>Ga0194047_10000560_pt1 | contig 24840 bp, 24 predicted proteins | sample JunL225m_MetaG_2_FD_160070 | JGI IMG/M metagenome (GOLD analysis project Ga0194047, IMG submission 160070) | Anoxic zone freshwater microbial communities from boreal shield lake in IISD Experimental Lakes Area, Ontario, Canada - Jun2016-L221-5m | ecosystem: Environmental > Aquatic > Freshwater... | reverse complement strand
GGATTAAGGAAATAGATATTAATCCGGTGCTGGCTTCTCCCGAAGGGTTGGTAGCTTTGCACGCCCGTATGGTACTGCACGAAACTTCTGTAACCGAAGAAAGCCTGCCGCCACTCGCCATCCGACCTTATCCTACCCATTATCTCGGACAATGGTTTGCCAAAGATAAAACGCCTGTTATCATACGCCCAATTCGCCCGGAAGATGAACCGCTGGTCGTCAAATATCACGAAACCCTCTCCGAGCGTAGCGTCTATTTTAGATACCTGCATATGGTCAGCCTGAATCAGAGAATTGAACATGATCGTTTAACTAAAATCTGCTTCATTGATTATGACCGCGAAATTGCGCTAGTAATTGAGTATGAAGACCCTGAAACTAAGGAACATCAAATACTTGGAATCGGACGTTTGAGCAAAGTGTATGGCACAAATGAGGCGGAATTTGCCATTTTAATCAGCGACAACCAACAGGGGCGTGGCTATGGCAAAGAACTGCTATTGCGCCTGATACAGATAGGACGCGATGAAAAGCTTGACAAAATTGTAGGCTATATCCACCCAGAGAACATGGATATGCAGCGAGTCTGCGAACGAGTCGGTTTCAAACGCCGATATTCTCTGGAGGAAGGGTTGGTAGAAGTCTGGATAGATTTTTAGACTTCACGGCAATATTACCTTAGTTATGCTAAAATACAGCCTATGAGCGTTGATAAATCATGGGCTGATACTATAATTCTTTGCGTCTCCGGCATAGTTGCGTTTGGCGTTTCAATTTGGCTCACTCCCCTTCTGAGAAATTGGGCGGTGGCACGTGGTTGGGTTGTACCGCCGTCTCCGCGCCGGGTACATACTAACCCTACTCCCCGAATCGGTGGGCTTGCCATCTATCTCAGCTTTGTATTTGCCACCCTAGCGGGTATCACTATTAGCTTTCTGCTTATTGCCACCGGATTGTTTAAGGGGCAGTTCTGGCTTGGTGACGACCTGTGGCGTATTATCTTGCTGTTGCTTGGTTCGGTACCGATTGCGTTAATCAGCGCCATTGACGACATCCGAGAACTTTCCCCTTTGCCTCGCCTGTTAAGCCACTTTCTGGGTGCTGCAATAATTGTTGTGCCGCAAGTAATCTATCCTACCGGAAGACCGGGCGTACTAATAGACATAATAAATAGTCCTTTTGGTGGAATCATTCGTCTAGGGGATATTCCGCTTCTTGCCCTCATCATCACCCTCGTCTGGATTGTGGGCATGATGAATACCATCAACTGGATAGACGGGTTGGACGGGCTTTCGGGTGGTATCGTCCTCATTGCAGCGATAATGTTATTCCTCGAAAACCTTCTTGGAGGACGCACCGCCGAGCATGGGTACCAATGGCAATTTACCAGTGCCCTGATTGCGGTGGTACTAGCAGCATCAGTCGCCGGATTCCTGCCCTTTAACTGGCATCCCGCCAGTATTTTTATGGGCGATAGCGGCGCAATGTTTCTGGGGTTTGCGTTGGGCGTTCTTTCTATCATTGATGGGGCAAAACTGGCAACTGTATTGTTGGTGGTAGGCTTGCCTGTTATGGATGCTATCTGGGTTGTGTTGTATCGCCTCTACAACCGCCGTAACGCCGGGAAAGCCGATAAAAGCCATATACACCACCGCTTGCTCGAAATGGGCTACAGCCAGCGTCAGATTGTACTATTTTTTTACGCCTTGACCATCATCTTCGGGTTGGTAGGTATAATGCCAATCACGCAAGAGCCATGGATAAAGTTCCTTGCGCTGGTAGTGCTGGTAATCCTGCTGCTACCTATTATCTTGTACAGCGTTTATTATCGCCCCCGTAACCGCAAATCCAACCATCAAGAACAAAAACAGGATCTATAAACCGATTCTTCCCGAATAATATAATAAATACTCCCTCTTTATGGGTAGTCTTATCTTCATATTTACTTTATAATTTTCTGGAATTAATAAAATAGAGTCTTTCCATCTCCAATCTCCACTAGAAAGTAAAATATACTTATGAGCAAAAGAAAATTAATAACTGGCGCGGTTATACTAACAGCAATCGTTGCCTTTTTTCTTATATTATTCACCTCTGGTACAACCGGTACAACGGTAAACTACAATGATTTCCTAAAAAAAGCGGTAAATGGGCAAGTTAGCACTATAACCACTAACCCAAACAGCCATACCATCGGTTTTACCATTATAAGCGAGCCTGATAAAAGCTATACCACTACTATGCCGGGCGGTCTTACCCGAATAGATGATGTATTACTCAATTACGGTGTACCACTGGATAAGTACCCTTTGCTGAAAACCGATAATAGTGCGTGGATTAGCGGAGTACGCAGCGTGTTGCTGATGCTGTTGCCGCTCATTATCATCTTCGGTTTTTGGTTCCTAATGAGTCGCCGCTCTGCCGGGGCAGGTGGAGGGATGGATTCCCAGTTTAGCTTTGGGCGTAGTAACGCGAAAACTGTCACCCCTCAAAAAGTAGGTGTCACCTTCTCTGATGTTGCTGGCAATGAAGAAGCCAAGCAGGAGTTAGAAGAAGTAGTTGAATTTCTCAAAGATCATACCCGCTTTACTCAATTAGGAGCGCGTATCCCGAAAGGCGTATTGTTAGTCGGACCGCCCGGCACCGGTAAAACCTTGCTGGCAAAAGCGGTAGCGGGAGAAGCCAACGTTCCCTTTATGAGCGTTAGCGGTAGCGAATTTGTAGAAATGTTCGTGGGTGTAGGCGCAGCGCGGGTGCGTGATTTGTTCGCTAGGGCTAAAAAGATGTCTCCTTGCATTATTTTCATTGATGAGGTAGATGCCCTTGCTCGCAAACGCGGGGCGCGAGTGGGTGGCGGCACTGAAGAGCGTGAACAAACCTTGAATCAGATTCTGGTTGAAATGGACGGCTTTGATAGCGCCACCAATATCATAATAATAGCTGCCACCAACCGAGCCGACATCCTTGACCCGGCTTTCCTTAGACCCGGTCGCTTTGACCGTCAAATACAGGTGGATAACCCGGATTATCTTGGACGGGTCGCCATTCTACAGGTACATAGCAAAGGTAAACCGCTTTCTCCAGAAGTGGATTACAATCGTATTGCTCGCCAAACCGCCGGGTTTAGCGGCGCTGATTTGGCAAACTTGGTCAACGAGGCTGCTATTCTTACCGCGCGTCGCAACAAACGCCAGATTGGAATGGATGAACTGGAAGAATCAATTGATCGGGTAGTAGCCGGACCAGAACGCAAAAGCCGAGTCATCAGCGAACACGAAAAAATTGTTACTGCCTACCACGAAGTAGGGCATGCCCTATGCGCTAAATTGGCGGGCGGGGTTGACCCTGTGCAGAAAATTTCCATCATCTCGCGGGGGCGGATGGGCGGTTACACCCGTGTTGCTGCCAATGAAGACCGCAGCCTAATGACCAAAACCCAACTTGAAGGCTTTATGACTTTTGCTTTGGGCGGGCATGCTGCCGAGGAGTTGATGTTTGGCGAAGCCAGCACCGGTCCTAGCAATGACATCGAGCGTGTCACCCAAATGGCAAGGGCTATGGTAACGGAATATGGCATGAGCAGACTCGGACCGGTGGCTTACGGCGAAAATATGGGTGGTCGTCAGCGTGTTGCCAATTACAGCAACACAGTTGCTTTTGAAATTGACCGCGAAGTAACCGCGATGATAAACGCGGCGTTGAACCGCGCTCGCGCCATACTGTCCACCTACCGCAGACATCTGGTAGCCCTCTCTAATTTGGTACTCGAAAAAGAGGTTATCAGCGGAGATGAGATGGATGCGCTTTTTGAGCAGGTAATTCAGGAATTTCAGGAGGAAGAAAGCATCAAGTTGTTAACTTATACGCACAACGATGCTATTCCATCAGGCAAGGCTTATGAACGAAAAACTGAACAAGGAACACCGGGAACCGGCACTAACGGCTAGAATACAACTTGTCATTTGCTAACAAGTTTGGCGGTAGCATAATCCCTTCTCTGGTTGAACGCCGGAGCGGGGATTTTTCTATGCCTGATTTGACAGATAAGCAATCCAGACTCTACAATCGCGCTGATGATTGAAAACGCACAACCAAAAAATGCCGCTATACTCCACAGAGTCGGTTTTTCTATACTCGCAATTTTCCCTACGCCTGTTCTTAAGACATGGCTATTGTGGCGGGTATTGCTCTTTATATTTCCTGTGCTGGTGGGGGCGCTGATACCGCCTGCCGAAGTTCCCGCCGCGTTACCTGCCAAAGTCTCTGAGGGTTGGTTCGCGCATCTGATATGGAATTGGACGGGGTGGGATGGTGGGTGGTATATCACCATTGCCGAAAAAGGCTATACTCGCGAAGGTTCAAACGCTTTTTATCCGTTTTTCCCCCATGTAGTGCGCTGGCTAGGCTTTGTGCTAGGGGTGGGCAGCCCAATTGAAACCGCCTACAAGTGGGCAGGATTATTGCTTGCCAGCGTAGCAGCGTTATTTGCTTGCGCCCTGTTCTATCGTTTGGTGGCGCACGACCACGAGCGCGAAACCGCTTGGCTTAGTGTAGCGTTCCTACTGGCTTTCCCAACCTCGTATTATATGGTTGCGGTCTATTCTGAGAGCCTGTTCCTCGCGCTGGCGTTAGGGGCGTTTCTAGCAGCACGACAACAACGCTGGCTGATAAGTCTAACGCTGGCAGCATTGGCAACCCTTACCAAAAACCAGGGTGCTTTTGTGGCTGTGGCTCTACTGGTAGAGTACGGGCAGCAGCATGAATGGCGCTGGCGCAAACTCGATTTCAAGCTGCTTTATTTTGCTTTGCCCGGTTTGGCATTTGGTGGTTGGGCGGCTTACAACTGGGCTAATTATGGGAACCCGCTCGCCTTTCTCAGCGATAGCCAGCGTTTCTGGAAACGAGAATTTAGCATGCCGTGGGAAACGCTGGCAACTGTTACCGGAAATTTTTGGAACAAGCTTTTTGATCGCCAAATTTGGTATCCGCCCGCCCAACTCCAAACCGATATGTCCTTCATTAACGTACCGCTCACTTACCTGTTCCTGCTGCTGTTGATTGGCTGTGGCTGGATGGTATGGAAAGGACGTATGCGGGAAATGTATTTTGTCTATTTCCTGTTTTGCCTTCTACAGCCGCTTTTTGCGCCTGCCACCGATGTGGGGCTGTACTCGATGTCCCGCTTTATGCTGATAATCTTTCCTGCCTTTCTCTTTCTGGCGTTAGCTTCAAAGCGATTCCCGCTGCTGAAACAGGGCTATTTTGCTGCGTCCCTACCGTTGCTAGGTTTGCTGGTAGCGCGTTTTTGCTCCGGTTACTGGGTAGCGTGATTAAATTAAGCCTACTATAGTTTTTAAACTTGAAAAAGTTAGAATTGGCTAGACTGGTGGGAGTGTCATTCCTACTAACTGCATCTGTTTATCTAGCCACTTTTGCTACTTACTCTCAGGGTATTCGGTCACAACCGATTCAAAATTGGCTATTGCACCTTCGCGCGAAGAATAATTGCCACGCCAATTGTTGATGCGAATCAGGAGTAACCCCTTCAGAGAACGTGTCACATCCTTAATTAACCTAACCTTCGTACCGCGAACATCATGCCAGTGTACCGGAACTTCCTTGATTTTGTAGCCGTATTTACGGGCAATAAAGATGATTTCAGAATCAAAGCTCCAGTCATACAAATGTTGGAAAGCATAAATCTGATGACCGATTTCACGCCGATAACATTTGAATCCACAGGTTACATCACTCACATGCGAGTTTGCCACTTTATTGCTTAACCACGTAAAAACTTTCCCCAACGATTCACGTAGCCAAGGTTGATGCTGTTCGATTGTAGCTCCAATCATTTTGCGAGAACCCTGCACAATGTCATAGCCGTTGTTCTCAGAGTTTGGCTCGAACCAAGGCAACATTTTGTCCAGTTCATCAATTGGGGTTGCTAGGTCTGCATCGGTGAAGAGTATGTATTTGCCGTGACTTGCCAGCACGCCCTGTTTCAAGGCGTAACCCTTTCCCCTGTTTTCGCCATAGCTGATTACCCGAAATTCTTCTTTATTCTTGAGTATTTCTTTTGCGAGGCTAATACCCTTATCTTTGCTCCCGTCATCTACGAGAAGTATTTCCCATTTAAATGGCTTGTTTTGAAAATAATCTAGAATTTTAACAAGCGAAGGTTTTATACGTTGTTCTTCGTTAAATACTGGTATGACTATTGATAGATGGAGTTCACCCATAAAAATTAGACTCCTCGTATAAGCATCTTAAATTATAGGGGCTGTATTTTTTGCTGGTATTAATGAATATTGGAATGCCACATTTTACCGCCCAATTTTAGTCTATCATATAATTTATACTGCCCTTCGTCAAAAATTACTGCCAAAAAAAGAATTCTAAGCATTAAAAAAGCGCAACGAGTAGCAATCAAATTCTACGTTGCGCCGGGTATGACAATTTTTGATAGCGAAATGTGAGCGCTAAAGCGTGGGCATATGGAAACTGGTATTATCCATTTCCAGTAAATCGGCTGCTGTGCTGCTATGAACAGTGAATACTGGCACACTAGCTTGATGTATAATTCCTGACACCACACTTCCGAATACTATCTCGCCCATCGTGCCTCTGGCATGGGTTGCCATTGCCAATAGCATAGGATTAGTTTGGCTTATATAGCTGACGATTTCTTCGTTGGGGGTGCCTACCCGTACTACTTTTATACAATCTAGCCCGCTTGCAACTACCTTTTCTTGAATTTTACCTAGGTAATCATAGGCATCTTCGCGCCGGATACGCGCCTGCTCTTCTAGGTCGTACAGATACCATGAACCGCTAAATTCATTGTAAACTACTGGCAACACAATTCGGATTAGATAAACGCTGGCATTGATTTTCCGTGCCAAGACGAGTGTAGGGTCAAGAACTGCCTCAGATTCTGGGGAGCCATCTAGCGTAATGGCGATACGCGGCTTTGGAAGGCGATATGCCACCGACTTTGCCACTGCTTCTTCTAACCCCAATGCTTCGTCTGCTTTATTAGGATGCAATAGTACAACCGGAATCGGAGAAGTTTTGACTACCCGCGCTGCAACGCTTCCAAGCAACAGGCGAGATAGGCTACTCCGTCCATGGGTTGTCATTGTAATAATATCAGCCTGATGTTCGCGTGCAGAATGAAGAATCTGTTGGTAAGCTTCGCCCATTCCCACGCATACTTCAATTGCCCCAATTTCAGGGTAATATTTTCTTATTAGATCAGCGACTTGATTTAGATACGGTTCAACCTGTGCTACATCTTGGGGTTTAGCAACCCGGAGTAACACTATGCCGGCTTTACAAATTGATGCGAGCCTGAGCGCAACCGGCAGCGATTTTTCCGCAAGGGCTGACCCGTCTAACGGGACAAGTATCTTATTATACATCGCCCTGTGCTCCATGATAAAATATCCCATACTAATGACTAACTTTGTAAAAGTTTACCTTTATCGAGTTAAAAGGGCGGTTAATAATGGTAGATGGCAAGTTAAAATTAAGTGTAAATGGGTTGGAATATGGTGATAAAAGGATAAAAAAAGAGAATCATTTTTACGTTTATATTTTGCGCTGTGCCGATAATACGCTTTACACAGGCTGGACGATAAACCTTGCTGTACGTGTTGCACGTCACAATATTGGTAAAGGCGCGAAATATACCCGCGCTCGCTTGCCGGTTACGCTGGTTTACTATGAGGAATGTGAGGATGAAAAAAGCGCGCGCCGCCGTGAGTTTGCTATCAAACGGTTGACACGCGCCGAGAAATTAAACCTCGTGGGTTAGAGTTCGTCTGATTCTGGTTCTTCTAGGTATTCCTCGCTCATATCTATTTCTTCTTCGTTGTCCTCAGCATCGCCGTCGTCCCTATCGTTATCATCAAGCATTTCGTCTTCATCTTCGAAGCCGTAGCGAAGTACCGAGTCCTTGATGTAAGCCCGATAACCCACGCCCCCATGACGTGCAGGGAAGCTTAGCCGCCCACGCTGATTGGGATGCTGGAAGACTTCGCGGATAATAATAGTTAATTGCTTATCGGTTACACTAGTGACAGCAGCAGAATAACGATTGCCGCCTTCAATGAAGCGTACCAAGCGCAATGCTAATTTAGGTTCGACCTGCCCAAGCATTTCTCCTTCGGCATTTTTAACGTAGAGCGCCTGATTTTTTGAATCTACTTCAAGATAGACCAAATCTCCGGCGGTCAATTTGGCAAGTACAACCGGTTTTCCCGGTTCGCGTAGGGTAGTCAATCCGGTTTTCCCGGTTTCTTCAATAAAGCTGCTGGGGTCGGCGGCAGAACGCCCACTATTATGCGCCGGTGCGGGAGTTTTGCCGCTCTTGGAAAGTGCCGCATTTTCCGCAATTGCTTGCGCTAACCTTTGTAGATTTTTCTGGGCGATGCTGTTACCGGGATCATTTTTCAAGGCTTTTTCGTAAGCTTCTTTAGCTTCGCTGAAGCGCCTCAATTCAAGGCAAGCTTTGCCAAGACGATTCAACGCTTCCGAGTCATCGGGGAATATACTCAACAGTTCTTGGTTAACATTTACTGCCTCTTCCCATTTCCCCTCACGGGCAAGGCGAATAGATAGTTCGGTTTTTTGCCGTTTAATTCGGTGTTTATCTTCAGGTTGGTACTGGGTCAATTCTGTTCCCCTGTCTATTAATTATGCGCCAATGTCAGCGGAATCAAGCGTTTACCTGCGACCGATTCCACCTCACAAGCTTCTGTTTCTACTTGAGCTTGCGTGGTGATGGTTGGTGTACCTACTATATGCCCGACCAATGACCAGGCGCCTGCCTTTTCAATAACCACATCTACCAGCTTTCCATGCCAATCGAAGCCCTCGTATTCGGGCAAGGGCGGGTTATCGAAGAAGACCGGCTTGTTGTTGCGAGTACGACCATGCCAGCGTCCTTTCTCCATCCGCTCTACCAGAATTTCTTGAGTTGTGCCGACCAGCGCACGAGAATATTCCCATGCTATTTTTTCTTGTAACTGCTCTACTGCTTGTAATCTCTCCCGTTTTACCTCCATTGGAACATTATCTTCTATCTGCTCGGCTGAAACCGTACCGGGACGTGGAGAATACGCTGCTACATGCACTTCATTAAATTTCATTCGTTCCAAAAGCCGATAAGTATCTAAAAACTGCTGTTCGGTTTCGCCCGGAAACCCTACAATTATATCAGTGGAGAGCGATAAATTTGGAACGGTTTTGCGAATAGTATCAGCGAGTTTTTCATAAAAGGCTACGGTATAAGGACGTTTCATCGCTTTTAGAACCTGGTCGTCCCCGTGTTGGATAGGCAAGCTGAAGTATTCACATACTTTGGGCAAGTCCGCCACCGCTTTAATTATTTTGTAGCTCATCATCTTAGGATGACTGGTCAGAAAACGAATACGCCATAGCCCTTCAATGTCGTTTACCGCTTGTAAAAGATCGGCAAGGTCTGGGCGAGTAGGCAAATCGTGACCGTAGGCATCTACTGTTTGCCCTAGTAAGGTGACTTCGCGTACACCGCGCCTCACATAGCCTTTAATTTCTTCAACGATTTCTTCAACCGGGCGGCTCTGCTCCTGTCCGCGCCGCAGCGGTACAATACAATAGCTACAGGTATAATTGCAGCCGTAAATCACCGAAACGAAAGCGGTAATTCCGATTTTGTTCTTGATACTTGCTCCGACTTGGGGCTGTTCGGTATGCTCCGGCAAAAGCTCTACCAACCGCTGTGGATCAAGCGTATCAAACAACAGGTCAATCACCGGGAAACGTTTATATAGGGCTGCTTTACCCGCTTCTTCTCGCGGCACCATACAGCCGGTCATTGCTACCACTAGGTTGTGATTTTGGCGTTTAAACGACACCAGTTGTCCAAGTTTACCTGCCGCGCTATCTTCCGCTCTTTGGCGCACGCTGCAAGTGTTGACAACTACAACATCTGCATCACCAATTTCATCTGTAAAAGTGTAGCCGGTTTGTTCCAATGCGCTACCAATACGGATAGAGTCGGCAACGTTCATTTGGCAACCAATAGTATGTATATGATACTGCTTCATTAAATCTTTCTTCTATAAATAACAGTGGAGAAAACCCCTAACTCCCACCTTAAAAATCGCGCGTATTATACAGTCAATTGTTACAGTTTACAAGTGTCAGAGGCGGTAAAATCACCTGAGACCAGCAAGTGACCAAAAATTGACCTTATGCCGTCGCATTGATGGGATTTTTACGGCTTGCCCCTTCTTCGGCTATTTTCCATAGCTTCTAACTTCAGGCTTAATAACTGCTGAAATTAATCCAGAATTTTGCTATACTCTTTACAGGTTGTTTCAGATTTTATTTGAGAAGGAGGAAGCGGCAAGTTCGCCGTAAATAACATGTCAGGTCCGCTTAATACTTCTAACTTAGGTAACAAAATCAAGATTATTGTGGCTGAGGATTCTAAAGGTACTCGGCATAACTTGATAAACCTGTTGGGCTTTGAGGATGACATCGCGGTTGTTGGCTCTGCCGGAACCGGAAAGCAAGCTGTTGACCTTGCTTTCCAACTTAAACCCGATGTAATTTTGATGGACATTAATCTACCGGAGTTGGATGGTCTAACTGCCACCCGCCAGATTAGAACCCGCCTCCCCTCGATTGCGGTAATAATTATGTCGGTACAGGATGAAGAAAGTTATCATAATCGCGCCCTGCAATCTGGTGCTTCTTCTTTCTTGGTAAAACCCTTTAGCGGCGAAGAATTGGTTAATGCGATACATTACGCAGCACGACGCTATTAATTAGCAGCCCACTACAGTTGGAAGTTATCAATTAGCCGGGTTGAACCGAAACGTACCGCCATTGAAAGCAAAACGCCGTATCCGGTGGGTATTAACCCGTCATATTCGCGTAGGTTTTCGGGATTCGCCGCACTCACATAATCCGTCTTTGCCAGCGGTTCAGAGCTAATCACCGCATCCATTATCTTGCGTAAAGCATTGCCCTGTCTGCTACCGTTTTCAAAGGCAGCTTTTGCCGTTGCTAAGGCGTGATACAAAACTGTTGCCGCTTTGCGTTCATCCGCGTTAAGATATACATTACGGCTACTCATCGCCAAACCGTCCGCTTCCCGAAGGGTGGGGCAAATTATAATTTCAAGTGGAAAGTTTAAATCCCGTACCATCTTTTTAATTACCGCTACCTGTTGCGCGTCTTTCTGCCCGAAATAAGCCCTATGCGGGGATACTATATTAAAGAGTTTAGCTACCACGGTGGTTACACCTTTGAAATGACCGGGGCGTTGCGCTCCTTCCAACACATCAGTAATGCCTAACACTTCAACCGAGGCGTTAAAGTTTTCTGGGTACATTTCTTGCGAAGTTGGATGAAAAACCGCATCTACCCCTGCGCTTTCAAGAAGCATTAAATCTTTTTCGAGGTCACGAGGGTAACGGCTGAAATCTTCTTTTGGACCAAATTGCAGCGGGTTAACAAATATACTGGCAACTACCTTATCATTTTCCATTTTGGCACGATTTGTCAGAGAGAGATGCCCTTCATGTAGGTATCCCATTGTCGGCGCTAAGCCAACCTGCAAATCGGCATTCCGCCAGTTTGCGGTAATACGTGCCATCTCAGTTATACTAGAAATAAGCTCCATTTAGCTCCTCTTTGCTTACGTAACCATAACCCGTCATTATCTCTGCGATTATACCCAATGGCTCAAGCTTTCACAATTTTTCAACTCTTTAAAACGAAGAAAATTAATCACATCCCTGAAAAAAGACATATTTTGGAAGGTACTATATAATGAGCCTAGCAAATCACCACTTAGACGAAATTTTCAATTCATACCAAAATACCAGCGATTTCAGGAGGAAGGGGATGGAATTAAGGGGTAAAGTCGCGCTGATTACCGGAGGCGGGACTGGTTTAGGCAAGGAAATAGCTTTGCAAATGGCGCAAGAGGGCGTTAATGTCGCTATTAACTACTCAAAATCAAAGCAGGAAGCAGAAGAAACGGTTGGTGAATTACTTGCGCTCGGTGTAAAGGCTCAGGCGATACAGGCGGATGTAGGCAAGCTAGATGATGTAAAGCGCATGATAAACACTACCGCCGAAAGTTTTGGGAGATTGGACATCCTGATAAATAATGCCGGGACAACTCGTTTTGTGCCTTTTAAAGACCTTGACGGTCTTTCAGAGGAGGATTGGGATGATATTCTGAATATTAATACCAAAGCTCCTTTTTTCCTAGCACGTACCGCTGCTTCTATAATGAGGCAAAATGGTAGCGGTGTTATCATTAATACTGCTTCGGTAGCAGGACTTGGCACAAGGGGTAGTAGCATCGCTTATTGTACCTCCAAAGCTGGCATGATACACCTGACGCGCTGTCTTGCTCTTGCGCTCGCCCCAGACAACATTCGGGTGAACGCGGTTGCGCCGGGTCTATTGCTTACTCGGTGGGGTTTGAAATATAGCCCGGAACAGATTGCTAAATTTGAGCAAGCTTCCCCGCTGAAAAAGATTCCCGGTATTCCCGACACAGCCTCAACTTATATTATGCTGGCAAAAAACGATAGTATGACCGGGCAGGTTATTACGGTTGATGCTGGTATGCTTTTATAATTATTATGCAAAGTAATTACGGAGAAGACACAATGGCGAGTCTGAAGGGTAAAACACTTTTTGTATCGGGCGCTAGTCGTGGTATCGGGTTGGCAATTGCTTTGCGTGCTGCCAAAGATGGCGCAAATATCGTAATTGCAGCCAAAACCGACCAGCCAAATCCCAAGTTACCCGGCACAATCCATACTGCGGCTGCCGAAATAGAAGCGGCGGGTGGTAAAGCCCTAGCGGTTTTGTGTGATATACGCTATGAGGAACAAATTCAGGAAGCGGTAAATAAAACCATCCAAATTTTTGGAGGTATAGATATTTGCATTAACAATGCCAGTGCAATCCAGCTTACCGGCACGCTCGAAACTCCTATGAAACGGTTTGATTTGATGCACCAAATCAATACTCGCGGGACTTTTGCGGTTTCTCAAGCCTGCATCCCACATCTAAAACAGGCGCAAAACCCTCATATTCTAAATCTTTCCCCGCCGCTAAATATGGAAGGGCGGTGGTTTGCTCCGCATGTTGCTTATACTATGGCAAAATTCGGGATGAGCATGTGCGTTTTGGGAATGGCGGAAGAATTTAAAACGGAGGGTATAGCTGTAAACGCTCTATGGCCCCGTACTACAATTGCCACTGCTGCTATCAAAAATATTGTGGGTGGAGATGAGATGATGAAGCATTCGCGCACGCCTGAAATTATGTCGGATGCCGCCTATATCATTCTTACCAAACCCAGTCGCGAATTTACCGGAAATTTCTGTATAGATGAGGAAGTGCTGGCTGCTGCCGGAGTAACCGATTTTGAGCAATATGCGGTTTCTCCCGGCACGACACTTGCGCCTGATTTTTTCATCTAATAGTCGTGTCAGGCAAGGGGCAAAAGCCCCTTGTTTTATTTTTTAGGCAATTAAGTTTATATTTCTTCAACCGAATGCCAAAGCCGAATTGCCAGAAGAATAAAGAGAACTGTTATTATCGCTGCGCTGGACAAGCACCAAATACAGGTGGCTTTTATAACGAATAAAGACATAGCCATAAGATAACTGCTAAATACAAGGCTACCTAAACTAAGTACAAATAAAGTCCAATCTAATTTATAAGTCAACGGAATATTATTTTGGCGGGCTATCAGCCAACGTGTTATTACCAAGCCAGTCAGGACAATGTATGTTGCAAGTCCGAGAAAAGATACCGGAATGCCTAGTAATAAAGCATACTGGCTGTTATTGACTGTCTCGCAACCTCCTCCTTCCACACAAATAATAGCTTGTGCAAAAAGACGAGTATAACTAAGGTATCCGGCAACACCAACCCCGGCTAAACACAATATAATAATCAGCAAATCATAAAGATAGCCTGAATTTTTCTTTTCTTGCACAGTATTTGTATTGATAGACATCTATTTTATTCCATGTAAAGTAAAAGAGGGGGTTAACCCCCTCTCGGTTCTTGAATTACTTCTTAGTAATCGGGGGATTTTGTTGCACAGCAGCAGCGATTTTAGACTTAATATCTTCGTAGTTAGTGTACTTTATTTCTTGTTCATTCCCGTTGATGCTCAAGAAAAAGGTGGGAGTGCCGCTTACACCCTTTGTCTTAGCAACGGTTTTTTCGTCAGCCACCGCCTGTTTGTACTTACTGGTGTCTAGGCATGAATTGAACTGATCTTGATTCAAATCAAGCGCTTTGGCAAGATCCTTAAGGACTTTATCCGTTATTACTCCAGTTGATTCGCCTCGGTAATTGGTGTACATCGAATCTCGAAAATCCCAACCACGCTTTTGGTCTGCCGCACATCTAATTCCTTGAGCGCCGCGCTGCGAGTCGGTATCACGTAAAATATCGTCCACTACCGTATAATTTCTGAAAATATATTTGATTTGCCCGGTTTTGACGAAAGTATCTCTAATAGATGATTCAGCCTGATCGAAATATGACTTGCAAGCGGGGCAACGCACATCGGCATATTCAATCAAAGCAACTTGTGCATTGGCAGAGCCAATTGTTAAATAGTCCGTATCCTGAGTAGGGCTGGCTGGTATGTTATTAAAGGAAGTAGGAGTTGACAGGGTAACTACAGTGAATATACCGATAATAGCCACTACCACTACCCCGATACCCACCAGAATAATTTGATTTCGCCGCCGCTTTAGCTGGCGTTGTCGTATTGCCTCTTTTTTGGAACTAGCCTCTTTGGAATTTCTATTATTCCGAGAAGAGCTAGGAGTAACTGTTGAAGTGTCTTTTCCAGATTGATTTTGTTGTGCCATAACACTTTACCTTTGTAATTTACTAGTTATTCACGCGCTCCGGCTAATACATTAACTTCGCCCCAATGCCCAATCACCCGATATTTGTTATAGCGCGTTTCTAACATGGCTTGGATTCCTGCCTCTCCTTTGGTTACAAACGATTGTTCGAGTTCCGAGAGATGGCGTTCTAGAGTTTCAGCTAGGGTAATCATTAAAGCAGGAGGGTCATTATGTGCGCCTCCTGCTGGTTCAGGCACAATTTCATCAATAATTCCGAAAAATTTTAATTCTTCTGCGGTAATTTTCATAGCTAACGCTGCTGCGGGGGCTTGTGCTGCATCCTTCCAAAGAATAGAAGCGGCAGCTTCAGGGCTTGCCACACTGTAGATGGCGTTTTCGAGCATAAGTAAGCGGTCAGCAATGCCTATTGCCAATGCGCCGCCACTGCCACCTTCACCGGTTACTACCGCGATAGTTGGCACTTTTATACGGCACAACTCCATTAGATTTTCTGCAATCGCAAGACCAACCCCGCGCTCTTCACTATCTTTTCCCGGATACGCCCCACCTGTATCTATTAAAGTTATAATAGGCATGCCAAATTTTTCAGCTTGCTGAAATAAGCGCAAGGCTTTACGGTAGCCTTCCGCACGAGGTGAGCCGAAATTACGGGCAATGTTTTCTTTTGTATCGCGCCCTTTTTGCTGCCCCATAATAATAACTGAACGTTTGTTGAATTTGGCGATTCCAGCTACCAACGCGCTATCATCCCCAAACCGACGATCCCCATGCAATTCTACGAAATCTTTGCAAATACTGTTCATAAAATCGAGTGCATGAGGACGCCTAGCATGACGCGCTAGTAATACTTTTTCCCAAGCAGCATTATTAATCGGGTTATCTTTTTTTTCTTTACCCGGCATAAGCCACCTCATGGGAATAACTTCGGTTATGAGCGAGCATATAAAGATTGACGAGATTGGCAATACTATCTTTTAATTCACGGCGAGGTACTATCAGGTCAACCATACCGTGTTCCAGCATAAATTCTGCGGTCTGAAAACCGGGTGGGAGTTTTTGCTTAGTAGTCTGTTCAATTACGCGAGGTCCGGCAAAACCGATTAAAGCGCCGGGTTCGGCAATCATCACGTCAGCTACCGAGGCATAACTGGCAGTAACGCCACCCAGAGTAGGGTCTGTAAAAACTGAGAAATGGGGTAAACGCAACTGACCCAAACGCGCAAATGCAACCGAGATTTTTCCTAGTTGCATAAGTGAAAACAAACCTTCGTGCATACGTGCGCCACCACTGGCAGAAATGGTCACCATCGGTATTCGTTTCTCAATGGCTTTCTCCACTACTCGCGCCATTTTTTCGCCAAAAACACTTCCCATGCTTCCGCCTTGGAAAGCAAAATTACAAATTGCCAGTGCGATTGGTTTCCCGTTAATAGTACACAATCCGGTTACTAATGCTTCATTCTCCCCGGTTTTCTTTCGGGTCTGCGCCATTTTCTGGAGATAAGGTGGCTCTGCTATGCTGACGAAACCAAGCGGGTCGGCGCTGATTAATCCCGCATCCATTTCTTCAAAGCTGTTATCATCTGCCAGCAAAGTTACTCTTTCACGTGCGCTCAGGCGCGTATGGTAATTACACTTGGTACAGACTTTTTTATTAATTTCAAATTCTTTGGTATAAATCAGTTCATGGCATTTAGTGCATTTAATCCACAGGTCATCGGGGATATTATGCTGTTCCGGAACCGCTTTGTTAGAAGGTTGCTGTCGGTTCCAGCTAAACATAGGTGCATTATCTTTTGTGGTTTCGCTGTCGGTTTTGTTATCAGCAACATCTGGTTGCTTAGGGTTTCTCCTGAATAAATCTCTCAAATCCTTTTTCGCTCCCTGTTTCAAAAAAATCTATACCCAAATGAGGCTCTTGATTCCCCCGGAATGGTTAAATGTTTCGGACAATTAGCAATCATTTTTTATTATAGCATACCGTTTATGGAGAGTATAGTACGATATTATCATCAAAATCAATTTTTAGGAATCGGCACTTTTGATAAGTGCTTCGATGGCTATATCAACCTGACTATGAGGTTCAGCAGGAGGTGTTAATTTACTGCCCTGCTCTATTGCTTTTGTTTGCTCTGTTTTTGTCTGTGCTTTTGAAGCGTTGGTAACGGTAGGAGGAGCGGGATTCACTTTATCGGCATCTTCTTCAATTTTTATCAGCAAGTATTCGGTCATATTTTTAATAACCCCTGCCAGCGGTACCGCAAGCACGACTCCAAATATGCCACCCACCTGTGAACCTGCCAATAACACGAATAGCGTGGTAAGCGGTCCGATTCCTACTTTGCCTCCCACCAGTTTTGGAAGAATTACATTTAACAAGGCAGTTTGAATTATAAATAGGATAATCAGCACAATAATTATTGGTCTATCTTCTTTGCTACCAAAACTTACCAGCAAAGGTGGCAATAATGAAAGTGGTCCTCCGAAGAAAGGTATTATCATTAATAAGCCGCAAACGCAGGCGGTGGTAACAGAATATTTAAAGCCTGTAACCGACATTAATATACCAACAGTTATGCCATAAATAACTGCAACTGTAAGCTGACCGCCTAGAAAAACGCCAAAGTTGCTTTCAAGGCTTTGTTGCAAGCGTTTGTAAAATTCGTACCAACTTGGGGGGAATTTCCTCCAGAGTCTAGAACGATTATTGTTAGCACTATAATAAGTGTCTGAATCTGAATACCTGCGCCCTGCCAGCAAGCTAAAAGAAATAATAAATACCAATAATAATTGGATTATAAAACCGGCTATTCCGGTAATGGTGTTTAGGGCATTTTTCAACACATCGGTGCCAAAGGTTTGCAATGCTCCAACGAAATCGTTAATGCTAATACTGCTTAACCCCAGTCCTTTAAGCCAATCATTGAGGGATTTTTGGATTTCGTTGGAGATTGTGCCAAGACTACTTATAAGGTCTTGTGTTTGGGTTATCAAACCGGGTACAACCAGCACCATAAAAATAGCCAACAATGCCAGCACAGTAAGATAACTACCGACGACTGATACCAACTTTGGGCTACCCATGTTAATAAGAAGGCGTGTAATTGGGGTCAACAACAAAGCTAAAAGCCATGCGCTAACAAATAATAAGATAAGCCCAGAGAAGGTAGCAAATATACCCCAAGCAATGGAGAAAAGGGTGAAAGTAAGAAGGATAATTACCATCACTAGCGCTAATCGCCCTAATTTTTCGGTGCGGAGTATTTGGCTTTGCGTCCAATTTAAAAGTGTAGGTTCTTGCGGCTTGTCTTCCGGTTGAGGTGCTACCGCTGAGTTCCGGTTAATTTTTGGCATTTTCCAGAATCCTGTTCTATATCTTTGTTACGAAAGCGAATTTGCTCAGCTTTTCCTATTGTTTAGCCTATTATAACAGCTAATATTCGAAAAAAGAATTTAGATAGGCGTATAAGGTTACTAAGCCGTTTAGCCTAGACAATTGCAATTTTGTAGTACAAAACAAGCCTTTAAACTTGGTTATTTTACTGTTACATAAACCTCATTCAGTTAGTATGATTAGCTTGTGGAAGAATTAAATGTAGCAAACACAAAAAATTATTAAAAGTGAGGGAAACAATGACGTTAACTTACTATGACCTTGAAAAGATTGGAACCTCGCGAGTACGCGAATATATAAAATCTGCCGATCATGATCGTCAGGTTGCTGCTGCGCTAGAAGCCCGCTCAAAAAACGAAAAAACTAACAATACTAATAATAAAACGCAACACCGCCATACTCTTAGGCTTAGAAGAGCGCATTAACCGAAACAAAGTTGTTATCGGAATTTAGGATATACACAGTTGATTTATTCAAGAACTAAACCCAAATTTGTAATTAACAGATTTGTGATAAATAGATAAACTTCACAGGCTCGTTTATAGCGCTGGAGGATAAAAATGTTGGAAATAATGATTGGATTTGTACTGATAGTGTCGCTTTTTGCGTTTCTTGATTTCGCCGCGTTGAAATGGGGCGCAGATAAGCGCCGAAACGGTTTTGTGAGCGGTCGTTATGATCCTCGTGATGATTGGAACATGCAAAGCTAAGTTACTATAATAGAATACACTTGAAATGAGGGGAGAATAGCCCCTCTTTTTTATTGTGCGTTTGCAGTAAGTCTCAACAAAAAGCTATAATTAAAACGGCATAACAACAATAGAAAACGAGGATAATGCTAATGATAGATTTGCAGGTAAAAGAAACCAAATTAAATCGCAAACCTGCCTATGTGTTGGTTGGTTTTTTGGGAAGCGGCAAGACCACCCTGTTAGGAAAACTTATCGGCTGGTGTTTGGATAATGGAATGACACCCGGCTTGATTGTAAATGAGTTCGGTGCGGTTTCAATTGATGGTGAAATGATGCGGCAGGAGGGTATGATGCTTTCCGAGCTTTCCAACGGATGTATTTGTTGCACAGCCGAAGGTGATTTGATACCTGCCCTTATCCAAATGTCTATTCATCCTAAAGTGGATCTGATAATATTGGAGGCGAGCGGTCTGGCTGACCCTGCCGATATGCTAGATGAACTAACCGACCCTGCTTTGTGGGAAGCGGTTGAGGTGGGCGGCATTATTTCGGTGGTGGATGCGCTACGCTTTGATGACCTTGCCGAGAAAACCCGCCTTGCCCAACGTCAGGTAGAGTATGCTGATGTGCTGGTAATGAACAAATGTGATTTGGTAACTGAGGCAGATGCGCTGGCTTTGAAAGTGCAGTTGGTTGGTTATAATCCTAAAGCTCAGATATTTCCCGCACAGCAAGGTTTACCAGAAGTTGGAATTGAGGCTTTACTCGATTTGGCGCGTAGCGTTGGAGCGGGAAACGCCGCAAAAAAAGAACATACGCATCACCAGCACGACCACTCTCATAACCATCATGGTGAGGCGGATGCACATATGTCCTTGCATACTTTGGATTTTGACATGGATTTGAAGCTAAACAAGGACGCTTTTGAGAAATTCCTTAAAAACCTTCCGCCTAATGTATATAGGGCTAAAGGCTTTATGTGGGTGGAAGGCGATGAACGCCCCCATGTATTTCAGCAAATGCCGGGCTATGTGCGTGTTTTGCCCTTCCCGCGTCATCGCCCTTCATTAATGCGCGGTGTGTTCATTGGGCAAAATCTGGATAAGGATTGGATTTTGCAACAAATCGAAGCTTGCATCGCAAAGTGATTTTTTTGCCTAGCCTATAATCACCGGAGAAAAGAAAAAGGGCTACGTCTGTTGAGGCTTAGTCTTTTGTCTTTTTTTTTGCCTGTTAGTTTCCGGCAATCTAGCCCCCCCTTTTTGAACTGAGTTGTTACTAAATAATTACTTCCAAACATTTCTAAGTAACGACAATCATAGTTGTCAGAACTTGGAAAAATATGCTACAATAGATTAGGTTAAAAACCTCAGCGAGGGAGTAAATATGGCAGAAGAGAAGGTAGCTCAAATAGGAGAAATAGTCCCTGCAAATCAAGGAGAAACAAATTCTTCTGGAATGCTATCGCTTGACCAAAACCCGGCAGCGGTATATCTTGCCACCCTACGACCGGTTGGTCGGCGTGGAATGTTACGCGCCCTGAATCTTATCGCCGAAATCGCCAGTGGCGGCAAACAGAACGCTTTGACCCTTCCTTGGCACAAATTGCGCTACCAGCATACTGCTGCCCTTGCTCCTGCTCTAGTGGGGCGTGGCTACCGTCCCGCCACAGTTAATCAGGCTTTGTCCGGGCTACGCAGCGTCCTATACCATGCTTGGAAACTAGGTCTAATGGAAAGCGAAGATTATCAACGCGCCCGTGATGTCAAGAACCAGCGAAATGAAACTCTACCCCGTGGGCGTGCCTTGCGTAAAAAGGAGCTTATCGCCCTGATAAAAACTTGCCAAGAGGAGAAAAGCTCAGGTGGGATACGCGATGCGGCGTTGGTCGGATTGCTGTATGGCACCGGACTGCGCCGCTCAGAGGTGGTCAAGCTAGAATTGAAAGACTATGACCCCACCACCAGCGCACTCACTATCCGGGGAGCTAAAGGTGGTAAAGACCGGTTGGTGTATGTCAAAGGCGGGGCGGCTAAAGCTCTGGCAATTTGGCTGGCAAGGCGTGGTGATGGAGTAGGCGCTATCTTCTGCCCGGTACATAAGAGCGGCAAGGTCAGAGTGGAATTTATGACCGACCAGTCTATAATGAAGATATTGAAGAAACGAGGATTACAAGCCGACCTGCAACCGTTTAGTCCCCACGACCTGCGGCGCACCTTCATCTCGGATTTGCTGGATGCCGGAGCGGATATTGCCACTGTACAGAAGTTGGCGGGACATGCCAGTGTCACCACCACTGCCCGGTACGATAGGCGTGGAGAGGAAGCTAAAAGCAAAGCTACCGACCTGCTTGAAATCCCCTACTAAATAAGACGGTTCTTGCGTGTTATAAAAAATATTAGCAGAGAGAAACCCTAAATCCCGAAGGGAAACTGAGGGACTACAGGATTAATTCGTTATGTTTGGGTGAAATATCCTGACATTCCCTCTAAAATAAGCGGGTCATTTATTTTTACACCAAAAATATCTGGTATAATCAAAATGCTATTTTACATATTTTATTGTGCAAATAATTCAATTTTTTTACCGAGGATTCATTTGAAACTTCTGGGTCAACAACAAAAGAAAGCTCGGTTGGGGCGTTACTACCAGATTGCCGAAGTGCTTGTACGTCATGGCTTGGGCTTTATGCTCAGTATTCTGGGTATGGATCGCATGGCTCCTTTCGGCAAAGAATTATTCAACCGGGGTAAATCTACCAGCCGCCCCGAACATATAAGGCTTGCTTTTGAAGAATTAGGACCTACCTTTATAAAGATGGGGCAGCTTCTTTCTACTCGTTCCGACTTATTACCGCCGGAGTATGTAGAGGAACTTGCCAAGTTACAGGATCAAGCCCCACCTGTTCCCTTCACTTTTATTGAAAAAGCCATAGAAACCGAATTAGGTCGCCCGCTCTCAGAAATTTTCGCCAGCTTCGATGCTACCCCACTGGCGGCGGCTTCTATTGGGCAAGCGCATGCAGCTGTTCTGCATGATGGTACTGAGGTGGTAGTAAAAGTGCGCCGTCCTAATGTAGTGACACGGGTCTCAGAAGACCTTGAGATTCTACAAAATCTGGCGGTTCGGGCGCAACACTACTGGAAACAGGCTGAGAACTATGATTTAGTAGGCTTAAGCCAAGAATTTGCCCAAACTATTCGGGCAGAAATGGATTACTTGCGTGAAGGCAAGAATGCTGAACGGCTTGCCAAAAATTTTACCGATAGTAAGTTTATCCATATTCCCCAAGTTTATTGGGATTATACTACCGTTAGCGTGCTTACTCTGGAACGGATTCGAGGAGTCAAAATTAATGACCTCGAAGCCATTGACCAAGCCGGGATTAATCGCCATAAGTTGGCGGTGAACGCCACCAACGCTATCATGAAAATGTTCTATGATGATGGCTTTTTCCATGCCGACTTGCATCCCGGAAATTTCTTTATCCAAGAAAACGGGCAAATTGGGCTGATAGATTTTGGAATGGTCGGCACACTGGATGAGCGCACCAGAGAATTAATGGTGCAGTTTGTTATAGCCATTGCCAGCCATGATATTGAACGTTTGGTGGATGTATTTATCTCTTTAGGTGTTACCAGAAGCAGAGTTGACCGCACAATGCTTCGGCGCGACCTTGACCATCTGATTGCGCCCTATTATAGCCTTTCGCTTGGTGACATTGCGCTTGACCTAATGTTGGAAGAAGCGTTAGTTATAATTCGTCGCTACAATCTGCAATTGCCCTCAAATCTGGTATTGTTATTCAAGACCTTTATGATGGCAGAGGGCATGGGGCGCACCTTAAGCCCTAGTTTCCATCTGATTAAGATTGTGATGCCCTATTCAAAGCAATTGATGGTGCAACAATACTCACCAAAAACATGGGTCAAAAAATATAATAGAACTGTGCTTGATACCGCGCAATTGGGAGCAGAGTTGCCCGGTCAAATGCGCCGAATACTGGCGGAATTAGAGCGTGGAAATATTGAATTTAGCGTAAAACATGCTGAACTTGAAAAAGGCTTGCAACGCATCGAACGTCTTACCAACCGCGTGGTTATTAGCATAATTACGGCAGCCTTCATAATCGCTTTAGCGGTGCTGACTACCGTGTATCGCCCACAAGGTTTGGATCAGTTCGCCGGAATTTTCATTGTTGGGGGCTTCTTATTTGCCAGCGCGATGGGTCTGTACTTAGCTTGGACTATTCTTCGAACCAATCGCTCTTGATTACTCTTACCAACTTCATAATAACAAACATCAAACCAACCAACTAGTGATTCGTTTGGCAGCTTGAAACGCTGCCCAAGCGCTGGCAGCTATCAGCGATTCATCCTTACCCAAAGTAACCCGCGCTTGAGCAATCGTTTCCTCATCTACCTGATAAGCTGCCAACGCCACCAATAATAATAACCGCGCCAACGCTTTATGCTCTTCTTCCAAATCCGCTACAGCATCTTCAACCCATATACGGCTAATCCCCATCGCTTCCCCATGCCAATTATCCAGCGAAATTAGAACCCGGCTACGTACCGGCGCAGGTATTGTTGCTTGTCCGGCAGTCTCAATTACGGAGGCAAAGCGGGCTAATGCTCCGGCAAGCGCTTTGTTGGGGGTTGCCCAAGCCAGTTCCTCTGGCAAGGGGGCAGGCGGTAACAAAGCGAGAGATGTACCGGGCTTGACTTTTTGATGAGCTACTAACCACAGTACCGGCGTAAATATCCCCCCTCTGACCAAACCCGTCAATGCGCCCATTTCTGGAGTTAATGCTCCTTCCACAAAAATGTTGACCATACGGTTGATGTAGTGAAATATCAAAGCCGTACCGATGTATTCAGGGGCAGTATTGCCCGAAAAAGGCGGGTTTGGTTCTTCTGGCGTTCGTATGGCGGTTGCCCATTGTATCGCTCTTTTCTTCTCAGCGTCATTTTTCTTTGCTGAATAAGAGCGCATTAGCATTCCATGCACTTCGAGGCAATAGGGACAAGCATTGGATTCTGATACAGTCGCGGCGATTGCCTCTTTGATTTCCCTCCGCACCTGCCCGTGTAGCATGGTCTCACGCACCAGTATCCAAATCCCTGCCAGTATTTCAGGATGAGAGGAATGTATTGTAAAAGGTGGGCTGACTACAAAATCACGTTGCATTTGCCGATAGGCTTCTGCTACCAAACCTTGCGCGTTTCGGGGCGATACGGCTTTTACATATTTGATGCGCCCTATCGCCACTCCTTCCATAACTTTCATGATTTTAACCTATAGCCAACCGCGCTCTTTTACAACTTGCCACCCCAGCAAGCCAAGTAGCGTTTCGTAGCGCGTGCCTTTGAGTTCCGGGTGATATTCAAAACGCGCCCGCTCGAAATATTGTACCGTATATATTTTACCGTCAGCAGGGTTTAATTCGCTGAACTCCTCGCTGATGGGGAATCCGAATTGCGCCAAACCGCCGTTACGTTCCCAATACAGACGGAAACCATAGCTCAGGCTATGCCCGGTTTCCTTAAAATACAGGCTATTGGCGTTGGAGGTAAAAGCAGCAACACTTTGGAAGGCGGCTTCCGGCGCTCGTCCGGCAGTTATATCGCGCCCTAACAAGCCTAGCAATACCTCGTAGCGCGTACCCTTATTTTCAGGATGGTATTCAAAACGATTTCTTTGGAAATACTGTACGGTAAAGCCGTTCTCGGTTAATTCTTCGCTAAGAGGGTAGCCATACATTGCCAAACCTCCGTTATTTTGCCAATAAGTTAGGAAACTACCTTTCAGGTTATGCCCGGTTTCGGGGAAATAC
>Ga0194047_10000559_pt1 | contig 24882 bp, 25 predicted proteins | sample JunL225m_MetaG_2_FD_160070 | JGI IMG/M metagenome (GOLD analysis project Ga0194047, IMG submission 160070) | Anoxic zone freshwater microbial communities from boreal shield lake in IISD Experimental Lakes Area, Ontario, Canada - Jun2016-L221-5m | ecosystem: Environmental > Aquatic > Freshwater... | reverse complement strand
GCCGGGATTCTGCCGGGACTTATCCGTCTCTCGGTGGGAGTAGAAGATGTAGCGGATATTATCGCCGACCTTGAGCAAGCGTTGGCAGACTGAAAACAGGGCGTGTTGGTAGTTGGATGCGTCCATATTCGATGCAGTTGATAAATATGGTTTGGGTTATTGCCGAAACTGCCCAAGCTGATTACTATAGGGTCTGAATAGGCAAAACCTTTTGTAAAAAACAAAAAGGCGTTAGTGTGGATTATAAAGGCATTATTACGATTGAAGCGGGAAAGCGCGGAGGGCAGCCCTGTATCCGGGGCATGCGCGTCACCGTGTACGATATTCTAGAATATATGGCTTCCGGCATGTCAGTGGAAGAAATTTTGCAAGATTTCCCCTACCTGACGAAAGAAGATATTCTTGCCAGCCTGAGTTATGCGGCTGACCGGGAAAAGCTGATGTTGACGGTTAAAGAATGAAGTTGCTTTTCGACCAGAATCTCTCCCCACGTTTGGTTAATATGCTGGAAGATTTATATCCAGACTCGCTTCATGTTTCTGCTGTTGGGCTTTGTAGCGCCTAATAAGATAGAACCGTCTGGAGATATGCCGAACTTAATCACTTTATGATTGTGACCAAAGACGCAGATTGAGATGTTAGTGACATATCCCTGATGGGCTAATGAATTGTGAGAGGAACGGATGCGCCCAGTGTCCAAAATCGGGTTTTTCAGGAAATTGGCGAAAAAAGCCACATGCCTATTGACAACGAACAAATTTCCGTATATTATTAGAACATAAAATCTGAAAGATACATAAAAGCGTATCCTCTTCCCGACACAATTTTAGCCCGCCGCTCACACGGTGGGCTTTCACTTTTTTTGCAGGAAATTAGATGATTGTTGACACTGCTTGCGCCCAGCTTTAGCACGCTGCACGGCGTGGTCATGCCGTTTCTATTTGTTCTTTTACGCTGAGATTAGCTCAGAACCGCGATGAGTTGCTCAATCGCGAAATCAAGATCGGCTTTCTCGATGACCAGCGGCGGAAGTAGGCGTAACACGTTCGGACCGGCAGGTAACGCCAACACGCCCCGTTCCAGCAAGGCTTTCAGATAGGGTACGACCTTCTGCTTTAGCTCGATGCCGGTAATTAGCCCACGTCCGCGAATTTCGCGCACCACATCGCCCTTTTCCGCAAGCGGTGCAAGGCGAGAGCGCAGATAATCGCCCATCTCGGCGGCTCGTTCCTCTAGTTTGTTATCCTGCATGAACTGGATGGCAGCTATAGCGGCAGCGCATGCAAGCGGATTACCGCCAAAGGTTGTGCCATGCGTACTTTTTTGCAGTTCGCCGAACTTCTCGTCAATCAGCACCGCACCCATCGGCATGCCACCGCCGATGGCTTTTGCCAGCGCCATAATGTCGCCGCGCACACCCTCATGGTCGCCACCCCAGAACTTGCCAGTTCGGCAGAAGCCTGTCTGAATCTCATCCAAAATCAGCAATACCCCTGTTTCATCGCAAAGTTGGCGCAACTCGCGCAGGTATCCGGCGGGCGGTATATGCACCCCGCCTTCACCTTGAATCGGCTCAACCAGAATTGCGGCGGTATTTTCGGTAATGGCATTACGCAATGGCTCGATTTTACCGTAAGGTACGTGACTGAAGCCCGGCACTAACGGCATAAAAGGTTCGCGATACTTTTTCTCCCACGTTGCGCTCAGCGCACCCATCGAGCGACCGTGAAAGCTACGTACAGTGGCGATGATATCGGTTTTGCCTGTAATGAGGCGTGCAAACTTGATGGAAGCCTCTATCGCCTCTGTACCGCTGTTGCAAAGGAAGACCCGGCGCAATCCGGCGGGGGCAACCTCGACCAGTTTTCGCAAAAGTTCCGCACGCTTATCATTGTAGAAAATCTCAGGGCAGGTGATTAAGCGTTTAGCCTGTTCCTCGATGGCTTTCACCACCAACGGGTTGCAGTGACCCACGTTTGCCACACCCTGACCGCCCACGCAATCCACGTAGCGATTGCCTTTATCGTCCCACAGGATAGCCCCTTCCCCTCGCACTATATTTACTTCGCGCTTGGGATATACGCCCACTTCAAGGCTATCTTCGGTGGCTCTGATTTGATCTACAACTTCAAGCGTTTCGGACATTTTTTCCCTCCATCAAACTCAGGGGATAGTAACCCGTTTCAGAAAACAGGTTATCCAAAATAATTAACTGATTACTGTGCCTTTGTGCGCGATTGCAGCGGAAATGGGTTTATCCACTCGCGCATCGGCGAAAATCACCTCTTTTACGCCTTCTTGCAACGCTTCCGATGCGCCCATTACCTTTTTCTTGAAGCGCCCTTCGGCAAAGCTCATGCTCTCTTCCACAAAGGCTTTTTCAATATGGGTGATGAGCGAGCTTTCGTCCTTCACGTCCCGCAACAAGCCCGGCACGTTGCTCAAAATGATAAGCTGGTCAACTCCTAGCGAAGAAGCAATAATAGCGGCGGCGCGGTCGCCATCTACGTTGATTGCCTCGCCCGCGTAGCTGATAGCGGGAGGCGTTACTACCGGCAAATAGCCGTTATCCAGCAACAAGGTGAGTAGCCCGATATTGACCTTTTCCACTTTGCCGGTGAAATCGTCCCGCAAAATGCGCTTGCGCCCCTCGCTGTCAATAATTTTGATAGCATCCTTGCGCGTACCTTCCAGCAAACGCCCGTCAATCCCGCTCAAGCCTACCGCATTTACGCCTTTAGCTTGCAACATTTCTACGATGCTTTTGTTGACCTTACCGCAATAAACCATCTCGAAGATTTCGAGCGTTTCGCGGTCGGTATAGCGACTTTCGTAGCCCGAAACGCTGGTCACAAACTTGGGCGGGTGTCCCAGTTTTTCGCTGAGGACGTTGGTTTCGTAAGAACCGCCATGTACCAGCACAATTTTCTGCCCGGCAGCATGCAATTCGGCTAAATCTGAGGTTACCGCCTCGTAATTAATTCCTTTACCGCCCCCGACTTTTACGACTATCATTTGTCTTTTCTCTTAGGCTAAAAATTTATTCAATATTACCAGTGCGGTGAGATACCGCGCCGCTTGCTCAATTCCACCGAGAGTAGGTAGGTAGCTTTACGCTCTCCAATATCCTCAGCCTTCTTGGTGTAATAATATATTGCGCCATCTGGAGTATCCACTTTGCCTGCCAACGCCATGTCAATTTGTACCTGCCAGAGATATTCTTCGGCTGGTCTCATCGCGATTCGATAAATAATCTGGCAAATGGTGCGTTTATCCAGTTGTAAGAGCGAGTCTATCAAGTCGTGCTTCTCGATGTAATCGAAAGCTTGCTCAACATAGCCTACCGCATCGTCTCTGGAGAACAACAAATTTTCGGCAGCGTTTGCGAACTGCTTGATAATCCAGTTTTCAATGTTTTGTCGCCCCAGATATTCTATCCAGTCCATATGCCAGCCCTTCTATTTACAATCGCTCTTCAAAAAATCAGCTATCAGGCAGGGTGTAGCCCGGTAAATTCAAGACTCAGCGTCTCCTCCCACCCAAACATGAGGTTCATCGCCTGTACGCAGTTACCCGCCGCGCCTTTAACGAGGTTATCAATTGCTGAGATAACCACCAGCGCATTGCTGTTCTCGTCTTTTTCGAACCCTATGTCGCAGTAATTGGAGCCGCTCAGAATCTTCGGCTGTGGGTAGCGATAAATCCCCTCTTTGGTTTTGACGATGCGGATAAATGGCTCATTGCCGTATGCCTGACGATACACCTTCCAGATGTCCTTCTCCTGCAAATTTTCTTTCAGGAAAACGTGACAGGTTGCAAGGATACCGCGCACCGCCTCGACTGAGGTAACGGTGAGGTGTATATTGGGTTTAGTGCCGAAGCTAAGTTCCTGAATAATTTCGGCGCTGTGGCGGTGTCCGGTAGCCTGATAAATTCGGCTTACACCGCTGCGCTCCGGGTGATGCCCTGAAAGGCTTGGTTTGTTACCTGCCGCGCTAGAGCCGATTTTAGTTTCAGCCACTATGATATTGGTATCTACCAGCCCGTGTTTAAATAAGGGCATCAAGCCCAACGCCACAGCGGTAGCAGAACAACCCGCCCCGGTTACGTAATTGCTCTCGCGGATTTGCTCACGATGCAATTCAGGGATGCCGTACACGAATTTAGAGAGCCATTCCCTGTTGGGGTGTTCATGCTCATACCATTTCGGGTAATCGGCGGGGTCGCGCAGTCGAAAATCGGCGGAAAGGTCAATAATGCGCGGCGCAAGTTGGGCGAACTTGTCAATTTTGCCCATGGCAGAGCCATGCGGAAGTGCCAAAAACAATACATCGCATTCCTCAAGCTGAGTCATGGAGATGAACTTGAGTTCGGTGCGCTTGCGTAGGTTTGGGTGAATGATGTGAACAAACTTGCCGCTGTTGGTTTCACTGGTAATCTGCGTTACTTCCACATGGGGATGCCCAAGCAGAATTCGCAATAATTCGCCCCCGGTGTAACCGCTACCGCCAACTATGCCTACTCTAATCTTGCTGCCAGACAATTTTTCTATCTCCTGATTTCAAGAATAACGGGAGTCAGGCTAACTTCATCCCGTTTCCCTCATTCTATAATTATGAATGCTTACCGGTGCCTACTTCCAGCACATAATCTACCACTCTGGCAGGGATGTTGACCCCGGTGGTGTCTATGCTGTTGCGGAACTCCATTGTGTAATTTACTTCGATTACTAAGAAGCCCCGATTTTTGTCTTCTACCACGTCAATTGCTACTACGCCACCCCCTACTGCTTTGGCGGCACGCACGCAAATTTCGTTAAGCTCCGGCGTTATGGGGCAATTGGTGGCTTCCCCGCCACGCGCCGTATTGGTAATCCAGTGAGGGCTGCGGCGATAAATAGCGCAAATCGTTTCACCGCCTACCACGAAGGCGCGAATATCGCGTTCGGGTTTGGAAATATATTCTTGCACATAGAAAATGCTATGTTCGTAATGACCGAGCGTTTCCTTGTGTTCGAGAACAGCTTCGGCGGCTTCGCGATCATTGAGCTTTGCCAACAAGCGTCCCCAAGAACCTACCGGCGGCTTGATAACTACCGGATAGCCTAGTTCTTCAATCGCTTGCAAAGCCGATTCGGGGGTAAAAGCCAGTTTGGTGATAGGGCTTGCTACACCGGCGTGAATCAACGCTTGGGTGGTAAGAAATTTATTACCGCAAACATTCGCCACGTGATAGGTGTTGACGGTGGGAATACCCCAGTCGTTCAATATTTTGAGAGCGTAGAGGGCGCGGCTATGGTTAATGCAACGTTCCACCACCACATCATATTCAAATGGTTTAGTCTCAAGATCAAAAACCAGTTCCGGGTCGTAGAGACGGTCAAAACCAATGCCGCGCTTTTCAAACTCGGCAAAAAGTAATTTTTCCTCCACTCTGACCCGCGAAAGCAGCATGCCGATCTTCATGGTTTATTCGCCCCAATCCTCTTCTTCTTCGGGCGCTACCGCCAGTTCTACCGGATTGACACTGACTACTTCCAGTTCTGCGCCACAATCGGGGCATTGTACGATTTCCCCTTTTTCTACATTCGCAGCGAGGTTCAAGGTTGCGCCGCATTCAGGACATTCAGCTGGCATTTTCATATCTCCTTTTACAATGAATTTAGAGCTATTTTGACCATGATAATATAACAAAAAAACGACACTTCCGCCCATTTTTATAAGGACGAATGTGTCGCACAAAGCAATCACCTAATTCGTGTTACCACCTTACTTCGCTGCAAACCTTACGATAAGCAGCCTCGCCCGGTTTATACAACCGGCGCTCTGTAACGGGAGCATCCCGAACGGTTCTACTTTTTGGCGGTATAAACCCGCAAAATTTCTTCCGTTAGCTCGGCGGTCTTTCTCGAAGCGACATGCTGACCACCCTTACAGCGCTTGGGGCGGTTCTCTGGCAGCTTGCCACAGCTTCTAACTATCCGCGTCTTGGCTTTATTAGCCTGTGAAAATTTGACTTTGAAATTTTACATCACTGACGCAGGTGAGTCAAACCTAAAAATCTGTAAAAGTTCTTACAAATCCGAATTTTATGCTATTTACTTTTCCACAAGCCTGTTCTAAAATGTAAATATAGCTGTGTGGGGAGCAGCTCACGTTTGTAGTAGAGTCTCAGCAAAGCCCCGTATTGTTTTAGTTCTCCTTAGCAATGCCGGTCAATCAAAATACATACTTAAAACTTTGAACCCCTGCTCTCACAGTCTTTTCAATCTGACACACAGATTGAACGCGCTCCACGCCTTTGTGGGGCTTTTGGTCATATAACCGACCAAACCTTATCTAGCGGGATGGTGAAGCCATGAAGAAGTACGAAAAAGAAATACGCGAAATTCTGGAGAAGATGGATACTTTTATTCCTGAAACTCCTTCTCAAGAAAAAGAGCGTGAGCGTGAACCTAAAAGGAAACCAACACCAACCAATATTGGAGTTTTACAGCCTATGCCGCCCCGCCCGATACGCGCTAAGCACTCTTTCGGGGCGGGTTTTGGTAAATGGCTTCGTGAACATAAAATTACCGGGAGTTTAGCCTACCTTATTTTTGGATTCTTCTTTATTATTCTCGGCTTGATGGTGAGTGAGAATTTCAGCAGTATCCAAATAGTGGCGCAATTGTTGGCGCTAACCGGATTAGCACTTTATATCGCGCCCATATTCATCCGATTCTTCGGTGGAAACCCTGATAAAGACTCCACAACTCAATACTGGCGCGGCGATTTGGTTGAGCAAGATTCGGTCTTTACTTGGAAAAAGCTAAAGAGTTTGATTAGAGGTGGAAGAAACAGGGGGAAAAATGATCCTTGGAACCGCCGTAACCGCTGGTAGAAAAATTTTCGGACTAAACCCTTCCTGTGAAAATCGGAAGGGTTTTTTTATCCCCTTGACCAATGTAGCAGGTTGGCGCGTACCAAATCTTCGGCTATCAAATCTTCGTTGAGCGGTAACAAGTGTGGCATGGTAATGTAAATATGGCTTTTATAGCGCGGTAGCTCATGCTCTGGTCTGCCTTCCGCTATCTGACGGTCGTGTTCCAATTTGGCGTAACGGCTGAAGCCGTAGCGATTGTTGATTTCGGCGTGAAAGGCAGTCGGTTTTAGGGGATTCATACCGGATTTAATCAGCAGATAACAGGCACGGCTGACAGTCTCAAAAACCCTATCACTCTGAGGCATTGGCAGATACATCAAATGTGGGTCTAACTGGAAAGCTACCATCCCATAACTGGATGAACCACCCGAAACATACCCCATTAAGCTAAGAGTGCGACCACTCACCACCTGCTCGATACGGTCAACCACATAATTCTCATCAAGCTCTCCCAATATTTCGCGGGCATGGTGTTCGAGCGCACCGTGTTGCTCAAGGGTAGTGCCGGGCAATATGCCTACGGCAGTATTATAGGTAAACTTGCCAAGCATCAGGTTATTGTTTTGATCGCGTGTATCCCAAAGATTGCCGGTAGGGCTATGCAGTGAGCCGAAGTATTCAACCGCTCTCTGCATAGCCGCCCGTACAATCTCAGGCTTCAAGCCTGAACTCGGTTCAAGATTTAGTTCAAGGCTATCCAACGTTATTTGCATCAGAGAATCAAGCGCAACCTGAAAGTGTGAAAATCACTTTAAATGGTTTCAACGGTGACGCTTGTCATTTTGTCGCCCCGTCGAATTTTTTGCACTTCTTCCATTCCTTCTGTTACTTGACCAAACACGGTGTATTGTTTGTCTAGGAAAGGCGCGGGAGCGAGGCAAATGTAGAATTGGCTACCGGCGCTATTGGGGTCGCTGGCGCGTGCCATTGCCAAAGTTCCGGTAATGTGTTTGCGCTCGTTAAATTCTGCCTTGATTTTGTAGCCGGGACCGCCGGTGCCATCTCCGTTCGGGTCACCACCCTGCACCACGAAACCCGGTTCTACTCGATGAAAGGTCAGACCATTGTAAAAACCCTTACTGGAAAGCTTTTCAAAATTTTCCACCGTGGTTGGAGCGCTATCGGGGTAAAGCTCAATTTTAATCGTACTACCGTTTGCCAGTTTGATGGTAGCAATTTTAGTCGCCATCGTAGTATATCTCCTATTCTTAAAAAATAAGCAACTGTTAAAACTCCTTACGCAGGAATTGTAACAGCCGCTTAAGAGAGGGTCAATGGTTAATTTATTTAACCTCGATTTTGATACTCTTGATTTTGTCACCCTTCTGGATTTTTACTACCAAATCCATACCCTGTGTGACTTTACCAAAAACAGCATATTTACCGTTCAAGCCCGCTACGTTGACATCGGCTTCCTGTCCGGTCACGATGTAGAACTGGCTACCCGCGCTGTTCAGGTCGGCGGAACGTGCCATTGCCAGCGAACCATAAACGTGTTTTGCTTTATCTTTCAGGTTTGCCGGTAGGGTGTAAACCCCAGTATTGGTTTCAAACTCACCAGGTATAGTGTAGCCGGGACCGCCCGTACCATCCCCTTTCGGGTCACCACCCTGCACCACGAAACCCGGTTCAACCCGATGGAAGTTCAAGCCATTGTAAAAACCGCTACTGGAAAGCTTTTCAAAGTTTTCCACCGAAATAGGCGCAAGGTCGGGATAAAGCTCTCCTGTAATAGTGCCGCCCTTATCCAGTTCGATTGTGAAGATTTTCTTCTGATTTGCGCCAACATTAGCGATAGGTGTACCCGGAATAACCAGCGGGGTTGGCGGCGGGTCAGTTGGGATACCCGTTGCCACCAAAATCAGGCTATCGTTCTGTTTTAGCTGGCTTTTCAAGTCATCCGGGAAATTGTCTATGCTACTTAGCTTATTTATAGTAATTACCAGTTTGGTTCCGGCTTTCTGATATACCAGAATGGTTCCAAAATCATCTTCCTGCCGATTGAACGCGCCCCAACTACCACTAATCATAAGCTTGCGATAGTATTCCTCAATCGTTTCCTTAGAGTCGCTTGAAGAATAAAGGCTAACTTTGTTACCGTTGAATTTGCCGACCAGCGAGGCAGCAGAGCCAATATTCGTGATAACTTGCTTGGCAATAGTATCGCTGACCTTTATTTCTTTACTATTGCTACTGTAAGCTAAGTTAGGAAGGGCATCGGCAGCTGCAGAAACCGCCGGAGTCGGTACGGGGGTTATCGGTGCATTAAACGGGTTTATAGTTGCGACTGGTACGGAAGTAGCGGTGGTAGTGCCGCAAGCCGCTAGAAGCGCCCCAATCATGGTACTAACCGCTAATAGTGCCAGCGCTCTGGAAAACTTAAATTTGCGTCCCAAAAGTTTCTCCTCAAAAAAAGAATGATATTCTAGTATATTAAAACGCTCAAAATTTTAACCCCAAAGCTTGATAACGTCAAACTCTGAGGCTGGAAGCCAATAGTGGGATAGCGTTATCCAAGCGCATACACGTTGTACTGCCCTTTTTCCTCATACAGCAAAGTCAGATAACGGGTTTTCAAGCCCTCTAGCAACTTAACAGCCGCTTGCGCCCGTTCGGGTTTTGCATAGTCGGGGTTCTCCTGCATAAATTTCAAGCCTGCTTCCCAGACCAACAGGTGCGTTACACCCCGCTGCTTCAAATCAGCCAGCATTTTTTCAGGCGTAGGTTGATTATCTACAAAATAAAAGATTTCACCGCCGTTCAAATCAGGAGCAACCTTTCGGTCAAAATAATAACTGCGTGGCTCGAATAGGAAAAAGGTGTAGCTATCTTGTGGGAGGGCATTTACAAAGTGCGCCGCTCTTATTTGCGAACCTAGAATACCGTTCAAAAAAGTATCTTTGGTTTGTAATCCCGCCAGATAAGGCGCAGTATCGGCGGCTGCAAACCACAATCCCAGATTCAAAAGATTTCCAAGCAAGAAAATTCCGAGTAAAAAGGCTGCAAAGGTTTTCAATATCCCGACTTTAAGTGAAGGTAAAATCGCCAGCCCATAGCCCGTAGCCAATGCCAACAGAGGGAAGGTGGGTAGCAGAATGCGGCTATGGTCAAGTTGTGCAGTTGAAACGATTATAGCAATCCAGCAGAAATATTGTACTCCGACATTGAGTAGCAATGCTGCCGCTACTTTTTCGCGCCAAGCCGCCCACACCGTCAGCGGTAAAAAAGCCAAGTATAAAGGCGAAATGGTGGCATCCATTACACCCCCGGCAGCACCAAAAATAGCTGCTTTGAAGGGTCGTCCCAATACCATTTCCAGACTCAAAGCTTGTCCCAGACCTTTACCAACTATTGGGGCAATTTCGTCAAGTTGCCATCCATTTACACCCCAGAAAATAGGAGCAACCGGGTTGCCGGTAAAGAACCAGTTACGGATAAGCCAAGGTAACACCACTGCAAATGCTATTCCTCCGTACAAAAAGCCCCATCTAGCATAACGGTTCACCTGAAATTGTCCTGTTACCAGCGCAAAATAAAGCCCTGTGGCTACTATCGAGATTGCTACGGTAACGGCGGTGTACTTACCGCTAAACGCTAATCCGGCAAACACCGCAGCTATAGCTACATAACCCCAAGAGGTTTTATTACCTCTACTGATAGCTATCAGCAGGGCGTGAAGCCCAATCAGGGCGTAGAAGGCAATTAGCAAATCGGTATAAGCCCAACTTGCCAGCAACTGTACGTGTGGCACCGAGAAATATAGAGTAACTGTGAGAAGGGCTGCTCTTTGGCGGTTATGCTCATCTAGCCCGGTAAAAAAGCGTTCGGCAAAAGCCCAAATTGCTGCCCCTCCTAACGGCATAAATAACCAGTGAATGGTCTGTGCCAATTCATCGCCTTGCAAAACCATCGCCCATGTGTACAACATTTCTATTCCAAAAGGATAACTGGCGGTGGGCATTTCAAAAATATTGTAAATTCTACCAGCTTGAACATATAATTTGGGCGCAGCCAGATGATACATAATTGCGTCCCAGCTAAAAACCGGGCTGAGAGCAATTGTCAGAGGAATAGCCAATGCAATACCCAGATAAAGCCCAAGAGCGCGTTCCCACCAGTTTGCGCCCAGAAACCAACCCCAAATTTTAAGAACCAGCTTTTGATAGCCTCTTAGTACTTGCAAGCTCTGGCGTGGGTTGAGTAGAATTAAACCCAGCAGCAACAAATACATAACAGGCTTGTTCAAGCCTCCCAGTAGCCCTAAACCCAATACCGTGAAGATTTCAACGCCAAGCCCAAGCCCAAAAGCATACAACGCCGCTTCCAGCCCTGTTGCGCCCTCTTTAATTTTTAGCCACACCAGCAGCCTGAAACCGCTTGCTTCTGCTCCCGTTGCTATCGCTGCCAGCAGCAACAAATCTGACAGGGTTCGTCCTACTCCTGCGGCAATATCGGCGGAAGCGGAAATTCCCAGCGCATCTACCGAAAAGGGGCGATGTATCGCAAACCATGCCGCCACTATTATAACTGCCCAAAATGTGATAAGCGTCCCGGTTAAGCGCTGCATCTTAAATATACTTTTCTTTTTTTCAGGCGATTGTGCTTTATTTTGAGGTTCAATTTGCATTTGTGTTAAGCTCAGACAACACTTTTCGGAAGTTGAAAAACAAAAATATTGCTATTAATATTGGTGGAATGATTATTACTGCTCCGTATGCTACGCTGTAAAATAGAAAATAAATTAACCATGAAATAACAATAATTCCCAGCGCGAGACTCCAGAACCCACGCTCACTTGCTCGGCTCATCAGCAGCGCAATAGGTACGAATAGTAATACAGGGTTGCTGATATTGGTTTGGGGCGGTAGCAAAAGTGTAAGAATGAGGGCAATCGAAAAAGATAGGTCATAAGCCAAGCCCGCTTTTATTTTACCAGATTCTATTAGCGTAAAACGCCACCACAGCCATACTCCGGCGCATGCCAGCAGCAACCAGCAAAACCATCCCAGAATTGTACCAACTGCTCCGTCTAGCCACACAAACGCAAAAGCCGTACCGGTGAGCGATGGCTTGTAACTAGGATAGCGTGTTGCAACTGCTATAAATTCGCTTAACCAAGCGGGAAACAATATAAATGAGATTGCTGCCAGCAAACCCATTGTAACGAAGAAAGCGATAATGAAACGCCATTCGCGTCTCCACAACGCTCTTATCAGCAGCAGAGGAATCAGCGCTAGAGTTAGTTGCGGTTTGACTGTAGCCAGAGCTAGCAAAACGCCGGCAGTTCCGGTTGCGCCCTTTTTGAGAAAATAATAAACCCCACCGATAAACGCCGTTACCAACAAAGCTGATTGCCCTAACATCAAAGAGGAAAAAGCAGGGAAGGAAAAGATAAAAGCTAGATAATAGAAAGCGTTTTTGATAGGAGACTTCGATTTCCAATTCAAACCACGCTGAAGCAAATACAAAGCCCCGCAATAGAGCGTTAGTAGAAAACCCAGCCAAGCAGCTGAAGCCCAATCATAGGATAGAAAGGCGATTGGCGCGTTAAAAAAGATTCTCCAGTACGGATAAACGAAAGCCAGTTGATCTTCTCCCGGTTCAACCAACCTGCCTTTACTGCCCAACTGAATCAAGCGCGTTGTTTCATTGCTATAGGGATTTCCACCCTCTAGCGCTACCTGTGTTCCTTTCCACTCGATGTAGAAATCGGCAACCGCATTTCGTTGGGAGGTATAAGAGAAATAAAAAGAAATAGAAGCAACTATAAATAAACAGAGCAACGCAAAGCTAAAGGCTGGTGGAATAATAGTATTATTCAAACTCAAATCCGAGCGATTTTCTGAAGGGGCTGAATTATTTTTCATAGCTATAAAAAGTAAGTAATTTGATAGCCTTATAGTACTAGCAGAGTACTATTTAATTAAACCGTAACAAACTGATAACATGCTATCATAAAAGGCATACAAAAACTTCTTATTGGGTAAGGATTTATGAATTTATTAGAAAAATTAACATATAGGGACAAGTGTAATTTTAACAACAAATATTGCTTGTCAAAATTTCATGGTAGTGGGATAATTCCATCGTAAAGGGAAATAATGCGGCGTGATAACACCGTTGATATAATTATGCAAATTACAACATCATCACCTTCCAAAATACAGGATACGAGGGATTTAGATCTGACTAACCAATCTCGCAAACTTATGTCCCAACGCACGCTTGATATAGATAACTTGTTTGGTATCAGGCTGTCTTATGCGCGTTGGTTGATAATATTGGCTCTGGGAATCTATTATTTTCTAGGACAATCGCTAAACGGTGGCAACATCACCTTTACGAATCCTGCTTTATTGCTTACCGGCGGTTATATTGTTTTTAATATGGTAGTCTGGTTGCTGATTTTGTCCTTCAGCAAACAAGCCGGGTTGTTAATCAATGTATCACTCGTTTTTGACCTAATCTTTGTCTGTATAATCTCGCATTTTCTACAAGCTTCTATATATTCTTTTGCTATCCTTCCTGTTTTCCTCATATTACTGCTAGTCGGGTTAACTCCGTCACTATTTTCCCTTTTCGTTGTACTGATTGTGAATTTTGTAGACCTGTATATCACCAATTTCAGCGTTACCAACCCGAAAGACATGATGCTACTAGAGTTTTATTCCGTATCTGGGGCATTATTGCTTTTGTTAGTTTCTTATTACATTATCACGCAAACACCCGATGCGCTTATCCGTATTTCGAATACTATGGTTGAAGATGCGCTGGCGCGTGCCGGCGAAAGCCATCTGCTGGATATGCAAAACCGCACCCGCGCCGTTTCCCATGTAGCTAATACGCTGAGCGGTACTCTTGATTATCAGGAGGTCATCAAAGCGATTTTGCACGAAATGGAAACGGTTTTTGATATGCACTGTGGCGCAGTGTTACTTTTTGATAGTAGCCTGAATAATGTAAAGGTGGTTGATTCTCTCAGGTTCTCACCTGAAGAATCGCACCGGAGCATTTCAATGCAAAATAACCTTTTTAAAGATGCCTTAAATAGTGGGCAACCTCGTTTGTTGGTGGATCCTGCCGAACTTGAAGGAATCCGCTCATTATTTCCTTCCCTACGTATTTGCCAGACTACTATGTTGATTCCATTGCGCGGTGGTATGGAAGTTTTTGGTTTGTTGCTGATAGCCAGCAAGAATGAAAATGCCTATAATACCAGCGATACCGAACTGATGGTCAGTATGGGTGCCCATACTGTGTTGGCGATGCAAAATGCCACTCTATATCATAACTTGCTGGAAGATCGTAACAAGCTGTTGACTCAGGAAGAAGAAGTAAGACACGAACTAGCTCGTAACCTCCACGATGGACCTGCTCAGTCTGTGGCTGCTATCTCTATGCAAACCGAATTTATCCGTAAGCTTTTCAGAACCGAGCCAGACCGCGCTCTGGAAGAATTGGCTAATTTGGGTAAGCAGGCTCTACAAACTTCCCGTGAGATTCGCACCTTGCTTTATGAACTACGTCCGTTGGTACTCGAGACTCAAGGTTTGATTCCGGCTCTTGGACAATACGCTAAACGGTTTCCGCATAACCCTAGCGACCCAACCGCCCATTTCTCCACTGCTAATTTTGATCTTAGGCTTGCACCACAGGTCGAGACGATGGTCTTTACTATCATTCAGGAAGCCGTCAATAATGCTCGCAAGCATGCACACGCCCGTAATATTTGGATACATCTTGAAACCCGTGATGGCTTTATCATTGCGATGGCTCAAGACGATGGGCGTGGCTTTGACGTATCTCAGGTTGAGAAAAACTATGAACAACGCGGTAGTCTTGGCTTGACCAATATGCGTGAACGCGCTGGGTTAGTGGGTGGGCAGGTAGAGCTTCATTCAATAGTCGGGCAGGGTACTGCTGTAATCATACGTATTCCAATAAACGAAAATACGACACTTCCAGCGGGTACTGCGGTCAGTCAAGAAGCTTTTTAATTTAGATAAATCCTCGAAAAAGCTCTCGAAACTATATATTATTTATAAAAAAATAATATTCTTTTGAGTTGGCGTAACTATTGCGTTATGTCAATGCTGATGATATACTTTCCCATAATAGCTATAAAGTCCTTAGAGTAGTGTTATTTGATTATCTACTGCTAACTTGATGTAGAGAATTGGTATCTGCGGAGGCTATTAAGACAAGGTCGTTTGGCTAAATGCAAACAGGTGATCCGGGCTTGAATATGCCCGAAGGTGCCAATAAAACTCCAAACACTTCTGGCAAGGATAGCGATAATGCAATAAATGCGCCTGTAGAAAATTCGTCCGTAGCTAGAAGTTTCCAAAGCGAGGTTGGAGATACTCTTCTGAGCCGGGCATCAGACCTCGTTTCAATCCAACTAAAGCAACTACGCGAATTAAGCGCTGCCGCCCGGCAACTGGTTGAAGATACTGCAAAAGAGCGCCAAAATCTTTACCAGATACTTGAAGAAATTACTTATGGGATTCGGTATCTCGATACTACTGAACCGTCAGAAAAAAATAGGCTGCTTACTCATTCGCGTAAAGCAGAAAATCCGCCAATAGATACTCTATCCGCAGCAGAAAAAGAGAACCGCCTCCGGGTACTTAATGAGAAACAGACAAAATTGGAAGTTCGTGATTCGAAACTTTCAATACTGCAAAATGATCTTGAAGACTCTTCTAGGCGCATTGAATTATTGATACGGCATTTTGAAATTGCCGGAAGCCTATTGACAAAAACTGGCAATTCTTCGATTAATACAGCAGCAAATCGACATTCTGATCCCTTGGAAATTGCTTTGCGTACTCAAATGGTGCTGGGTCAGGAAGATGAACGTGGCAGATTGGCACGTGAGATGCATGATGGACCGGCTCAGGTGTTTTCCAATGTGGTGATGCGGTTAGAACATAGCTCTAACCTCCTCCGCACTAACCGCTCTGAAGTTCAAAAAGAGTTGGAAAACCTGAGCGGAGTGATGCGCGAATCGCTTAGTGAGATGCGGCGTTTTATGTTTAACCTTCAACCCCGCACCTTGTTGCAACACGGTTTATCTCGTACTTTGCAGGAATATTGCACCGATTTTGCTAATCTATATGCACTGGAAATTAATCTAGATTTATCCGATTTCAGCGGCTTGCTAGAACATAATCAAGAAATAGCAGTGTTCCGCATTGTGCAAGAAACCTTGCAAAATATCCGAAAACATGCTGAAGCACGCAAGGTACATATCTACGGAACGCGAGATGGAGATGGTTTGATTTCCATAATCATCCGCGATGATGGTAAGGGCTTTCAGTATCAGGCAGTTCAACTTGAATTGAACAAAAGCACAGGGCTTTCCGGTATGAGAGAACGCGCAGCGTTTGCTGGAGGTTTTTTGAAAATTATAAGCGCTATCGGAGATGGTACTCAGGTTATTTTAAGAATAAAACCTGCCGGTAGTGGCAAAAAAGCCACAGAAAACCAATAGTTATTGAAATAAAATCTTCCGCAAAAATTAGCTCGTAATCAGGCAATGTTAACCGGATCATATAAAGAAAGAGGGTAGCGTTACGGGTACCGATTGGAGACAAGATAGACGCATCCACAAAGAAAAGCCTCGTTTGCTAATAGTAGATGACCATCCGCTTTTTTTGCGCGGTGTAAGAACAACACTTGAAGATTCCGGTGAGTTTCAGGTAGTTGGTGAAGCTCCTGACGGGCAACGCGCCATAATGTTGGCTGAGCAGCTTTTGCCGGATGTAATTTTAATTGACATTAATCTGCCCGGAATGAATGGTCTTGAAGTTAGTAGGGTAATTAAACGCCGCCAACCACAATCAAATATTATAATTCTGAGCGTTTACGAAGACGATGAGCAATTGTTTAATGCTATTAAAGCGGGTGCGGCGGCTTATTCTCCCAAAGATATAAGCCCTGAACGCTTAGTAGATATTGTGCGTCAAGTAGCGCGTGGTAACTATATTATTAATGATAATGTGCTTAGTAAACCTACCGTTGCTAGTCGCGTACTGAACCAATTCCGCGAGCTAAGTACCACCGAAAATGATAATGAGCCGATTTTCGCGCCACTTACCCCACGCGAAGTTGAAATTCTGGACTGCATTGCACGCGGTAATTCCAATAAAGAAATAGCGCGTAGCCTAAGCATTAGCGATCAAACGGTAAAGAATCATATCACCAGCATTCTCAAGAAATTGAACGCCAATGACCGTACTCAGGCGGTTATAACTGCGCTGCGGCACGGCTGGATTAAAATGTCTAGTGATATTAGCGGTCCCGGGCATCCCTAGAATTGCTGATTTAAACTCCCGTGAAAAGGTGCGATTCACTCGCGCCTTTTTTGTTTAAATTCGCTGGAACAGCGAGACACTTTCCATATGGTAGGTCTGCGGGAACAAATCAACTGCACGTGAACTAATCAGACGATAGCCCGCTGCCAGTATTTTGGCATCCCTCGCTAGTGTACTTGGGTCGCAGGAAACATAAACCAGCGTTTGCGGGCGAATTTTGAGTAAGCTATCCAGCAATACTGGGTCACAACCACGCCGGGGCGGGTCAACCAATACCCCATCAAAAGGTTCAGCAAGGCTAAGAATATACTCTTCTGCTTTAGCGGCTACGAACCGGGTAGTACCATCCAGACCATTCAAGCGGGCGTTATCAAGGGCGTACTCAATTGCCCCTTCGTATTCTTCTACGCCTAGCACTTGCGCTCCCCTACGCGCCATTTGCAGCGCAAACGTGCCGACTCCACAATATAAGTCCAGAAGCTTTGCTTCTCTCCAATTTAAGCCTACCGACTCAAAGGCAGAAAGTGCCTCATTTATCAGCGTTTGCGCCATTACCGGATTGCTCTGGAAAAATCCCAAGGGCGGAATCCTGTATGTTATACCTTTGAGCGTTTCTTCAAGGTAGGGTTGCCCGCAAATCAAATCCATGCGACGCTTTTTACCCTCGCCTAGCACCGTAATTGGCACGAACCGCTCTAAAGCAGCCTCTAGTTCCTGTGCGAAAGGACGCATATCGTCAACCGTCCATTGTCCTAACATACGTAAAACGAACATAAGGGTGGTTTGAGGGGTATTTAGCGACCCTGCGAGTGGTTTACTGGCAGCAAACTTTTCAAGCTCCGCCAATTGTTCCACCTTGTTCTGTCCCAAACTTGAGAGCGCAAGAATTTCGTGTGCTTCTACGGGCGCGGCATTTGCAACTGGTCCTACTCTTAGCGTAACCTGATGCACTTTACCGGGCAAATGCTTTTTCAGGGCGAGTCCTAATGGCTCCAATGCCAGAGTAATAAAGGGGTGCGCGATTTGGCAAGAAGCTATCGGCACAAGGCGAATGCTATTTTGGCGATGGTAACAGGGTTTATTTTCTTCATTCACCTGAAATTCGACATTGTTGCGGTAGCCCCACTGGCTTAATGCTCCGATTGGCGCTTGCAACGGAGGCTCGGCAATTCCTCCCAACCGCACAAACTGGTCGCGTAGTATATGTCCTTTGGCTTCAAGCTGGCGTGCATAGTTAATATGTTGCCACTGACAACCGCCACAATTGGGGAATTTTTCTATGCCGAAATAAGGGCAAGGAGTTTCGCGTCTATCTTTTGAGGGTTCGATAACCCGAATCACGCTACCACGTAGATAGCTTTTCTTGCGCCGGTACAGTTGTACATCAACTATCTCTCCCGGTACGCCACCCGCTACAAAAACTACCGCTTCTGTACCAGAATCTTCGGTGCTAATCGGTAATCGCGCCACTGTTTCGCCTCCATAGGCTATATCCTGAAGTTGTAATCCGGTGGCAATTTCCGGTTCTCGCGCTTCTCTGACCTTCTTGTTCATCTTTTCTTCTACTTTTGCTTGGTTAGCTCTTAGGGTTTGAATTATACCATAAGCTCATTTTATAAAGCCGTGCTATAATTTGCCCGGATTTTCAGAGAGGAGAAAATAAATTGAGCGAAACCAATTCGGTATTGGAAGGCAAAAAGCTGGCTTTTGTCGGTAGTGGTGTTATGGCAGAGTCGATGATTAGCGGTGTGCTGGAGAAAAAATTGATACTGCCTCAGAATATTTTTGCCAGCCACCCCCGCACTAAACGCGCCGAGGAATTGCAGACACAATTAGGGGTATGCGGCACTACTTCTAACCGGGAAGCCGCACAAGCAGCCGATATCGTTGTTCTTTGTGTGAAGCCCCAACGCTTGCGAGCGGTTCTTCATGAACTGGCGGGCGTGGTGACGAGTTCCCAATTGGTAATTTCTATCGTAGCGGGCGCAAATTCCAGTTCAATAGCGCAACAACTTCGACATGCGGCGGTGGTACGAGTCATGCCCAATACTCCGGCACAGATTGGTCACGGCATTTCCGTTTGGACTTGTACCCCAGAAGTAAATGAAGCCCAAAGGGTACAGGTTCGCGCTATTCTGAGCGCGTTAGGCAAAGAACAATACTTTGAAGAAGAAAAATTCGTAGATATGGCAGCGGCTATCAGCGGCAGTGGGCCTGCTTACGTATTTCTGGTGATGGAAGCCCTGATTGATGCGGCGGTTCATCTTGGATTTTCTCGCCAAGATGCGCGTGAGTTGGTTACTGAAACCTTGCTAGGTTCGGTATTGTTCGCGCAAAAATCGCATCGCCATCCCGCCGAACTGCGTAATATGGTAACTTCGCCAGCCGGAACCAGCGCCGAAGCGTTATACCAACTTGAAAAAGGCGGGTTGCGTACTATTCTTTCCAAAGCGGTTTATGCCGCTTATCAAAAAACGGCGACGCTGAGTGAGCTTATCAACAAAGGCTGACAAGAGTACGAGCGCAAGATATGGCTTGGCGGATTATTCATCCCGCTCGATAGTGCAGGTTAGCCCGAAACTGAGTAAACGCGCCTGATACAACTCGGCTATTTCTCTTGGGCATGCCGTTACCACTGCCTTGCCTTTTTCGTGCGCTGTCATCATAATTTTGATTGCAGCTTGCTTTTTTAATTGTGGCACCGATTTAAGCAAAGCTTTGACCACATGATCCATGCTATTATGCTCATCATTGTGCAGAATTACTTTGTAGGGCGGTAGAAGCTTTCTCAGCAAAGCTTCATCTATTTCGGGGACAGTTTGTGAACCCATTTGTAATACTTGCTTCATCTCCGAATAACTCACTCTACTTGCTTAAAATTTAACCGTTTATTTTCCGTTATTTATAAGCTAAATTATAACAAAACTTACTCCGGGTTGCACCGCTTGAACGAATATGATATACCAACTTCGGCATATTCTACTAAATTTTCGAGGAAAACTAATGGCTGAAAGTGAAAACCCACCCTTCCGCCTGACCTGCCCAATTTGTCAGACTCACTTGAAAGTAGCGGAAGGCATAAATATGTTTGCCTGCTTGAATTGTGGCAATGAGCTTGCCGTGGTAATAGCGGATGGGGAAGCGCGACTTGAACCAAGCACCGCTACTCAGGCAGAACTTTCTCCTGCTGAACTCGAACTGGTTGAGGTAAATCGGAAACTTAAAGAAAAAGACGATATTTATGGCGTAGGTTGTGCGATTGCTACTCTGGGAATTACTCTAGTAGCCTGTATTTCGATTCTGGTGGCTAATCTGGTGTCGAGTAGCTTGCTTTTCTGGGTTGCCTTGCTACTCCCCTTGGTATTGCTTTTGCTGGTTATGGCTGTTTTTATCAATAGCAGCAATCGCACCACTGCACCTTTGATACGCGAATGTGATAAATTGCAAGCTGAAATTGAACGGGGTTAAGCGGGTTGCTAACAGCGAGATTGAGGGGAATTGATGGAACATGCTGCGACTAAGGGCAAATGCGCGGTTTTTGATGATTCGTCTCCTACCAATCACCATTTTTGCGACAAGCGCTGGCTCGATTCGGCGATGGTGGCGTGGTTGGCGGCGCGTTGTGGAGTCTGTGGTATCCCTAAAGCGCTGGAAAAATTGCGAAAGGCTGCAAATGGTCGCATGCTCTGTGCAACCCATTCTGAATTACAATTCTAAAAGCCTATTTCCTTTACCAAGGGTTATTAATAGTACCCTCAAATCGCTTTAATTAGGGCAACTAAAAGAACATGTTGACATGGTATAGTCTGCACCTTAAACTTAAGGGGTAGCCATCTTGTATTTTTAGCTTACAATCGCAATAGGGAAAAAACGCGATGGAGCAAATTCCACTTTGGGCGATGTTATTAGCTCAAGTAGTTATAACCGCATTGGTTGGTTTTATAGTTGCGCTACTGGTGATAAGACGCAACAAAACTTTCGGGCAGGGGCGTGAGGAAGCCACTTTCCAGACACTTCATCTTGCCCATCGCACGTTACCTTTTCTGCGGCAGGGCTTGAATAAAACTACCGCCGAGAAAACCGCTGAAATCATCTACCGCTATATGCAGGCGGAAGCTATCTCTATCAGCAACGGAGACGAGATTCTAAGTTACATTGGAGTTGGGAATAACCATCACTCGCAGAGTACCACCCATAACTTGCAGGTGAACCGTGAAGTCATAAAAACCGGACGCACGAGGGTAGCGCATGGTAAAAGTGATATCGGCTGTAAATTCCCGCTGTGGGATTGCCACCTGATTTCATCGGTTAGTGCGCCGCTCAAAATCCAGAAGAACACCGTTGGCGTTTTAACGCTCTTATACAGCGATAACCCTAGCCTTACTGCCGGGAAAATTAAAATTGCCACTGGTCTAGCACAACTTATGAGTACCCAGATGGAATTGAGTGAACTTGACCGTAAAACCGAGCGGCTCGCCAAAGCCGAGTTACAGGCTTTGCAAAGCCAGATTTCCCCTCACTTTGTATATAATACGCTTAATACCATCGCTTCCTTCATTCGCACGCGCCCTGAAACCGCCCGTGAGCTTATCGTGCAGTTTGCCGAATTTACCCGCCGCACTTTCAAAAAACATGGCGAATACAGCACTTTTGCCGAAGAGCTTGAATATGTACACCAATATCTCAGCTTTGAGAAAGCCCGCTTTGGCGACAGGCTTACGGTGGTTTATCGGGTTGACCCAGAGGTGTTGCCTACTGTTGTTCCTGTTCTAATCCTACAACCGTTGGTAGAAAATGCGGTGCGTCATGGTATCGGTAAGAAAGTTGGTCCCGGCAAGGTAATTGTCTCTGCCGAAGACCATGGCGCAGAATGTATTATTAGCGTAATTGACGATGGTATAGGAATGACCCAAGAAGAGTTGAGAGAGGCTATCAAGCGGCGTACCGGTATTAATTACGGTGTGGGGTTGAGCAATGTTAGCGAGCGCGTCAAAAGCATTTACGGCTTGGAGAATGCGCTGCAAATTGAGACGAAACCGGGCGAAGGCACGAAGATAACTTTCCGCGTACCCAAATATAAATCAGGAATTGTGGTGTCATGACGCAGCTTACACAGAATATGCCTCCCACTAAACCGGGTTTTCGCGCTCTGGTGGTAGATGATGAGCGTCCTGCTCTGGAAGAATTGAGCTATATGCTTGATCAGAGCGGTTACTGCTCTAGGATAGATACTACCAGTGAAGTGTTGGAAGCCTTAAAATTTCTTAAAGAGAAGAAATACGACATAATTTTTGTTGATGTGCAGATGCCGGGCTTAACAGGACTGGAACTAGTACACGTGTTGCGCCAGTTTGCTTCACCTCCCAAAGTGGTTTTTGTTACTGCCTTTGATGATTATGCCGTACAAGCTTTTGAACTCGATGCGGTTGATTACTTGCTCAAACCCTTCTCCAAAGAGCGGTTGGAACAAGCTTTGCAACGTGCCGCACGACGACCCGGCGATTCTCCAGTGGTCGAGAGCGATGATGATGCGTACTCGCGGAAGAAAGTTGATGCTCCGCCCGGCGAGAAATTATTGGAAAAACTTCCCGTTGACAAGGAAGGTAAAACCATTCTGATTGACCTTGCCGATATTCGCTTTGCGGTGGCACGTGGCGATTATGTTTATATCAAAACGCTTGAGCAGGAATATTTGACCCGCTATTCAATCTCGGAATTGGAAAGACGCTTGCCTTCGCCGCCGTTTTTGCGTACACATCGCGCCTTTCTGGTAAACTTAAAAAACGTCATCGAAATTTACCCCTTTTTTAACGGCGCTTATGTGCTAAAGGTGAATGACCGCGAGAATAGTGAAGTTCAGGTAAGTAGAGGCAATGCCAAAAACCTGCGGGCTTTATTAGGTATGTGATTTAATGCAAGAAGTATTAAAAATAGCTGGACAAAGAAAAAAACCGGCTGTTAGTAATTCAAGGGTGACATATTTCTATTAAGGAGCAGCCTGTCATGCCGTGAAATTATCGCGCAATGGCTACACTGATTCCTACCACTACTCTCCCCTGTCTTCTCACCCGTTTTTATTGAATAGTTCTACATAGTATGTTAAGCTTATTGCTCTTAACACTCTAATTAAACTTTATGGAGATATTTAAAACAAATGTCCTTTACCTCAATAGATTTTCGCAATACTATGGGTCACTTTGCTACTGGTATAAATGTTGTTACCACTGTGCTAGACGGCAAATATTATGGTATTACTGTCAACGCCTTTTGTTCGGTTTCGCTAGAACCACCACAAGCGTTGATTTGTATAGATAAAACCACTTATACCCACGAAGTTCTTAAAAAAAGCAAGGTTTTTGCGGTAAGTATGCTTTCTGGTGAGCAGCAATACCTATCAGAACGCTTTGCACAACACGATTCTTCAGGTGGCAAAACCTTTGATGACCTAAATCTGCGTGCGCTGGAAACAGGCTCTCCGATTTTTGAAAAGGCATTGGCATATTTGGATTGCAAGATTGTAGCTGAGTATGATGGGGGCGACCACACTATTTTTCTGGGGGAAGTGCTGGCATTGGGTTATACTGAGGCACAAAATCCCGCCCCTCTGTTATATTACCGCTCTGAATACCGCATCTTGGACGAGAAATAAGAAAAAAGAAATGAAGCGGCAAGTAGTATACATGTTGCTGCCGCTTTATTATTCCCCACGATACACTGCCACATTATTTTCAGTTTCCCAAAGCTTGACCTCGTACAGAATATCGCCTTTGAGTCTTTGTTCCAGTAATTTCCAGAATACCACCACCATGTTTTCGGCGGTTGGATTAATCTCACGGAAAATCGGTACATCAAGATTCAAATGCTTGTGGTCAACCTCCGCTATTACCGTTTCTTCCATCGCTTTCTTGAGTTCAGTCAGATTTAGCACCATTCCGGTAACAGGGTTTATTTCGCCTCGCACTGTAACTTCCAGCGTATAATTATGCCCATGTCCATTGGGGTTATTACATTTACCGAAGATAAGTCGGTTTTCCTCTGCGCTTAGTTCAGGGCTATGAAGGCGGTGTGCGCTGCTGAAAGTGGCGCGTCGTGTCAGATATACAACTGCCATCTATAACTCCTGTTACATGTTACTGAATATCTCAATTAATGCTCCGGTCATGTGGCGCGATTGACTCTCATCGGCGAGAAATAGAATGGTTTGCGCTACATCTTGCGGGGTGGTGCTGGTTTTCAGAAAGGGTGCGGCTTTTCGGAGCATCGCCGTTTCAACTGCGCCGGGCGCAACACAATTTACCCGTATTCCTAGCGGTCTACCTTCCACCGCAAGACTCTCGGTCAAACCTGTTACCGCGTATTTGCTGACCACATAGCTGCTCATGCCGGGGAATTTCTCAGGTCCGCGCACTCCTGATAACGAACTGAGGTTTACGATGCAACCGCCCCGCCCCGCCTTTTGCATTTGCCGGAAAGCTTCGCGGCTGCACAGAAACGATCCGCGTATGTTTACCGACATTATGCTATCCCATGTTTCAGCGTCAAAATCTATAAAATCGCGCTTTTCGATGACTGCTGCGTTATTTACCAATATGTCGAGCGTCCCAAAGGTAGCGAGGCATTTTCCAAAGAGTTTCTGCAC
>Ga0194047_10000557_pt1 | contig 24934 bp, 21 predicted proteins | sample JunL225m_MetaG_2_FD_160070 | JGI IMG/M metagenome (GOLD analysis project Ga0194047, IMG submission 160070) | Anoxic zone freshwater microbial communities from boreal shield lake in IISD Experimental Lakes Area, Ontario, Canada - Jun2016-L221-5m | ecosystem: Environmental > Aquatic > Freshwater... | reverse complement strand
TTTAAATGTGCCTACAAGCGTGTTCAATTGTAGTGCAATTTCAGTTAGAGCGTTCGCGCTTGAAAGATAACTCTTACTGCCCTCGCTAATATTGGATATCATATGCGACATTTCCTGCATAGTACCGGCAACCTGTGTGTTGGCAACCCGCTGCTGATCGGTAGCCAGTGAAATGGCGTAGGAAAGCTGACTCGTGTGTTTTGCCACTTCAATAATTTCCTTATTAACGCTTAACGCTTCTTCAACCATTTGACGACCCAACGCCACCACTTTAATGCCATCTTCGGTTGCCATTACGCTGGCAGTAGTAGCTTGCTGAATTTGACCAACTAGTTGTTGGATTTCCACTGCCGCTTGCCGCGAGCGTTGCGATAACTTTCGCACCTGAGAAGCTACTACCGCAAACCGTTCTCCTTCTTCCCCCGCTCCAGCGCTTTCAATAGCTGCATTTAGAGCGAGCAGATGGGTATCATCAGAGAGGGTGCTAATCAGGCTGGTGGCTTCGCGGATTCGCTGTGAAACGGAGTTTAAAGCAATTATACGTTCTGCAATCAGGTTCACACGCTGCGTAATATCTGCCATCTTTTGTGAAAGAGCATTCATAGTGTTATAGCCAATCTCTGCGCTATTTAACGACTCATTCGCGCTTTGGGCTACCTTGCTGGCGCTCTCTGCAATTTGCTGGCTTGTACCGCTTAATTCATTAATGGTTGCTGAAACTTGAGAAACAGCCACCGCTTGCTCTGAAAGGCTACTCGCCTGTCTGGCACTGGCTTCTTCAAGATAATGACTGGTTGTAGAAACGGTATTAGCTTGCAATTGAATCCGAGCAATAACCATTCTCAAACGCGCCAACGCCTTATTAAGGCTTTCGCTTAACCCCACTATTTCTTGAGAGCCTTCTACTAGGAATTTAGGGGTTAAATCGCCCTCGGCAGTAAGCTTCAGCTTAGCATTTAATGCACTCAAAGGACGTGACAATAGACGCGGTATGCTAACTGTCAATAATAATACTGATGCTATGCTTCCTATCAATACAAGCCCAAAAATCCAGAGCATTACTGTTATATTGGCGCGACTTTCTTGTTCTATACTTTCGTATATTTTAGTTAATTCAGCAGTATAATTTTTTAGTTCATCAAAAAGTTGTCTGCGTGTAGTCTGCGAATTGAAAAGCATTTGTCTTGCATCTTCAGGTTTGAGGCTAAGATTCTGCAATTTATTGTAATCTTGTGCTACAACTTGATAGATTTGCAATATTTTTAGAAAACCTGAATTAGTTTTTGAATCGCTAAAAGCAGGCGTTATTTCGCGAAGTAGCTCTTCAATCCGTGTATCCTGTTTCAAAGTAGCCTGTTGCAAGTTGCTATTAAAATTATCAACATAAATCTGATAGAATTCTGCCTGCTCATCCAATAAATATGCTAAATCTTGGGCATAGTTTACCCGTTCCCTACTTTGCGCTTCCATATCTCTGCTAGAAGTAATACGTCCTAACAGATAGAAAGAAGCCAAACCATTCACTGTAACAAGGAAAAGAATGAAGAAAAAGGTAAAATAAATCCTACCACTTAGACTATATAGAGAAAATACTGACAAACGTTTATTCGCCATAGATTGATCCTTGTAGATTGAACTGATAGAAGTTCTTGCATTTGGGAAATAATAACATAATTGTAAAGCCTTACCACATTTGGGAAATAATCTTAGATAGCCAAAATTTATGAGCCGAATCTTACGCCCAAATATTGATTAAACTAGCAATGATTTTTTGCGATGGGTAAAAATTGCATGGATGAGTGTGATATGTTATACTACGTGAGCAAGTGCAACAGGTATAGTAGCTCATATACTACCTTGTAACGCAGGAAACGTCCGGCGTACAGTTAACAAAGAGCAACAAAAAAGCACTGTATTTAACATTAGGGTTGCGTGCCATAACATTTATGATGGCAGGCACAAAAGCCCGTTAATTTTGGTAAATAGATTTGAGGACAAAACTACCGAAAGGGGGTTTTTGAATGTCGCTGCAAAAAGCCGAAAAAGACGGCATCATTGAGAAATATGCCGTTCATAACGGCGATACCGGTTCACCCGAAGTGCAGATAGCTCTATTGACAGAGCGCATTTTACAGCTTACACAGCATCTTAACACGCACAAGCATGATAATCATTCACGGCGTGGTTTGCTGAAATTGGTAGGTCGTCGCCGCCGCTTGCTGGTATATCTAAGCCAGAAAGATATTGAGCGCTACCGAGTTGTTATCGGAAAATTAGGGCTTCGCCGCTAACCGGAAAAGTGTTGAGCAGGAAAAACCAGAAAGACCTGTAAAAATAGCAGGTCTTTTAGTTTTTTCGCTAATGTAATATGACAAGTTCTAACATGGGTAAATTACTCCGTTGCTGAATTGTTCTACCCCAAAATTGAATACATAATAGTAAGCAATTTGACTAACTTCTTACACTAGCCTAAAATATTAGGATATAAGGTAATTTCCCCTCACTTTTAATTTTTATCACTGAAAATTCTAGCCTCTTCATAGGATTCATGCTCACCCATCTTACTTTTATCGGTATTTTCCCTGTTGGTATAGCCAAAATGCCAAGTATCATTCACTCTAGCTTGTAGTACAGCGGATAATCGGAAATTAAATATACATATAAAGGAAGGATTAAACCGTGAATGCTGCACAAACTTATGATGTGATAGTAATCGGAGCAGGACATAATGGTCTAACAAGTGCATGTTATCTGGCAAAAGCTGGTTATAAAGTGCTGGTATTAGAACGACGTGGGTTAGTTGGTGGCGCAGTTATCACCGAAACTGATATTTTCCCCGGTTATCGCCTTGATACCTGTAGCACTTTTCATGTTGTGATAAACGGAACTCCGATTGTGCAAGATCTTAATTTGGAGAAATTCGGACTAGACTATATTGAAGTAGATCCTTGGGCTTTTGCGCCCTTCCCGAACGGAAACCACATTACTTTTTACAGGGATGTGGATAAAACCGCCCAAACTATTGCAAAGTTTTCACCAGAAGATGCCGAAGCTTATCGCCGCTTTATGCAGTTCTGGATGCGCTTTAACGAAACGATGATGGATATTTTTTGCTATCCCCCTTCCCTTTCGACTATGACTATAAGAGCCACTATCAAGGAAACCGAAAAACTGATGCTCGGTATCGGGGACCTTGCCACCAAAGGCTTAACTAATGCGGTTTGGAATAAAACTCTCGCAGCAATTAAAAACTCCTCACCGCGTGCCTTAGTAGGCAGTATTCGTGAAATCATTACTTCATATGGGAAAGTCATAAAGGACAACTTCAAATCGCCGGAGGTGCGGGCAGCGCTTACTTGGTTAGGAGCGCAAAGTGGACCCGGTCCCGATGAACCTATCAGCGGCGAACTCTTTGCAATGCAACAATCGCTATATCATCTTTTGGGCGTGCGAAGACCGCGTGGCGGTAGCGGTATGCTAACCCAAGCTATGGCACGTTGCCTTGAACATTACGGTGGCGAAATCAAGGTAAGCGCTGAGGTATCACAAATCCTGATTGAGAACGGCAAGGTCAAAGGCGTTGAAATAAATGGAGGCGAGAAATTCTTTAGCTCTACTGTCATTTCAAATGCCCATGTCCAAACCACTCTCTTAAAACTTACACCAGAAGAAGCGCTGCAACCCAACTTCCGCCGAAAAGTGGAAAATATTAAGGTGCAAAATGGGTTCGGAATGACCGTAAGATATGCCACCGACAGCCTTCCCAATTACACTGCGCTACCAACCGCAGATGCAAACGGCAAGGTGCAAGCGGGGATACCGCACAACGGGATGCAATTACTTTGCCCTTCCACCGAGCATCTGGAACAGGCGTACCGTGATTCCGAAAAGGGCTTACCCCCAACCAGCCCGGCTGTAATCGCTATGACACCATCGGCTATTGATAATACCCTTGCGCCAGTCGGTAAAAATGTTCTCTATCTCTGGGCGCAAACTCACCCTTACCAGCTTTCCAATGGCGAAAACTGGGACGAAATCAAAAAACGGGAAGCCGATAAATGCCTTCAGGTAGTGGAAGAATATGCGCCGGGCATTAAAGCTAATGTTATAGCTGAATACATCAAGAGTCCGCTGGATATTGAAAGAATTGGTGGAATGTTGCGCGGCAACCTTATGCATGTTGATATGAGCCTTAAACAGATGTTCCATCTACGCCCTTTAGGTGAACTCTCCAATTATCATACCCCGATTAAAGGCTTATACCTAACCGGCGCTAGTACACATCCCGGCGGAGGCGTAAGCGGTGCGGCAGGTTACAATACAGCCGGAGTGGTATTGTCGGATCTAAAGTACAGATAAGGAAGCACATCGGATGAAAAAAGGAGACAAAGGATGCCTGATTTAATTATCAATAATGAGGTATTTGAAGCCGAAGTGGGCGAAACTATAATGGAGGTAGCCCGCCGCAATGGCGCACATATTAGTTTTACTTGCAGCCAGAGGGGGATTTGTACCTTTTGCGAGTGCAAAGTTGAAAAAGGCGCAGAGCTATTAAATCCAATAACCGGCAATGAAAAATCCCGCCTTTCTCCCGAACGCCTAGAAAATGGCTCGCGGATGGCATGTCGGGCAGTGTTTAAGGCTGAGGAAGGAACAGTCAGGGTAACTTCCCGCGTTGAAGAAGTGAAGCAACAATTCATTGGGATTTTCAAAGCCCCTACCATTGAGGGCAAAAATAACCAACTTGGAGCTTTGTTAGGAAGTATCAAGCAAGTTTCAGTGGATTATCTCACAATGTATCCATATGTAGTTAAAGGCTTTAAAGCAGGCAAGGCTGATTGGAATACAGTGAACCCATTCAAAGATTTGAATAATTTGGTGCAAGATAGCAAGCGGGTGTTTCTTCGCCAAATCGGCTTAAACAGGTCGAAACATTCAAAATAAAGGCTGGGTCAACGGTTTGCCAGACAAGGGGCTTACGCCCCTTGTTATCGAATGGTTCTAATAAGGGCGCATTTCGATGAGACCGAATTTAACTAACTTCTCTCTCTTACAACCGCTAGGATAATCTTTGCAATTGTACCGCCATTAGGCTCACTTTCAATCTGTAAACGACCTTTATGTAAACCTGCAATACTTTTTGCCAACGCTAAGCCAAGCCCGGTGCCACCTTCTTCACGAGAACGCGCCTTATCCACACGGTAAAAGCGTTCGCCCAAATGAGCAAGATGCTCTGGTGGAATACCGATTCCGGTATCAACCACTTCCAGCCATGCCCATTTTGCATCCGAACCGGTTCTCAAAGTTATTGCGCCACCTTCAGGGGTATATTTGACTGCATTATCCAGTAAAATTAGGATTGCCTGTTCCAATAGTTGCTTATCCCCGATAACCAGCACGGGCGCAGAAACATTTACCTTCAATTCAAGTCGTTTTTCAGTAGCAAAAGCCTTAACGCGCTTCACAACTCCAGACCCTATTTCACTCAGGTCAACCACATCCTGTTCGAGGTGTTGCTTGCCAGCGTCAAGTCGTGCCAGTTGTAAAAGATTGTTAGCGATATTATTTAGATGTTCTGCCTCAGTCATAATATCCATCACCAATTCAGCATCATCTGGGTCGAGCGTTTCCGAGCCACGTAGTAATAGTTCAGCATCGGCTTTTAGCAGGGTGAGAGGGGTTCGCAACTCATGGGAAGCATCGGCAATAAAAACCTGTTGGCGTGTAAAAGCCTGACGGGTAGGTTGTAAAGCACGACCCGCCAGAAACAAACCGCCCGCAGTCGCTACCAGTAATGTAATAAAGCCAAGTACCAGAAGCAAATCGCGCCATACCTGTAACGCCGATTGCAAATCCTCAACCGTTCTTCCTACTTGCACCACACCTAATACTTTTTGACCGGATATATCGGTTACTACTTTGGCATAGCGATAAATTTGACCAATGCTTTGACCGCCATCAACCGTATCGGTAACTTCGCGTTGCCCGTTCTGCTTCCATTCCGATAATGCTTTCAAAGCAAGTGACGAGCTAAGATATATATCAGGATTACTTAATAATTCGGTTCCGGTTGCGCGGGAGTTAAGGCTTAAAAGAATCCCTGTATTGTCATAACAGGCAAAATAAAATGGCGCTCTAAACCTGCTTTCACCCGGTGGAGGCTCAAGTAGTGGTTTAATAGGGTTATTGGTTGTGGAAACAAGAGGGCAGATTTGTTGGGGTTGGCGTAGCCATTGCTGCTCTAACAGTGCAGTTTGCGCTTTCATCTCAGCTAAAATAGGTTGCAAGAGGTTTTGCTGGGCGGTGAAGTATAACGCCAAGCCGAAGAAAAGCAAGGCAATTGCCAACACGCCACCATACCAAAGGGTCATGCGAATTCTTACCTGTCGAAACAGGTACTTGCCCGCCTGAGAAGATTCAGACTTCGCAGATTTTCCCGATTTATTTTTCCCGAATATTGCGATCAAATTTCACACGCTTGCTTTGATTGCTGCTTACTTATGCTTCAAGTTTATAACCGATACCCCGAATGGTTTTTAGCAAGGGGGGAGAAAAGCCTTTGTCTATTTTGTCGCGCAGGTAATGGATATAGGTATCAACTACATTGGAGAGTGCCTCCATATCATAACGCCATATCTGATCGGTAATTTGGGTACGGGTAAGCACTTGACCGGGATGGCGCATAAGATATTCTAGCAAAGAAAATTCTTTGGCAGTCAGTTCGATATGGCGACCACTTCTGGTTACTTCGTGCCGAATCAAATCCAGCGTGAGGTCACCCACTTTTAGTACCGCATTACTCGTTTCAGGCACTCTATCCCGCCGTCTGAGCAAAGCATTAACCCTTGCCATCAACTCGGAAATTGCAAACGGCTTGGTCAAATAGTCATCTGCACCCGCGTTGAGACCCATTACTCTATCCTCAACCGCGCCCCGCGCCGTAAGCATTAGCAGAATCGAATCGATTCTCTCGCTTCTAATGCGGCGGCAAATCTCCACCCCATCCATACCGGGTAGCATCAGGTCAAGAACAATCAGATCATAGCTACCCGATTCTGCCAGTTCCAGCCCGGAGATACCATCAAAAGCCACATCTACATTGTGACGCTCTTCGGTAAGTACCCGGCGCAACAACCTTGCTATTTTTTGTTCGTCTTCAACTACCAAGATGTGCATAATTCAGCCAGCTTCCTTTTATATCAGTAATCACTTCAAGCTTATTATAGCTATATTAAAGGAACATTGAGGAATTATTGGAAATTTCTCATACAGTTTCAATAAAAACCTAATGCTAATTGATTAAGCTGGTAGTAGTACACAAAGACCGGGAAGTATTAGAAAGGTTAATTACAAATTATGAATACAATGTTAGAACCAATCAGTGAGATTAAAAGCAAGATAATACAAAACCCGCTTGGTAAAATTCGCTGGAGTTGGCAATCTTTACCGCTTGGCGCAATCCTCTTGCTATCGGGTTTTCTTGGTATCTGGAATTGGAGTATTAACGGCTACTCCAACAATTATTATGCTGCCGCCGTTAAAAGTATGATTCAAAGTTGGAGTAATTTTTTCTTCGTATCCTTCGACCCCGGAGGTTTCGTAACGGTTGATAAGCCGCCGGTGGCTTTCTGGGTACAGGCTATTTTTGCAAAGGTTCTGGGCTTCAGCGGGTTCAGTATTCTTTTGCCGGAAGCACTCGCAGGAATAGGTAGCGTCTTCCTACTATATATAATGGTAAAACGGGCATTTGGAACAGCTGCCGGGCTGGTATCGGCGCTGATGCTGACAATTACGCCAATCTTTGTAGTAATGAATAGGCACAATAACCCTGATAGCATTTTGGTATTTACATTAATGCTTTCGGCTTGGGCAATGTTCCGGGCTGCCGATAAAGGGAGTTTCCGCTGGCTGTTGCTGGCAGGCGCACTGGTCGGGGTAGCCTTTAACGTTAAGATGCTAGAAGCCTATGTAGTATTACCAGCTTTCTACGCAATGTACTTTCTACTCGCTCGCACAACTTGGCTAAAAAGAATTATCCACCTTGCAATAGTGAGTGTGGTTATAGCGGTTATATCTTTGTCATGGGCAGTTGCAGTTGACCTAACTCCAACAAGCCAACGCCCATATGTAGATAGCAGTTCGGTTAATAGCGAAATAGATTTGATTCTGAATTACAACGGGCTAAGTCGTATCAGCGGCAACCAAACCAGTGGTGGAAATAACGCTGCTCCGTCTAATAATACTGCGGATGGACAAGCTCAAGAACGACCTGCTTTTGACGGTAATACACCTCCTGCATTACCGGACGCTGGTAATTTTACCCCACCAACTGGATTTGCACCCGGTGGTCAGGATGGTGGCGCACCCGGTGGCGGAGGCGCGGGTTTTGGTGGACAAGCTGGCGCGACTCGGTTATTAACTCCTCAAAATGGGGCAGAGTTTAACTGGTTCTTTCCTTTTGCAATGCTAGGCATGGTTTTTGTGGGGGCTTACTCCTTCTTTGGAATGGCTAAAGGGGAAGAACGCTCTCGTAAATTGCAATCAATATTACTATGGAGCGGTTGGTTGCTGACCTTTGGGGTTTTGTTCAGCTTCTCGAAAGGCGTTTTCCACAACTACTATCTAAATATTATGGCTCCGGCAGAAGCTGCCCTAGCCGGTATTGCAACTGTAATGTTGTGGAAACAGTATCGTAAAGGTGGCTGGATGGCTTACCTACTCCCGCTTGGTATTGCTGCCACCGCTTTCTATCAGGCATATCTTTTAAGCGATTATACCAGTTGGAACTGGTGGCTTAGCCCGGCATTGGTAGCAGTTGGAGTTATCTCCTTGCTAGGCTTGGTACTTGGCAGAGTCCTGAAATCAGAACGATTTGGTAATAGACTGGCGCAAGTTGTAACGTGGGTAAGCATGGCTTGCTTGATGGTTACTCCGACGGTATGGTCTATCAGGGCAGTATTTACCTCTATCACCGGGTCGCTTCCTTCGGCAACTCCAAGCGGTGTTCAGGGTGGCGGCGGTAATAGCACAAGTAGCGGCGCAATCCCGCAAGCATGGCTAACCTTTGTAGGGAACAACCTAAGCGGTCAGCTTATACTTCTGGCGATAGTAGTCGGGGCGCTTTTAGCAGTATTCGGACTGCGCTACCTGTTGAAACAACAGCGTTGGTTCAATCGTCCGGTAATAAGCGGTGTGTTACTGGTTATGCTTTTACTGGGTAGTACCGGATGGTGGATTAATGCAGCGCAGGCACAACCCGCTACAAATAGCGCCTTCTCCTTACAGCAAATTGGTGGCGGTGGTCCCGGTCAGGAGAAGGCAAATAGCGCATTGGTTCAATATCTGGTAGCGAATCAGGGCGATTACAAGTATTTGATGGCAGTACCGGACTCCAATTCAGCTTCAGCCTATATCATCGAAACGGGTAAACCGGTGATGTCGCTAGGCGGGTTTAGTGGTAGCGACAATATTGTAACCAGCGCTACCCAACTGGAGCAAATGATAGCAAACCATACCGTTCGTTACTTCCTGTTGGGAGGCAATAACGGGAGAGGCGGAAATACTCAAGTCACTCAGTACGTACAGCAAAAATGCACCGCTGTAAGTAGTAGCCAATACTCAGGTTCTGGTAGTAACACCAGCCAGAGTTCAGGCGGCGGTATAAGTTTTGACGGTATTAAGATAATGGGAGGCAGCGAGCAACTCTATGTTTGCGGCAACTAAAATCGAGCTATAGAAAGTATCAAGGGGCAATTTTCCGACAGGGAGAGTTGCTCCTTGCCTATATAAACAGAGAAAAAACATGAGCATTTTACAAGAAACGAAAATCGAAAATCAGGCTAGGCAAAGAACTGCACGCAATATTACAATATCTTGGCAACAGGTTAGTTTCGGTGGAATCTTGCTTCTTTCCGCACTCCTGAACCTTAGCTTGCTAAAAGCCGATTACTATACCAATGAATATTACTCAGCCGCAGTACGCAGCATGCTACAAAACTGGCATAATTTCTTCTTCAATGCCTACGACCCCGGCGGCTTCATAACCATAGATAAACCTCCGGTTGCCTTATGGCTTCAAACTTCCAGCGCATGGCTATTTGGCTACAATGGGGTGAGCCTAATTTTGCCATCGGCTTTGGCAGCGGTTGGCAGTGTAGCGTTACTTTATCACATGGTTAGCCGCTATTTTGGAACTATCGCCGGATTAGCCTCAGCTTTTATTCTGGCAATTACTCCGGTTTTTGTAGTAATGAGTCGCCACAACAACCCGGAGAGCTTGTTAATATTTTTCATGCTGGTAGGCGCATGGGCATTAAGCCGCGCAACCGCAAAAGGCAGCATAGCATGGCTGTCGCTGTCCACCGCAATGATAGGCGTGGCTTTTAATATCAAGATGCTGGAAGCATTTATAGCGCTACCGGCATTTTATCTGGTATATTTGCTGCTTGCTCCGGTTAAATGGTGGAAACGAATAATCCATCTTGTGCTACCAACCATAATTTTGGCAGCGGTTTCGCTCTCTTGGGCAGTAGTGGTGGATTTAACCCCCACCGACCAGCGTCCGTACATCGGTAGCAGCTCAACTAATTCGGTTTTGAACCTGATTTTTGACTATAACGGGCTGAATCGAATTGAAAGCCAAAATGCAGGAAACGCCGGAAACAGAAACGGCAATCCTCCAGTAGGATTTCCCCAACCGAGCGGCAATCAACCTACTGATGGCGTTAGGGGTAACCCACCCCCAGTAAATAACGGCAACACCAGACCGGGCGGTGGCGGTATGAACGGGGTAATTGCCGGGCAAGCCGGACCGTTCAGAATGTTCGATTCTTCATTGGCAGGAGAGGCGGGTTGGTTGCTACCGCTGGCACTCGTCGGGATAGCGCTTGCCGCAATTCAGTATCGGCGGAGATTTCCAGCCGGACAAATCCGCAGGCAGCGTTATCAGAACTTGCTACTGTGGAGCGGTTGGCTTCTAACCTTCATGGCAGTTTTCAGTATGGCGGGGGGTATCTTCCATAGTTACTATCTGGTTATGCTGTCGCCCGGAATAGCCGCGCTAGGCGGAATTGCGTTAGAAGCGTTATGGTACGCTTACCGCAAGGGTAGTTGGCAAAGATTACTTTTGCCATTGGTATTTTTAGCAACGGCGATATTCCAGTTCAATATTTTGAGTTTGTATTCCGATTGGAATCGCACACTATCGCTGGCAGTATTTGGCATAGAATTAATCTGTGCGGTAGCCTTGCTTGCCTTGACGATATTGGTTCGCCCACTTTCAAACAAATTGGCAAGTATTATTGCAGGGGTTGGGTTTGCAGGGCTTTGCGCTACACCGCTAGTATGGTCTATAAATGCAATTCTGAATAAGTCCTATACTAACGAAACCTTGCCAACTGCCGTACCCACAGGTAGTAATACTTCCAACGGAGGTATTAACCTGTTAAATAATTTGCTGAAAAACTGGAATATGTGGCTAACTATTCTAGTTGTAGCGTTGGTAAGTCTAGTAACTATAATGTTGCTTGTTCGGTTTGCACTCAAGAACGCAAGAATCCTCCAGACTTACGGCAAAGCGCTAACCATCGCCACGCTGATAATAATAGCGAGTCTGGGTATTTCGCTATCATTCGGAGCGTTACCGCCCGCTTCGGCTACTAACGCCGCGCCGATTTCTTCAGGTATGATTGGCAATCCAACAATGGAACTTAAAGCAACCGACCAATTGTTGGCATATCTTGAGGCAAATCGGGGTAATAGCGCCTATTTACTTGTCACTACTTCAAGCCAGAATGCATCAGCGATAATTATAAATACCGGGCAGCCCGTAATGGCGTTGGGCGGTTTTATGGGTAGCGACCAGACCGTAACCGCGCAACAATTCGCGCAAATGGTTAAAAACAATGTGGTTCGGTTTGTGCTGCTCGATAATAGCGGAGGCTTGGGACGGAGCAGCAGCCAATCTGTCACAGGCTGGGTACAACAAAACTGCTCGACAGTAAGTTCACAGGTCTGGTCCGGCAGCACAAGCGTAAATAGTCAGGGGCAGTTATACAAGTGCGCTGCCTGATAGATATTGCCAGAAAACCGGGCGTGTACATCCACGCCCATACTAATTAAAACCCACGTTGGAGGTAGGTCGATGCGGGAGTTCAGCTGTTCCAAGTAATTCAGAACGGCATTTTTTTATTCGCCAAATTCTACTCATAATGAACGCTAACAAAAAATTATATAGCTACACTGGAATATTTTGACTTGCCACGGCTTGTAAAAGGTTTGACATTGGTTCTTAGGAACCTTTCAGTACCAAACAAGCTTCTTTTGGAAAAGAGACTTGGATTTCAGTTCCTACCTCCGGTAGCTTCAGATGGCGGGAATTAAAAATATCCATCTCCAAAGTTTTATCAGCCAATTGCAACCGTACCCGAACCACTGCTCCCAGAAATGACACTTGGTTTATAGAAACCGGGATAGTATTGTGGCTCTCCACCAAATTAGAACCAATTTCAAGGTTTTCAGGACGCACTGCTACGCTGATGTCAACTCCACTGTGATGGTTAAGCGGTTCAGCAGTATATACATGGTGTCCGGCTATTTCCAACTCCCCCTTGTCAGCGTTTATTACTTTCGCGGACAGAATATTTAATGTGCCAACAAACGAAGCCACAAAGCTGGTGGATGGGTAGTTATAGATTTCAAAAGGGGTACCGATTTGCTCAATCCGCCCTTTGCTCATAACTACTATACGGTCAGAAAGTGACAACGCTTCTTCTTGGTCGTGTGTGACATAGATTGTGGTAATACCAAGCCGCTGCTGAATCGCCCGCAACTCATTGCGTAGAGAGATGCGAATCTTGGCATCAAGCGCGGAAAGTGGTTCATCTAACAGTAGTAAGCGTGGCTCGATAGCTAATGCCCGTGCTAAAGCAACTCGCTGCTGCTGTCCACCAGACAGTTGGTGCGGATAGCGTCTGCCTAATGCTGGTAAATCGACAAGGTGTAGCATTTCTTCAACTCGACTACGGATTTTAGTCGCTGGTTTACCGACTACCCGCAGCCCAAATCCGATGTTATCGGCGACGGTCATATTGGGGAAAAGCGCGTAGGATTGGAACACCATACCGATTTGACGACGGTTTGGCGGTTGGTTTGTGATATTCACTCCACCAACCCTAATTTCCCCTTCTGTTGGCTGTTCAAAGCCAGCTATCATTCTAAGAGTTGTTGTTTTGCCGCAACCGCTCGACCCGAGAAATGAAATGAACTCGCCTTTCTCTGCTTGTAAATTAAAATGCTCAACTGCTGCGGTTGCTCCGAAGCTCTTGCGAATGTTTATTAGTTCAAGAAAAGACATAATTGTTATCCTGTATTATAAGCTTCCAAGCGAAAAATGATACTGAGAAGCGTGGCTCAAGCGCAAATTCGTTGTTAACGGGTACCAGCGAGTTGTCCTTGTTCTTGCGAACCGCGACTTAAAAGCTGGATTAGACCGATACAAATCCAAGTCAAACCAAAGCTGATGATTGCGAGCGCTGCTGGTTCATATGCGCGATTTTGACCTATTAACGCTAGATATGGGCCGAAGGTGGGCCAATTGAGCATAGTTGCCATCGTGAACTCGCCTAACACAATAGCAAAGGTTAGAAAAGCGCCGTTCAGCAAGGAAACGCGCAAGTTGGGAAAGATAACACGAAACAATATAGTCAGCCAACTTGCGCCCAAACTTTGCGCCGCCTCAGTGAGCGAGCGCACATCAATAGCGCGTAAACCGGTGTCCACTGCACGGTACATATAAGGGAAAGAAAGTACCACATAGCCCGCAACCAGCAAAGCCGGGGTGGATACCAGTACAATCGGTGGGCGGCTATAGATGCGAATCAGACCGAATACCAGCACAATCGGTGGAATGACAAACGGTAGCAATGTTATGAACTCAATCACCGGGCGTAACTGTGGCAGCTTGAGATGCACCCAGAAAGCCGTAGGCACTATCAATATTAAACTAACAACGATGGTGGCGAGCGCTAGAGCTACCGAATAGACGAATGAATCACGGAATTGTGGGTCGCTCAATACGTAATTGTAGGAGTCGAAGCTGTACTCGCCGCGCCGCTCCCGTAACGAAAATTCAAAGGTGGCGAACAGAGGCAAGAGAAAGTAAATCGCGCCTAGTAAAATCATCATAATGGGCCAGAAACGCTGTTTTTTCATTGAATCCACCTCGCCGTGCGGCGTTGCAACAGCATGCTGATGCCGATTGACACTGCCATAATCACGACCATACCCATTGCCAGCGCATAGCCTAGATTGGGGTTATGCAGCACATCGCCGCGTATTTGCGCCCCGATTTGGATGGGTACCAAGTTCAGCGTACCTCCGGTAAGCGCGAAAGCGGTAGCATATGCGCCGAAAGCGTTGCCGAATAACAATACACCAGCGCCAAGTAACGCCGGACCGAGAATAGGCAAGGCTACATAGCGCCAATACTGAAAGGATGTAGCACCTAGGTTTTCCGCCGCCTCACGCCATTGGCTTTTCAACCCATCAATAGCGGGGGCAATAATTAATACCATTAAAGGGAACTGGAAATACATATAGGTCAGGCTTAAGCCCCAAAAAGTATAGAGACTGAAACCTGTATCGTAGAGATTTACACCCAACATATTCTTGAGCAGCACTGTGATGAAGCCAGTACGTCCTAGTGTGGCGATAAAGGCAAAAGCCAATGGTATGCCGGCAAAGTTTGAGGCTACGCCGGAGAAGGTCATCAATGCGCCCCGTACCCACGATGGTAGCCCACCTCTAATTGAGGCATAAGCCAGCCCAAAACCAAAAATAACGCCGCCAAGGGCTGTAACCGCGCTAACCTGAATGCTCAACCAATAGGAATTGAGGATGAATGGTTGGAACAGATTTCCGATGTTTGCTAGAGTGAAGTTGCCCGTCTCATCTTGAAAGCTTCCGATCAACAAATTGAACGAGGGTAAGATTAGGAAAAGCAAGGCGAAGGTGAGAAATGGCACTACTCCAAGCCATTCCAAGCGCACCTTCCGCTTTCGAGGACGTGCGGCAGGTTGCTTTACATTTTTTTCTAAAACTTTATCTACCATTGAGTTTCCTGATTTTTGTGGTAAAAAGTATCTCCAAGACCTATCAAATAAATAGGTCTTGGAGATGGAGAGCTAAACTACTTTACGTTTGCGCCTACAGTGCTGTCCCAGCTTTTGGTAATCAGGGCAGTAGCTTTGCTGTACTGATCAAGTGTAGGGAACTGAGCGGTGGCGTAGTTGGCAGCCGGTGGTAGCTTGGCTGCTACATCCGCAGGAATGGCATTGCGGCTTGCCAAATCGTTATAGCGGATTGGGTGGCAATAGCCCTTCAGCCAGCCAAGTTGTCCGGCATCGGAGTAGAGATATTCCATCCAAAGTTTGGCAGCGTTAGGGTGTGGGGCATATGCGCTAATGGCTTGCACGTAAACTCCAGCCAACACGCCTTTGGTAGGCACTACAACGGAGATGGGCGGGTTGCCCTTCAGCGAATCCTTAGCAGCCAGGGCATTGTAATCCCAGCCCAGTACGATAGGCGTTTCGCCAGAAGCAAGAGTGGCGCCTTTAGCGATTACCGGCACGAAATTGCCAGCTTTGTTCAAACTTGCGAAGAAGTCAATACCGGCTTGGGCATTATCGAGGGAACCACCCTGAGCTAGAGCCACTGCATACACCCCAGCGATAGCCTGAGCAGCGGTGCGTGGGTCGCCGGACAACGCAACTTTACCCTTGTATTCGGGTTTAAGTAGGTCTGCCCATTCCGCAGGCGCGTTCTTTACGACATCGGTGTTGACAGACATCGCCATCACGCCGTAATAATCACCATACCAATAGCCCTCGGCATCTTTAGCGCTGTCGGGGATAGTAGCCCAAGTGGAAACCTTGTAGGGCTGTATCAGGTTAGCGGCTTTAGCTTGAGGTCCAAACGCTAGACCGACATCTATTACGTCCGGTGCCTGGGGTCCTTTGTTCTGAGTGTTAGCTTTGATTGCCTCGATTTCATCGCCAGAGCTGCCGTCGGGGTTAAGCTCGGTCACTTGCAAGCCATATTTCTGCTTGAAATTGGTGATTAAATCACCGTAACCACACCAATCGTGCGGTAAAGCGATGGTGGTTAGTGAACCTTCTTGCTTGGCAGCCGCAATAAGCTGATCCAAATTTCCAGCAGTGGTGGTGGCAGCTACGGAACTCTTGGCAGCGGTGGTAGCGGCAGCAGGGGTTGCCGGAACGGGAGTTGCGGTATTATCGCCACACGCTGAAAGAACTAGAGTCAAGATAGCGGTAAGAACCAGAGTCATTCTCAAATGACTGGCTTTGCGTTTAAGCACTTGTTTCTCCTCCTGAGTTCAATTTCAAGCAATCAACAAAAATTCTTTGAAGGTCTCCAAGTTTTTGAATCAGAACTCGGAAAACTGGCACAACAAAAATTCCTACTCCGTTAAACAGCCGGAAGACAAAAAACATCTTTGTTTTTGCATCAGGGAAAACTTCAGGTTCCCGAAGCGAATTAACCCGTATCTTTCAAGCCTGAAAAAGCGAGCTATTTTGCAATAAAAATAGGCTTCAAAGAGAGCATACCTGAGTAATAATAACTGGTAGTAGTTAACGTGGAATTAATAGGGTTTTAATAGGTTGTAAAATTCTATACTATTTGCACGTTCTTTAGTCCATGCACATCAATCAGGGTTTCACCCCACTTTAGCAACAACGGAATAGACTGACACAATTTCCAGATGCCTGCTTACAAGTTATTGAGCGCTGTCTTATTCTATTCCGTTGAATTTTGCAGAATTTCTTAAGTGGGTTGGAATACTGATAATAACAGTGGATCACACTGTAACTGGTTTTCTTCCACAGTCAGCTAACCCAAGTCCCAGCATTCCTTCTGTTTCTAGAAAGTGAATCCACACAAATTAATAACTTTGGCTTAATTATTCACCCAATTCATAAAGCTTCACAAAGCACAATTTAAGATTTCGAGGCATTTTTATGCTAAAATTCGTATGATTTTAGCATCGGCGCTATTAGATTTTTCAGTGAGGAGAAGACAAAAATGAGCAAACCTCAAGTTATTCCCGGAGCAGAGCCGTTTTACTCTAATTATTGAAAAATTGTTCTTGTAAGGTTACAATGTTCAGGTAATCACCAAAAAGAGAACGTTTCCCCTAAAAATGTATTCAGAAAGGTAATCAGGCAATGCAGCCATTAGATGATGAACAGGATGCCGATACAGTTGATACTGTACTATTGATGGTACACAAGCGCATTCGCAAGAATGAGGGCTATAAACTAGATAGTGTGGAAGTGTTTAAGGCGCTGGAGCAAAACGGTTACCCACTTACTGAGCGTGAAGTGCTGGATAGCCTGACACAACTCAAGAATTCAAAACTTATTCGCGCCTACGATGATTCTACCGATATAGATTCATCTACGGGTAGGCGCATCCACAAAAAAGTGATGCGCTATTGGCATATAGAAATTACTCCCGAAGGGGCAATGCGTGCCAGTAGTGTTATGAACCGTTACCGCAACGGCTAAAATAGAAGATTCTGATAAATGTCAAAGCAAAGTTCAGGGCAACCTCCGAAGCAACTTAACCAGAAGTCTTCATCCAGTAAAGGTTTTTTTGAAACCAAACGCCAATTAGACAAGCAACCTAAAGCAAACCCTTTTGAGGACAGGTTACTGGTAGGTTGTCTTGGTATGATTGTGGTGTTAGGTCTGATTTTCCTGTTAATGGGGTTTTTGGTTAAATGAAACGCCAGTCTAATTTCAGTTTTTTAAATATGCTGATATTGCTGGGCTTTATAGGGCTGGCGTTGTTAATAATAAGCAGTATGTTGAACCGGAAAGAAAGCGATAAAGTTGCTTTTTTTGGCGGTGAATCTGGTGGACTATTTCAGGCACAAGTAGCCGGAATATCTGCTGATTTGGGCGAGTTAATGCTGCCGGCTTTTTCCCAACGTGATCGCCAACAATATCTCAATGAGGATGAGTATAAGTTGTGGAGCGCCAGCGCATGCTCTGCCACTGCTACTGCCGCTCTACTCAATGGGCTTGGCAAGCCAATACGTACTAGCGATGTACTGGCTATTATGCGTGAAAATAATGCCATCCGTCCTGAAAGTGGTTTGTACGACTATTCCGTGTTCAAGAAGATTGGGGATCGTTTTAACTTACGCACAGATTATCGGGAGGGCGGAGATTTAAACAGCCACTTTAATTCTATTATTACCAATTTGAAAAACGGCATACCCGTAATAATCAACGTTATAGATGCACAATTTTTTCCAAACGGGCATTTTGTTGCGGCATTTCGCTATAATTCCGATGATACTGTGAGCATGGTTAACCCTGACCCTCTTCCGGGTCGTCCGGTAATTCAGAATTGGAATCAGTCTGCTCTGAAAACCTATTTTAGCCGTTCTCCAAGAAGTGCCGCATTTTTTCCTAAACCTTAGCTTCGTTCAAAAACTCCAGCAAAAGCTTGTTAAATTCGTTGGCTTTTTCAAGTTGTGGAATGTGTCCACATTCTTCAAATATATGCAAGCGCGAGTTTTTCAGCATCCCTTTGGCTATTTCGGCACAGCTAATATTAATAATACGATCTTGTCTGCCCCAAACAATCAAGGTAGGCTTCTTATTTTCTGGAACTTGCTCAATTAAGCCGGTAAGACGCATGCTTAAAGAAGGATAGTTCTGGTTTAACGCTTTGAGTGCGTTGATTTGTTCCGGCATTGTCAGCAAACGAACACCTTCTTTTAATTTTGCATCGTCCGGCAAAAACTTTTTATCATGATAAGCTTGAGCAAAGAAGGTTTTAATCAAGCGTGGGCTACCGAGCGCTTTAAGTTGAATTGCCTGAATGGGTTTAAACCAAGGCTTGCCGCTGGCATTCATCAGCCATGTATCGGTGATAAAACCGTCAGTATCCACCAATACAAACTTGCGAATGTATTGCGGATAAAAGATTGCAAAGGCAAGGTTATGTTTACCCCCCATGCTGTGTCCTACCAAATCAAAGTTTTCCAGTTCCATCGCAAGCGCAAAATCTCGTAAGAAGTCGGCAAAGAAGTATAACGAGTAGGCGCGAGTACCCTTATCGGATAAGCCGAATCCAGCCCAATCCAACGCGATGAAACGCAAAGGTTTGGGCGAGTTTTGCGCCAGAGGCAGCAGATTTGCTTGCCAATCTCTAACCGAGCTTAAAAACCCATGCGTGAGAATAACAACGGGCGCATCTGGCGGACCTGCTTCTATATAATGGGTACGAATGCCGGATTGCAGGGTTATATATTTGCTTTCAAGTCTATCGTCTAGTTTTGGAAGTGTAGATTCTATCAAGGTTTAAGCCTCACTTAAAATAATCTTTAGGGTATAAGAATTCCCACTCTTTTAAGAGTAAATTATAACCCATAAATAGGATGGTTACGCAAGAAGTGGATAAAATTAAAGCAGTTTTTTTGTATATATTGGTGTTGGCACTTTTATTCGCGCCTGCCCTATTGTTATAGTTGGATTGGTGGTTTGCTTGGACTGTTTTTCTTTTATTTCAGCATTAATAAAATAGCACGACAGGAATAAGTCGAAGAAGAATCAATAAGGGCAGGAGACCTGAATAATGCGGCTAGATTAACCCTTCGATAAGGTTGATTGTTAGGCGTTGGTTCTCCAAATCAATCTCGCGGATGAAATCCTCAACGGCGGGAATAAGCACAGGATTTGGTGATAAGGGACCCTTTACCTCGTAAACATCGTTGGCAGGATACTCCAATACATTAATCACCTCGCCCACATACTCGCCTTTTTCAGAATAAACTTTCAAGCCGATTAGCTGGAAAAGGTAGTATTCGCCTTCGGGCAGCGGAACTACATCACCGCGTGGTACTGATACAGTGTAGCCACGCAATTCTTCAGCCTGTTCGATTTTGGTTAGTCCTTCAAAGCGAATAACCACTTGTTTTTCATTCTGTACACGCGCCGAAAGAACTTTATAAGCGGTGCGAGGCGCATCCGGCAGCGCCCCGGAAGGTAATAACCACGCTTCCTGTAAGCGTTCAAAACGCTCCGGGAAATCGGTGCGTATGCTGGCTTTTACTGCACCGCGCAAGCCAAAAGTCGCAACGATTTGTGCTATCGTTATAAAATCGGTGCTAAAAAGCTCGATTTCAGGTTTGGCAGGTACAATATTGGTAAGTTTAGGAGAAATTGCTTCTTCAATCTTAGCAGGGCGGTTGCTAGGACGAGAAGCACGTTTTGGGTGAGGCGCACCCTGTTTCGCTTTGGAATGGAAATAGGGGCGCGCCCCTTTTTTTTGTGGCATCAGAACTCCGGTTATTAAGATTAGGACTGGATTTCCAGTGTGGCACGCTTGTTTTCACGAGCAGCCGCTACTGATAGCAAGGTACGCAAAGATTTGGCAATTTTTCCTTGCTTTCCGATTACCTTACCCATATCTTCCGGCGCGACTGAAAGTTTTATAATTATCGAGCGGCTGCTATCAATCTGACGGACATGCACTTCCTGCGGGTTATCCACCAGTGATTGTGCCACATAAAGGATGAGATCTTTCACCAGATATCTCCTTGCCACTAGGGCAAATTTAATTACTTGGAATCTGCGGCTACGTATTCGCCTTTGGGATGCCCTTTGAACTCAACACCATTCCGGCGGAGAATACCAGCGGCGGCTGCGGTGGGCTGTGCGCCAACGCTAATCCAATATTTTGCACGCTCGGCATTTAACTGAACAGTTTCAGTTGCGCCGATAGGGTTATATGTTCCGATTGTTTCGATGAAGCGACCGTTACGAGCAGAAGCACTTTCAGTGACCACCAAGCGGTACACTGGCATCTTCTTACGACCCAACCTCATCAACCTAATTTTTACCACGAGATTCTTTCCTCCGGATAATCTTTATGCCTATACATAAAAAAACCACGCAATCTTGCGAACGTTAATTATACTCGATGGTTTGGCTGAAGTCAATTCCATCTAAATTCGGGGTGTGCCTATCTTGGAAGAGGTGAATTTTAATTTTGCCAAACATCTGAGGCTACTTAACAATAGCAAAAATCTATTATAGCATGCTACCTCTGCATTACTAGGCACTCCCCACCTTTCCGACAGGGAAAATGCGTTTGAAAATAGCTGCCCCCTCTAATGACCTTACAGTGAACCTGAAATTATTTTAAATTGATACACTTGCTGTATCACGATACGAGAAGTTTGAGCTAAACGCATAATCCCTGCCCTTTCCGACCTTGCAACCGCCCTGTAAAAATAATAGGGGATTCTAATAAATATGATCATTGTGGTAGATTTCACATATAAGTATTACGGATTACGGGCGCAACGGAAACCTAAAGTATCGTTGGTGGAATCGGGACGGTCAATGCGCCATGCAACATGGAGATAACCGGGGCGAGTTGCCCAACCTCCTCCTCGCTTAGAGTGCTGGACTTTCTGCCCATCAATGGGCGCGTTAAACGGGTTTCTAAGCGGCGCGGTTCGGTAGAAATCGGGATTATAGGCATCAGCAATCCACTCCGAAACGTTGCCCAATGTATCATAAAGCCCGTAATAGCTTTTACCTGCCGGGAATTTGCCAACTTCTTTCAACCCTTTTATATGGGTATCGCCATTAGGAAGAAGTTCAACCCAATTTCCGGCATTGGGATTCCACTCGTTGCCCCAAGGGTAGAGATTGCCTACTGGTCCACGTGTGGCTTTTTCCCACTCCGCATCGGTGGGCAAACGCTTTTTATTATCCCAAGCACAATAACTTTGCGCGTCTTCAAAGGAAATATGCACTACTGGATAATTTGGCTGAGTCACTGAGGTTGTACCGGGACCGCCCGGCATACTCCAATAAGCCCCTTTCACAGTTGCGTACTGATTAGTATTATTATTGAATACCTCGCTCTGTCCGGCTTTTTCGGCGGTAGTAACATAGCCGGTTGCTTTTACAAAGCGTTCAAACTGAGCGTTTGTGACCTCGTAAACGTCAATATAAAACGCGCTTAAATATACCTGACGATGAGGCAAGCCCGGCTTAGGGTCATCTAGCAGTTCATCGGTAAAAAAGTCTATCTGGCAATCAGGTTTAGGGATTACACTGCAAAGGGCGGCAAATTTTTGTAATTCTTCAAGGGTACTGCCCTGTATAAAGTTTCCTTCCGGGATGAACGCCATATTATCAACGATAACTGAAAGGGGGTTAGTCGTACTAGCGACAAGACCGGGCGTTAAAAGCAAGGCTAGACTACCAAGCAAGGCTGTTACTAAAAGAACCGTGACAGTTATTATTACAATTGGGGTGACGCCCCATCGCTGGATAAAAAAAACATCTTGACGGCGCGATACAGGCTTTGGTTCGGGTTCTGGACGTAACAACAGAAAACTGCTAGTTTCTGGCTCTTTCTCGAATAAAGGGGCAGTCTCTTCCGGTTCGATTTCTACTAAAATACTGCTCGATTGCGCTTCGGATTCTTCCGGTTCGCTTTTGCCAAATTCACTATCAGACGATTTGGTGAGAAAAGAATCATCTGCTTTGATTATAGCAACGGACTCGGATTTTTCAGTTGTAGTGGATTCGATTTTAGTTTCTTCAAACTGTATTTGCTCTGCATCAAACCGTTCTCTGTAGCCTCTGTAGTTATTCCGCTCGGCGGCTAACTGCCAAAATTCCCCCGCTTCTACTAGGCTTGTGATGACTTTGCGACTCATAAATAAGCCGATCAATTTATAAGTGTTTTTTTCGTCCGGCGCGTATTTGCCATGAATCCACCCGCTTACGGATTTGGTATCTTTCATGCCAACTAAACGCGCTAGAACGGTATTGTTAAGATTTGCTTTCGCGCTATAGTCCTGTATGAGTTTGCCAAGTTCGTTTAGCTTATTGTAGTTAGAATCAGTATTTTGCATATTACTCAAGGCATGAAAATAATAATAACTTTGATTTAGCCGAATATAGTATAAGGCACGAAATAAGGAATAAAATAGGGAACAAAGATTGGAATGAAAATGTCGAAAATATTCGATAAATATACTAGAATTATCAAGGGTTTGGCTAATTATTTAGCGACAATACTTATATTAACTGTTCGATTCAAACAGCCTGTGCGAGTTGTGCGAGCGAATGAGTTTGTTTGCTTGTGAATTATAACATGAAGCTAATGATTATTTAAATCCTTTTTATGAAACTCTACGTATTGCGCAAACAAATAATAATTATGCGTCTTTATTATATAATGCTCTTCTCTTCTAGTGAAATCCTGAATCATCCATTTTTTCGCATTTAAAATAAATGTTCCAAGTTTTTTAGTAACATGGTTTTAGCAAACGCAAAGGAAATAAGGATATGATTATATCAGGTAAGCAACTGGAAGAATATCAAACGCTGATTAAAAATTTGGTAGAACAAGGAAATACTCGCAATTCGATTGTCACAATATTAAAGAAACAGAAATTCAACTCTCTGGTTAGTCGTGATTTGATAACCGCCATGATGGTTTATGCACTCGCTGCTGCAACTGCGGGAGATTCGGGCGACATTAAAGCCTCCACCTATTCCAGCCAAATATTCGAACGCGCTAGAGTCGTTGCCGATATACTCGGTCAAAGCATACCAGAAAGGCTTGATATTTTGCTGTCAGAAATTTATCTAGCACACAATTTCTCACTCAACTGAGTGCCAATAATGAATGGGATTGTATCGGCAAAGTGCAGTCCCTTGTCGCATTGGTTAATCCGTTTCAGCTTCAGCATAACTTTTGCTTTGTCTGATAATCTGCTCTTTCTGCATTCTTTTTATCTCTTCAAGGGTCTTTAATATTAAGAACCCAATATGGCAAATGGAGTATAGCAGAAAGACAATCAAAATAAAGCCTGCCACCATTACAATTGTCAGGCATGATTACATCAAGTAAGCAACTGGAAGAGTATCAATTACTGATTAACAAATTGGTAGAGCAAGGGAATAATCGCAAGGCGATTGTCGCAATCTTAAAGAAACAGGAATTCAACTTTCTGGTTAGTCGTAATTTGATAACTGCGATGATGGTTTATGCGCTTGCTACTGCGACTGCGGGAGGGTCGAGCAATACCACCTATTCCAATCAAATATTCGAACGTACCCGTATCGTTGCAGAAATTCTTGGTCATTGCATACCTGACAGGCTTGACCATTTGCTGTCAGAAATTGATGAATCCTATAAGTGTAAGCGTAACTGATTTTAAGGGATTGCACTCTTAAAACAAAAAGTCGAAGGGTTTTAAAATCCTTCGACCTGTCGTTAAGCTAAAGCTAGGGTTATTTCAGTTTTACCACCCCAAAAGGTAGCTCATCCTGCGTTTCATCTTCCTTCTCAGCTACTTTACGTCCGGGTTGCCATTCACAGGAAGGATCTTCGGTAAGCAATTCGGTCGCTTTTATGATAGCCTGATCCGCGCCCCAACAAATTTTGTCCGACCCTATAGAGTCAACCAATCCGGCGCGTTCCATCATACGTAGCACCTGTGGTTGCAAGCCCGTGAGAAAAAGCAACCCTCCTTTTTTAAGCTGGTCATGCCAGATATTCTCAATGGCATGTAGTCCAGAAGCATCAATAACTGGCACGCCACGCATGGAGAGAATTAACGCGCTACTCGGCGACAAGTTCTCCAAGCGTTCGGTAAACTGGCTGGCAGCCCCAAAAAAGAGCGTGCCGCTGATATAAACCACCCTGATGCCGCTCAATTCGTTGCTAACCTTTAACCCGGCAGCTCGTAATCGTTCCCAATCCACGTCAGTAGGTACAATATCAAGACTTGCTACTTGGCTAATAAATAGCAGTAGGCTAAACACTATGCCAATCAAAATTGCTTGCGTAAGGTCGAAAGTTACAG
>Ga0194047_10000556_pt1 | contig 24986 bp, 20 predicted proteins | sample JunL225m_MetaG_2_FD_160070 | JGI IMG/M metagenome (GOLD analysis project Ga0194047, IMG submission 160070) | Anoxic zone freshwater microbial communities from boreal shield lake in IISD Experimental Lakes Area, Ontario, Canada - Jun2016-L221-5m | ecosystem: Environmental > Aquatic > Freshwater... | reverse complement strand
TGAGATCAGTGATTAACTTTGCTGATTCCGAGACAAACTCAGGCAAAGTGGGTGCCTTGACTTTCACTGGGGTCTTGTAGTCAAGGGATTTAGCGGGGGAAAGTACGATCAGCATGGCACAATTTGTTTATGTATTACTTCCATTCTAGCGACTACAAGATTACTCTGCCTTAAATCCCCACGCACCCCTCTCATGAGCCAAATTCAGGACCCTACTGCGTCATTTCCAAGCCGCCTCCCTAAAGTTGGGACTACGGTCTTTACGGTAATGTCTGCTCTTGCTGCTGAGCATCAGGCAATTAATTTAGGACAAGGCTTTCCGGATTTTTCTTGTGATCCAAAACTGATCGCAGGGGTTAATGAAGCAATGCTTGCTAATCACAACCAATATCCACCCATGATTGGTATTGCTGATTTACGCAATGGCATAGCTCACAAGATATCTAAGCTTTATGGTCATCAGTACGATCCAGAATCTGAAATCACAATCACAGCCGGTGGCACTCAAGGAATTTTGACAGCAATACTTTGTTGCGTGAGTCCTGGAGATGAAGTCATCATCATTGAACCTGCTTATGACAGCTATAGACCCTCTATCGAATTGGCCGGCGGAACAGTCATCGCCGTTTCTTTGCAAACCATTCGCGATGAAAACGATCAAGTCAGCTCTTATGAAATTCCTTGGGATGATTTAGCAAAAGCACTTAATCCAAAAACCCGACTCATCATAATCAATACGCCCCACAATCCAACTGGCATGGTGTGGCAAAGCACTGATCTAGAACGCCTTGCGCAATTAGTTCAGAATACATCTGCATTGATTTTGAGTGATGAAGTGTATGAACACATGGTCTACGATGGTGCTGAGCATCACAGCGTCGCTGCCCATCCTGAACTAGCAGCCAGAAGCTTTTTGATCTCTAGCTTTGGCAAGACCTATCATGTAACGGGCTGGAAAGTAGGTTATGTTGCAGCTCCACCGAGCCTTACAAAAGAGTTTCGAAAAGTACATCAATTTAATGTTTTCACCGTCAACACACCTATGCAGTATGGACTCGCTTCTTATCTCCAGGATGAAAGTCATTACCTCAATCTTCCAAAGTTTTATCAAGCTAAGCGTGATTTTTTTAGAGCCGGCTTAGCATCTATTCAATTGAAATTACTACCTACTCCTGGAACTTACTTTCAATGTGTTGACTATTCCAAACTCAATATTCCACAAGCAAAATTGAATGAATTAGACTTTTGCCAATGGCTCACTACAAAGATTGGTGTGGCGGCCATTCCAGTTTCTGCTTTTTATGAAGAGCCTACTGAATCCAGCGTGATTCGTTTTTGCTTTGCTAAACAAGAGCAAACCTTATCGAATGCATTAGAGCGTTTACACAATTTATAGAAACAAGCAGTCAAGATAACTCGGAGAAATGATGAACAAATCTAAACAAAATGTGATTGATGTCTATAGCTGGCCCACACCCAATGGCCACAAAGTGCACATCATGCTTGAAGAATGTGGTTATAAACTCGATCAGGATTGGATTGCCCATCCCATCGATATTGGTGCCGGCGATCAGTTTGCTGCGCAGTTTTTAAAAATCAGTCCCAACAATAAGATCCCCGCCTTATTTGATCCCAATGGGCCAGATGGTAAGCCGATTAGCATCTTTGAATCCGGCGCAATTTTGCTATACCTTGCGGGCAAAACAGGGAAGTTTTTACCTCAATCCACCCGCGGTAAATATGAAGTCCTGCAATGGCTCATGTTCCAAATGGGCGGATTAGGACCCATGCTTGGGCAAAATCATCACTTCCGCCTTTATGCGCCTGAAAAAATCGATTACGCAGTCAATCGCTATACCAATGAAGCAAAGCGCTTGTATGGTGTTTTAGATCGCCAACTGAAAGATAATCCCTATATTGCTGGTAAAACATATTCCATAGCTGACATGGCGATTTATCCCTGGACTCGAAATTGGAAAAATCAGGGAATGGATTTGAAAGATTATCCCCATTTCAAAAAATGGTTTGAAAAGATTGGTGAGCGCCCTGCAGTACAGCGTGGGTGTGCAGTATTAACAGCACTCCGCAAACCTTTGCATGATGACAAAGCAAGAGAACAATTATTTGGTTCAACTCAGTATCAAAAAAGGAAATGAAATGAAGATTCAATCAGTCGGTGTGATCGGCGCAGGCACTATGGGTAATGGTATTGCGCAAGTGTGTGCCGTTGCTGGTCTTGACGTCGTGATGGTTGATATTAATGAAGCGGCGGTTGCTCGTGGCATGGAGCAAATTGGCAAGAGCTTAGATCGCTTAGTTAAAAAAGAAGCTTTAACGCTTGAGGCAAAAGACGCTGCCCTAAAACGTATTAAAGGCAGCATTTCCTATGAAGATTTCAAAGGCCTTAGTTTAGTCATTGAGGCTGCCACTGAAAATCAAACAATCAAAGAAAAGATCTTGCATCAAGTAGATCAAATTGTGAGCAAGGAAACGATCATTGCTACAAATACCTCGTCCCTCTCGATTACCAAGCTTGCTGCACTGAACTCCAATCCGGCGCGCTTTATTGGCATGCACTTTTTTAATCCACCCCCTTTAATGGCATTAGTGGAAGTGATTCGAGGCCTTCAAACGAGCGATGCCACTCATGCTGCCATTATCGAAATGGCAAAGCGCGTTGGTAAAGAACCCATTACCGTCAAGAACTCCCCAGGTTTTGTCGTCAACCGCATCTTGCTGCCGATGATTAATGAGGCTTTCTTTGTGCTCTCCGAAGGATTAGCTAGCCCTGAAGACATTGATGCCGGCATGAAGTTGGGTTGCAATCAACCCATTGGTCCATTGGCTTTGGCAGACCTCATTGGTTTGGATACCTGCCTAGCAGTGATGGAAGTATATTTTGAAAACTTTAGTGATTCTAAATATCGTCCTTGCCCATTGCTGCGTGAAATGGTAGCTGCAGGTTATCTTGGTCGTAAGACAGGCCGCGGCGTCTATACCTACGATAAATAATATTTTTCAAATTGAATCATTCATTACAGAACAGATCTTTCGTGAACCCACTGCCACCGCTTGTACGTAAATTAGCTTATGCCGGATTAATTCCTTTTGTTGGACTTGCTTTACTAGTTCAATTGGCTCCGACGCCAATCAATTATTTAAGTGCAGAATCTTTGGCAGGCTATGGTGCAGTGATCACCTCTTTTATGGGGGCCTTACATTGGGGTGCTAACTTGCATACCTTAGGAAAGGCTCCTACCGGTGATAGATGGGTGGATCGTAATGCCTGGATTTGGGGGATCATCCCAGCGCTCGTTGCTTGGTTGGCCTTGCATGTCTATATTCCTGTAGGTCTCTTGATCTTAGCCTCGACCCTCATTATTCAACGCAATATTGATCAAAGCACCTATCCATATTATTTCTCGAGTGATGAGGCGCGCGCTGCATTTATGACGATGCGAAATCGCTTGACCTATGTTGCTGCAGCCTGCCTTGTTTGGGCTGCATTGGTCATCCTGTTTATTCAGGCTTAATCCAGTTTATGAGCAGTCTTTTTGATAACACCCCGCCGCCACCTTTAGCCGAAGCCTTGCGGCCTAAGACGATCGATGAGGTGATTGGTCAAACGCATCTATTGGCGCCGGGTAAACCCCTCAATCTGGCATTTGCTTCAGGCAAACCCCATTCCATGATTTTGTGGGGGCCACCAGGGGTTGGCAAAACAACATTGGCACGCCTATCTGCAAAAGCTTTTGATCGTGAGTTCATTGCCATCTCAGCAGTACTAGCAGGGGTAAAAGAAATTCGTGAAGCCATTGAACAAGCACAGCAAAGCATGGCTCAATACGGCAAACAAACTATCTTATTTGTAGATGAGATTCATCGTTTTAATAAAAGCCAGCAAGATGCTTTACTTCCCCATGTGGAATCGGGTCTGTTTACTTTTATTGGCGCTACCACTGAGAATCCCTCTTTTGAGGTGAACTCAGCCCTACTCTCTCGTGCACAAGTCTATGTTCTAAAGTCTCTCGATGCTACTGAGCTCAGGCAACTCTTTGTCCGTGCGCAGGCATTTGCGATGCCACAGATTCAGTTTGAAGAAAGTGCCGTGGATACACTGATCAATAATGCCGATGGTGACGCAAGACGCTTACTCAACTTGGTAGAACAGATTCGGAATGCTTCCTCAAACCCCAGTAATCCGATCCAGGTAATCGATCAACTCTTCATTGAGAATGCACTGACCACTCAGGCACGTCGCTTTGATAAAGGTGGAGATCAGTTTTACGACCAAATTTCAGCACTGCACAAATCCGTACGTGGATCCAATCCAGATGCTGCACTATATTGGCTTTGTCGCATGTTAGATGGTGGAGTCGATCCACGCTACTTATCACGGCGCATTATTCGAATGGCCTGGGAAGATATTGGTCTAGCCGATCCAAGAGCAATGCAATTGGCTAATGATGCCGCACAGACCTATGAAAGACTGGGCTCTCCTGAGGGTGAGCTGGCTTTAGGTCAGGCCGTAGTGTATTTAGCTGTAGCTTCCAAAAGCAATGCGAGCTACAAAGCCTTCAATGCTGCGCGAGCATACGTCGCTAAAGATCAAACTAAGCCTGTTCCTAATCATTTGCGCAACGCCCCCACTAAGCTCATGAAAGAACTCGGTCACGGCAAGGAATATCGCTATGCACATGACGAGCTGCATGGATATGCTGCCGGAGAAACCTATCTTCCAGATGGCATGTCAGAACCCCATTGGTATGTGCCTGTAGCCCGCGGACTTGAAACCCAAATTGGGGAGAAGATGGCCTTTTTACGCAATCTTGATCTAGAGGCTAAGAAGAAATGAGTTCAAAAGTAGCGGCTACTTTGTATTACGACATTATTTCTCCATTTGCCTACTTATATATTAAGCAACGCCATCGCCTGGAATCGATATTAGATATCAAGCCAGTTCCAATTCTTCTAGGGGGTTTATTAAGGTCAACTGATAACAAAGGTCCTGGTGAAGTTGCTGCTAAGAGACCACATACTTATCAGTTCTGTGTCTGGCAAGCTGAAAAGCTGGGAATACCATTTCGCTTTCCAGAGCACCACCCTTTTATGACGGTAGCAGCCCAACGACTGCTGACGCAAGAAAAAGCAGATTGGCCAATGCTTGAACGCGCTTTTGACTACGTTTGGGTTGAAGGTAAAGATCCTAATCTTGCTTGGTCAGAATTTTGTAGCTACCTAGGTTTGCCTGCAGATACCCAGAGGCCAGAAAACCCAGATGTGAAAGCACAGCTAGTTGCCAATACTACGAAAGCCAAGCAAGATGGCGCCTTTGGAATACCAGCTCTGATTGTTAATCAGCATTGTTTCTGGGGTGTCGATACTATTGACTGGACCTTGGACTATCTTGCTAGACCCGAGATGTTTGAAGAATCTTCATATGCATATGCGGGAAAAGTCCCTAATGGATTAGCTTGAAAGTTCTTGCAGTAGCGTATTGCACAATACAATCATTTATTCATCCTCATTTATTCAAGGAGTATTTATGCGCAAGCTTTTTACCGGTTTTATCTTCTGTATCGCCAGTTTGACTGCTCAAGCAGTCTTTGCAGGTCCAAAAGTCGAATTCAAAAACACCCTCGGTAATTTTGTTGTGGAATTGGATGGCGATAAGGCCCCTAAGACAACAGCAAACTTTTTGAATTACGTGAAAAGTGGCTTTTATAACGGGACCATTTTTCACCGAGTGATTGATGGCTTCATGATTCAGGGTGGTGGATTTAACGCTGACCTTACCCAAAAACCAACCGATGCACCGGTTGTCTCTGAGGCGCAAAATGGTCTTAAGAACAATAACTATACGATTGCTATGGCGCGCACCTCTGATCCCGATTCCGCTACCGCCCAATTCTTTATCAACGTTAAAGACAATCAAGCTTTAGATTATCCAAATGCCATGGGCAATGGTTACACCGTTTTTGGAAAAGTCATATCTGGCACACAAACCATCGATGCCATACGCAAAGTACCAACGATGGTTGCCAGTGCGCCTCGTATGGGTAGGATGGCTGATGTACCTACCAAAACGGTCACTATCGAATCTGCCACTATCCTAAAATAAAAATACCTAGGCTAGCTGCAATGATCCTGCTCGACGATGCACAAAGCAACGTAGCTAAGCCATCTAGTCGCTTTTATGATTCGCCTTTGCAATCTTGGCGCATCCTTCCCAGTGGAAACCTTGCTGAGGATCAACGCGCAGTAGACCGCTGTTTAGCCGATATTACTCAGGCCCTTAGTGAAGGAAAGTTTGTTGTTGCGGTTTTTGCTTATGAGCTTGGTAGATTGATGCATAAACTACCCCAGCGAGAAATTTCATCACTCCACCCTCTTATTGAGGCTTGGTCTTTTGAGGACCATCAAACACTCTCCAAAGAACAAGTGGATGAATTACTGGCTCAGAAATTAAAGAATCTGACAGACGAAGAAAAAATTACTGGTGTGATTGATGTAAGCGAATCAATTACACCTGAGGCATTTGCTGGGGATATCGATCGCATTTTGGAATATATCCGCAGTGGCGATTCCTATCAGATAAATCATACCTTCCGAATTACTGGCAAGATCTATGGGTCTCCTTTAGCGCTCTACAGCAGGCTTCGGGAACGTCAGCCAGGAAGATTTGGTGCTTTTATTGAGCAAAAGAATCTTCAGAGTAAGCATTACCTACTCTCCCAATCTCCGGAGCTATTCATTCAAAAGCAAGCAGATATCCTCAAAGCAATGCCCATGAAAGGGACTGCAAATGCACTCTCTTCTATGGCGAATGCGCTTTCTGAGGATCCTAAAAATCAAGCAGAAAATGTCATGATCGTAGATCTTCTGCGCAATGATTTGAGCCGCATCTCTCAACCAGGAAGCGTTATAGTTCCTGAGCTATTTGAAGTGGCAAGGCATGGTGATGTATTGCAGATGACATCCACTGTTCAAGGGCAGATGAAACCGAGCACTACCTTGAATGAAATTCTGCAAGCTGTTTTTCCCTGCGGGTCTGTTACTGGGGCACCCAAGAAACGCAGCATGCAAATTATTCAAGAACTCGAGCCTCAAGATCGTGGATATTACTGTGGTGCACTTGGCTGGCTAGATCCTAATGGTGACTTCGCTTTTAGTGTACCTATTCGTACTATTGAAATTGAAGAGGATCCAATCTCCCATAACAATACTTTTACATTAGGTATTGGTGCAGGCATCACAATCGACTCCGATGCAAAGCAAGAATGGGAAGAATGCCGCATCAAGTCTGCTTTTTTAATGGGACTTCCCAGTACCGTTGGTTTATTTGAAACGATCGCCGTAAAACAAGCTAGCCCTCCAGATTTATCTGCTCATCTTGATCGCATGCAATCATCGGCCAGATCCTTAGGCATTCCATTTAATAGGGATCAAGCAAGTGCCTGGGTTGTAGATGCTTGCGCTAATTTGGATACGACTAAGCAGTATCGATTAAGGCTAGATCTTTCAAACGATGGGCAATTCAGTTGCACTACTGGAATACTGGATGAACTCAGTGAGTCGGTGAGGATATTTTGGGCACAGGATATTTTGCATACTGATTGCATGATGTTCTCTGGCGACCCTTTACTGCGACATAAAGTAAACAAGCGTGGCTTATATGACCAAGCATGGCAAAAATCGGTTGAGTTAGGGGGCTTTGATGCCTTATTTATCAACGAGCAAGGCTTTGTTACTGAAGGCGGCAGAAGCAGCATCTTTATTAAACCCAAAGGTGGCATGCAATGGTTAACACCACCCATTTCTGCAGGCATACTTCCGGGTGTCATGCGAGCCGCCTTATTAGCCGATCCCCAAATGAATGCCCGCGAAGCCAACCTGACTATTAATGATGTTTCAATGGCAGATGAGATTATTCTTAGTAATGCCCTTCGCGGAGCGATCAAGGCTCATTTTTAGAAAGCTGTCATGAAGTTCTGCCCAAACTGCGCCAACACCCTGTCTTTAAAAATCCCGACAGATGACTCTCGCGAGCGTTATGTTTGCGATACCTGTGGGACTATTCATTATCAAAATCCCCGAAATGTGGTTGGTACTATTCCCGTATATGGCAAGCAAGTCTTACTCTGTCGCCGCGCTATTGCCCCACGCCATGGTTACTGGACTTTACCTGCCGGTTTTATGGAGCTTGGCGAAAGCACTAGCGCAGGGGCTGCTCGGGAGACCCTTGAGGAGGCTGGAGCAATAGTAGAAATCGGCCCTCTCTACTCCTTACTGAACGTTCTCCACGCTGAACAGGTGCATCTCTTTTATTTAGCAAACATGACGAATGCCGATTTTTCTGCAGGCGAAGAGAGTTTAGAGGTAGCGCTCTTTCATGAGCACGAAATTCCCTGGGAAGAATTGGCCTTTCCTACGGTCAAACAAACTTTAGAATGGTTTTTTGCAGATCGTACTGCTGGACTTTTTGATGCGGATAAAGAATTTCATATTCGTAGCCGTGATGTCTTGCCTTCAGAAAAGATTTAATAGTGCACCATGAGTCAGATTACATGGCTAGGCCCACAAGACCCCTTTCCAAACCCGCTGACTCAAGCTGACCTTGACCCTAGCGTTCCTGGCTTGATTGCGGTAAGTGAAGCTATTTATCCAGGTCAATTAGCGCGAGCTTATCAAACAGGAATATTTCCTTGGTACTCCGATAATCAGCCTGTATTGTGGTGGTCACCCGATCCTCGCATGGTGCTCAATCCAGCAAACTTTAAGTGCAGTGAATCTCTCAAGAAGCATCTGCGTCATTTTTGCCAAGACGCCCAATCAGAAATACACGTTGATGCAGACTTTAGTGCAGTCGTGCGGGCCTGCGCTACAAGCAAACGTAAAGATCAGGACGGTACATGGATTACCCATGAAATCATGGATGCCTATACCGCCCTTCATGAGCAAGGCCATGCCCATAGTATTTCCGTTACATATCAAGGCCAACTCATTGGCGGGCTCTACTGTGTTTCGTTTGGAGCAATGGTATTTGGTGAATCGATGTTCAGCTATGAAACCAATGCCTCTAAGCTTGCTTTAGCCGCTTTAAGCGCATGGTGCTTACAAAGTCAAGTGGAGATGATCGACTGCCAGCAAGAAACTGCGCATCTTCGCTCGCTAGGAGCAGCGCCTATCCCCCGTCAGGAATTCCTAGAAAAACTGCAAACATCTATAAATCAATCTAATATTGAGAGACCTTGGACTTTTAATAAAAATATCTTGGCTTGCTGGATATGACCCAACTCAAAGAACTCCCACTCACCACTCTGCAGTTTTATGCCACTGCACCTTATGAATGTAGCTATCTCCCCAATCGGATGGCACGTTCGCAGGTCGCAACCCCCTCGCATCTGATACATGCGGATATTTATGCTGAACTTCTCAATGCGGGATTTCGTAGAAGCGGTCTTTACACTTACCGCCCTTATTGTGACAGCTGTAGAGCCTGCATTGCTACCCGTATTTTAGTAAATCAATTTATTCCGACTCGCAGCCAACGACGAGCCCAGAAAAAACATATGGGATTGGAAGCACATGTATTAAATCTTGGTTACAAAGATGAGCATTACCAACTCTATCAAGGCTATCAAAATGATAGACACGCTGGTGGAGAGATGGATCGGGAAGATCAGGATCAATATATGCAGTTTTTACTGCAAAGCCGTGTGAACTCACGCATTGTGGAGTTTCGGGATGGTCCTCATGACCCTCATCCTGGTCGCTTGCGCATGGTTAGTATGATCGACATATTGGAACAAGGCATTTCTTCGGTGTATACCTTCTTTGATACCAGCATGAGCAATGCAAGCTATGGCAGTTACAGCATTCTTTGGCAAATTCAACAATGCCTCGATCTGAACTTGCCCTATCTCTATCTTGGTTACTACATTCAAGAGAGCGAAAAGATGGCTTATAAGATCAAATATCAGCCCATGGAAGGACTGGTTGATGACCATTGGCAGTTGCTGCCTGGTTCATAATATCTACCCATGACGGATAGTTATTCCCTTTTACGCCCTTGGCTGTTCTGCCTTGATCCTGAGAAAGCTCACGATCTCACACTAAGCAACTTAGATCGAGCACAGCGTTGGGGTCTCTTGAAACGCTTCATCACAAAACCTATTGCTGATCCCCATATGCTTTGCGGTATTCAGTTTCCCAATCCAGTAGGTCTTGCAGCAGGCCTGGATAAGGATGGCAAACATATTGATGCCTTAGCTGCATTAGGTTTTGGCTTTTTAGAAATCGGCACAGTGACGCCGCGCCCCCAACCTGGTAATCCGAAGCCTCGAATGTTTAGACTATCGGAGGCCCAAGCGATTATCAATCGCATGGGATTTAATAATGACGGTGTAGAGGCATGTGTGGCTAGGGTCCGTCACTCGAAATTTTGGCAAAGTGGTGGTGTACTGGGAATGAATATTGGTAAAAATGCGAGTACCCCCATTGAGGAAGCTTCAAAAGATTACGTTTTTGCAATGGAGGCCGTATATGAAATTGCTTCTTACATCACTGTCAACATCTCTTCTCCAAATACCCAGCATCTGCGCTCACTTCAAAGCGAAGAAATGTTACGAGAACTCTTACGTGAACTGAGTGAAGAGCGGAAAAAACTCAGTGATCGTTACGGTGTTCACAAACCCCTTTTCTTAAAAATTGCCCCTGATCTCGATCAAGGGGACCTTCACCTGATTGCAGACCTCTTATTAGAATTTGGGATTGATGCTGTGATAGCTACCAACACCACCATCTCACGTGAAGCAGTACAAGGAATGAAATACGGCAGTGAAGCTGGTGGTCTTTCGGGCGCCCCTGTTCGAAAAGCCTCCAACTGGGTTATCAAAACACTTAAAGCAAGACTGGGAAATGATTTGCCCATTATTGGCGTCGGCGGAATTATGTCCGGCGCAGATGCCCGCGAAAAGATCATGGCTGGAGCTAGCTTAGTTCAACTCTACAGTGGTCTCATTTATCGCGGGCCCGAGCTCGTCAACGAATGCGCCAAGGCTCTCAGACGCTAGATTTAGAGCGATTTTTTCCCGTGAATCTATAAAATCCCGTTTCATAATATGCAATTGCCACGGGAATCGCTACAATAAACCCCATGAGCAATAGCAAAATCGTCAAATCCTCCAAAAGTACTGGTGAAGTTGGTAAAACAGCAATCCAGGTGGTGGAGCGCATGATGAATTTACTAGAAGCCTTGGCTGAGCAAGAAGAATCGAGTGGTCTTAAGTTCTTGGCTGAGGAAACGGGTTTACACCCCTCTACAGCTCACCGTATATTAAATGACATGGTTGCTTGCCGCTTAGTTGAACGTGGCGATGGTGGCACCTATCGTCTAGGACTTAAGCTTTTAGAGCTAGGCAATCTAGTCAAAGCTCGCCTCTCTGTACGAGAAGCTGCTCAGGTTCCGATGCGTACCCTACATAAGCTAACTGGTGAAACAGTGAATCTATCGGTTCGTCAAGGTGATGAGATTGTTTACATTGACCGTGCCTACAGCGAGCGCTCTGGAATGCAAGTAGTCCGTGCGATTGGGGGTAGAGCTCCTCTGCATCTCACCTCCGTTGGAAAACTCTTTTTAGCTAGCGATGATACGAATCAAGTGCGTGCCTATGTCACCCGTACTGGACTCTCAGGCCATACTCGAAATAGCATTACTGATTTAAACAAACTGGAAACAGAGCTTAATCAAGTCAGAAAAGTTGGCAATGCTCATGATAACGAAGAGCTAGAGCTTGGTGTGAGTTGTCTTGCTGCAGCTATTTTGGACGACACTGGAAAATTGGTGGCCGGACTTTCACTGAGTGCGCCAACAGATCGTATTCAAGCAGACTGGTTAAGAGCCCTACAAGAAACTGCTCTGCAAATTTCTAAGGGAATGGGCTATAAGCCAAAATTAGTAGAACCAGGTAACGCTACTTAGCTAGACGCGTTACATCAAGCGTCTAATCGGCTGAACACCTGAAGGCATACGCTCATACCAGTCACGTACACGGACAGCATCAGCAAAACGGGATTGCGTTCCAACCGAGTCTAAGAAAACTAACAGTAATGGTGTGTTGTTAACCCTTGCTTGCATTACCAAGCATTTACCAGCAGCATTAATAAATCCTGTTTTTTGTAAACCAATATTCATATCACCTGCCCGCACCAAGCGATTAGTATTCAAGAATTTTTGGGGCCGTTTTGCGATCACCATCGTGAGATCAGGCCATGTGGAAAACTCACGAATCATTTTGTATTGGTATGCAGCGCTTAACATCCGGGTAAGGTCTTCTGCTGTAGCAACATTTTCACTGAGCAATCCTGTGGGATCGGCAAAACGCGAGTGTTCCATACCTAATTCTTTTGCCTTACGATTCATGGCATCCACAAATGCTAGAACACCGCCTGGATAATTTCTACCTAAGGTATACGCAGCACGGTTTTCAGAGGACATTAGGGCCAGCAAAAGCGCTTCTTCTCGTGTCAATACGGTCCCGCCAGAAAGACGTGAAGTGCGGTAAATATGCACATCATCTGCATTGATCACCAGTGACTCATCTAATGGCAATTTAGAGTCCAGCACTACCATTGCTGTCATGAGTTTTGTGATTGAAGCGATTGGTAGGCTGACTGAAGAGTTCTTTTCAAAGTACACCTCTTTGGTGTCTTGATTCACTACCATGGCCACGCTCGATTTCAAACTCAAGTCATCATGTTGACCCCGCATACCTAGTGCTGAAGCGAGTGATGGTCTTGCAGCTACGACCGGCTCAGTTGGACGAGTAACAGTCACTCGAACGGATTTAGGCTTCTTTACTGATTTGATGACAACTTTGGTGGTTTTGCTCTGTTTGTCCTTGTTAGCAGCCAATACAGGTGCATTGACAAAGACACCGCAGGTGAATAGTGCTGCACAAAGACAAATCCAAAATCGATTCAAATACATCCTTAAAATACCTTCCAAAACTATCAACATACAAGATGATAATTAATTTCCGGTGAACAAGGCGATTTATTCGCCTTATCCTGGATATTCCACCTCACTCTATTCAGCAATCGTTGCCACAGTATTGGCTTGACGGGAATTCACTAACACTACACCAGTCATCGTCAATGCCAAGCCCATTGCCATCATTGCAGTAAAAGGCTCATCAAATAAGAGCCATGCCATCAGCGCAGTAGTCGGTGGCGTGAGATATAGCAAGCTAGTGACCTTAGTAGCAGCGCCCTTGCGAATCATCATAAATAGCAAACTAATTGAACCTATGGAGAGGGGAAAAATTGCCCACAGTAAAGCTCCAGTGACAGAGGCATTCCAAACCATAACGCCGGTCTCAAAGAAGTACATACACATGAAACACAGAATGGCCGATACCCCAAATTGAATTGAAGATCCTGCGCGTAAATCAAATACAGGGCAATACTTCTTCTGGTAAAGCGTGCCAAAGGTAATCGATAGCAAAGCAATAAATGCCAATACATAGCTTACGAAAGGAATATGGGCAAAACTAATTTTTTCAGCCACCACTAGGGCCACGCCAGCAAACCCAAAGCCCAAGCCAATCCACTGACGTGGAGTTACCTTTTCTGATACCCAGGCAGCAAACCACGCAGTCAAAATCGGTTGCAATCCAACAATAATGGCTGCCAGGCCAGCCGTCATACCTAAGCGAACTGCAAACCAAACACCTAGTAAATATCCAAATTGCAGCAAAATTCCCGCGATGGCAATGTGCTTCATCTGAGGCCAGCTAGGCCAGGTAATTTTCCAAATCAAGCTCAGAGCTGCCATTGCCGCTAAAACCCCTGCAAACCGCCAAAATAAGAAGGTAGCTGGCTCTACATAAGGCATTGCAAGTCGGGCAATCACAAACCCCGTACTCCATATCAATACAAATATGGGTGCAATAACCTTGTCTAGGGTGAGCGTCATGGATAACTTACTGAAATTATTGAGGTTTTTTCTGAGATCATTGATTTTAGGCTGATTTTGATAATCCCCTTATAAAGTAGCGATATTGGCTTTAGAGGGATTATTAAAGATGCGATGCATTATTTTAGAGCCTTAAAATATTTTGCAAGCTATTTACACCCTTACCTAGTAAGAGTACAAACAATCAGTAAATCCAATAGAAAGGGATTGATATGAACTTAACGCCAGAACAAATCGCAGCTGCTCAAAAAGCAAATTTAGAAACCTTGAGTGGTCTAACTAACCAAGCACTTCAAAGCATTGAAAAATTAGTGGAGTTAAATATGCATATCGCCAAACAAAGCTTGAGCGACAGCATGAATAGCGCTAAGAAAGCCCTAGAAGTAAAAGATATTCAACAACTTCTTGCCCATCAAGCCGAAGCAGTTCAACCGATGGCAGAAAAGATTATGGCTTATAGCCGTCACTTATATGACTTAGCCCATGAAACTCAAGCAAGCTTTACCCAGTCAGCCGAAAAAGAATTTCAAGCAGGGCAAAAGAAAGTAAATGCCTTAGTTGAGGATTGGACTAAAAATGCTCCAGCAGGCTCAGATACTGCTGTTCAAGTAATGAAGCAAGCCATTGCTTCTGCGAATACTGTTTTTGAAACCAGCCAAAAGGCTGTGAAGCATGCTGTGGAGCTTACCCAAACCAACTTAAGTAATGCTACAGATGCTGCAATGAAAAGTGCTAGCACTGCAAGCAAGGCTGCTAAGAAGAAGTAATTTACATTTCTTTATAAATAAAAAGCCCCGATACAACGGGGCTTTTTATTTATCCAAAGACCATGAGATCCATTTAAGCCTTCTTCTTTACTGGAGGTAAATCTGTGCAATGGCCATGTGCTGCTTCTGCAGCTAGACCAACAGATTCGCCTAAGGTTGGATGTGGATGAATAGTTTTGCCAATATCAACGGCATCAGCCCCCATTTCAATAGCCAAACACACTTCGCCGATTAAATCACCAGCATGTGTGCCCACAATTCCGCCACCAATAATACGATGAGTGGTTGCATCAAAAATGAGCTTGGTAAAACCTTCATCGCGTCCATTCGCAATCGCCCGTCCACTGGCCGCCCATGGAAAGAGACCCTTTTCATAAGCAATCCCTTGTGCCTTGCATTGCTCTTCTGTCAAACCAGCCCAAGCTACCTCAGGATCGGTATAAGCGACTGATGGGATTTGCTTCGCATCAAAGAAAGACTTCTCGCCAGAAGCTACCTCAGCGGCTACGTGACCTTCGTGAACTGCCTTATGGGCCAGCATCGGTTGACCAACGAGATCACCAATTGCAAAAATGTTTGGCACATTGGTGCGCATTTGGTTGTCCACTGAAATAAAGCCGCGCTCATCAACCTGTACACCAGCCAATCCAGCATCAATCTTTTTACCATTTGGCGTACGACCCACAGCCACCAACACCAAATCATAGGTTTGGGGTTCTGCAGGGGCATTCTCACCTTCAAAAGTAACTTGAATGCCATCCGGCTTTACTTCTGCTTTAGCTGCGCGAGTCTTGAGCATGACTTTTTCAAAACGTCCGGCATTAAATTTCTCCCAGACTTTTTCTAAATCACGATCAGCACCAGCCATGAGACCATCCATCATCTCAGCAATATCAATACGTGAACCTAGAGCGCTATAGACTGTGGCCATCTCTAAACCAATAATGCCACCACCAATCACAAGCATCCGCTTTGGAATATTTTTTAACAATAATGCGCCCGTACTGTCGACAATACGTGGATCGTCAGGAAGAAATGGCAACTTCACAGGCTGACTACCGGCAGCAATAATGGCTTTCTGAAAGCGCACTACTTCTTTTTGACCAGTCAAATCTTGACCAATGCCATTGGTTAACTCAACTTCAACATGGTTTGCGTCTAAGAATTTTCCTAGGCCACGCACTACCTTTACTTTGCGTGCTTTAGCCATACCAGCCAAACCGCCCGTTAACTTTGCGATGACAGATTCTTTATATCCCCGCAATTGATCAATCTCAATCTTTGGTTCACCAAATGAAATCCCATGCTGGGCCATAGTCTTTACCTCCTCCATGACTGAGGCGGTATGCAAAAGCGCTTTTGAGGGAATACAACCCACGTTCAAACAAACACCACCCAAAGTTGGGTAACGCTCAATGAGAATGGTGCTCATTCCTAAATCAGCGCTTCTAAAGGCCGCGCTATACCCCCCAGGACCTGCACCTAAAACTAGTAGCTCGCACTCATGATCAACTTTACCGTTGTACTGCCCTGCCTTAGGAGCGGGTGTAATAGCAGTTGCTACCGGAGCTGTAGCTGGAGAGCTGGTAGGGACAACATTAGCTACTTCACCACTTACCTCAATCTCGGCAATCACAGTACCTTTACCAACTTTGTCACCTATTTTTACAGCAATGCTAGTAATTGTTCCCGCTATATCAGCAGGAACTTCCATGGTTGCTTTATCAGACTCCAAAACTAATAAGGGCTGCTCTTTTTCAATAACATCACCCACTTTGACCAACACTTCAATCACTGGCACATCTGAATAATCGCCAATGTCCGGAACGAGGATCGTTTGCTTAGCCATTGATACTCCTTACAGACTAGCGCGACGGAAGTCGGCCAGTAACTCTGCTACATACACATTAAAACGGGTTGCTAAAGCACCATCAATTACTCGATGATCAGCAGACAAAGATAATGGGCACATTAAACGGGGTACAAATTGTTTACCATCCCACACAGGTTTCATGGCTGCTTTACTGACTCCCAAAATTGCTACCTCAGGGGCATTCACAATCGGTGAGAAATAGGTTCCGCCAATACCACCTAATGAAGAAATCGTAAAGCTGGCACCTTGCATCTGATCAGGCTTCAGTTTCCCGTCCCGAGCTAGAGCAGCCAGCTCAGAAGTTTCCTTAGCGATTTCAAAAATACCTTTCTTGTCCGCATCCTTAATGACAGGCACAACTAATCCTGTTGGAGTATCTGCAGCAAAAGCAATATTGAAGTATTTTTTCAAGATGAGATCATCACCGTCCAAAGAGCTATTGAACTCGGGATATTTTTTCAAAGCTGCAACAGCAGCCTTCATCAAGAAAGCAAGCATCGTGATCTTGACGCCCTTCTTCTCATTTTCTTTATTGGTTAATACGCGGAAAGCTTCTAGATCTGTGATGTCGGCATCTTCGTGATAAGTCACTGCTGGGATCATTACCCAGTTACGACCCAAATTCGCTGCAGTGAGTTTCTTAATGCGGTTAAGCGTTTGACGCTCAATTTCACCAAACTTTGTGAAATCTACTTTCGGCCATGGAATGAGATTCAGACCGCCTAGACTTCCACCGCTCGATACTGCTGCTGGACCACCACTACTCATGGCAGCCTTGATAAACGCTTGCACGTCCTCTTGTGTAATGCGGCCTTTTTGACCAGAGCCCTTAACATGAGCAATGGTCACTCCAAGTTCTCGCGCAAATTTACGCACTGATGGACTTGCATGACTTAAAGCAGCATCCACCACTGGAGGAGGATTACTCATCGGAGGTGGTGCAGGTGCGCGTTTGATGGGGGGCTCAACCGCAACCGTCTGAGTTGCCACTGGTGCCGCCGCAGGAGTGATTGTCTTAGCCGCAGCAGAACTTGCCTCTAAGATTACAACCACCGATCCTTCAGATAGGTTATCCCCAATTTTGACTTTGACTTCTTTCACCACACCGGAGTGTGAGGAAGGAACATCCATAGTAGCTTTATCGGATTCCAGCACAACAATTGATTGCTCTTTCTCAACTTTATCGCCTGGCTTTACGAGCACTTCAATAACGGGTACATCTTTATAGTCACCAATGTCTGGTACTTTGATATCGATAAGCGCACTCTCAGAACTCGTGGGAGCGGATACAACTTGAGCAGGCGCTGAGGCTGGAGCAATAGCTACAGCATTCTCAGCACCCTCTTCCAAGGTAATGACCACGGATCCTTCAGATAGGCTATCCCCGATCTTCACTTTGACTTCTTTCACCACACCGGAGTGTGAGGAAGGAACATCCATAGTAGCTTTATCGGATTCCAGCACAACAATTGATTGCTCTTTCTCAACTTTATCGCCTGGCTTTACCAGCACTTCAATGACCGGTACATCTTTATAGTCACCAATGTCTGGTACTTTAATTTCAATTATTTGACTCATATTGTTCTCTTATCAAACCGTCATTGGGTTTGGTTTAGTGGCATCAATGTCGTACTTTTTGATTGCTTCAGCAAGCTTCTGACGATCCATCTCTCCAGCGTCCACTAAAGACCTCAAGGCTGTTAGCACAACCCAACGACGGTCCACCTCAAAGAAGTCACGTAATTTTTCACGGGTATCTGAGCGACCAAAACCGTCGGTACCCAAGACTTCATAGCGGCGACCCATATGCTGAATTGCTGGACGAATTTGTTCAGCGAATAAGCGAACATAGTCTGTAGCAGCAATGATTGGTCCAGAGCTATCTTTTAGGCACAGCTCAACATGAGAAAGCTGCGGCGTAGCTGTTGGGTTCAAGAGATTGCTACGGTGTACTGTGGCCCAATTGCGTCCCAACTCGGTAAAACTTGGGCAGCCCCACAAATCTGAAGATACACCCCAGTCTTTGTGCAATATCTCAGCAGCTTCAATGACTTCGCGGAAGATTGTGCCAGAACCGAGTAACTGAACGCGCAACTTGGCATTGCTATCACCTACCGATTTGAGTTTATACATTCCTTTAATAATGTCTTGCTCAGCACCCTTAGGCATTGCTGGATGAGAATAGTTTTCATTCATTAAGGTAATGTAATAGTAAACATCTTCCTGAACTTCTAGCATGCGGCGCATACCATCTTGAATCACGACTGCTAATTCGAATGAGAAGGTTGGATCATAACTAATGCAGTTTGGTACAGCGCTACTCCATAAATGGCTATGACCATCTTCATGCTGCAAACCTTCACCGTTTAAGGTTGTTCTACCTGCAGTACCACCCAGCAAGAAACCACGGCTACGCATATCACCTGCAGCCCACGCTAAGTCACCAATTCGTTGGAAACCAAACATTGAATAAAAGATATAGAAAGGCAGCATTGGCACACCATGCGTGGAATATGAAGTCGCAGCTGCAATCCAATCGCACATACCGCCAGCCTCATTGATACCCTCTTGTAAAATCTGACCATTCTTATCTTCTTTGTAGAACATCAGTTGATCGTGGTCTTCTGGCGTATAGAGTTGGCCAAGTTGATGCCAAATACCTAGCTGACGGAACATGCCCTCCATGCCAAAGGTACGTGATTCATCAGGAACAATCGGCACTACGCGCTTACCAAGAATTTTGTCACGCACTACCGTGTTTAATATGCGTACGAAAGCCATCGTAGTAGAAATTTCACGACCTTCAGAGGTAGCCTCAAGCAATGGTGTAAAGACATCCAATGCGGGTACGGGCAAGCTCTCCGCTTTAGTACGACGTTGCGGTAAGTAGCCACCCAACTCTTGACGACGTGCCTTCATATACTCAAGTTCCGGGCTACCTTCAGCAAACTTCACCAAAGGCATATCGTCAAGCTGATCATCTTTGACGGGGATTTCAAAGCGATCACGGAAACGACGGACATCGTCGTCGTTCATCTTCTTTGCTTGGTGGGCAATATTCATGGCCTCACCCGAGCCACCCATGCCATAGCCTTTAATAGTATGCGCAAGGATTACGGTAGGTTGACCTTGGTGATTCACTGCCGCATGAAATGCTGCATACACTTTATGCGGGTCGTGACCACCACGATTTAACTGCCAAATCTCTTCATCACTCCAGTCACTCACTAATGCCTTGAGTTCTGGTGTGTTAAAAACAATCTCACGAACGTAAGCACCGTGTTTAGACTTCATGGTTTGGTATTGACCGTCGACAATCTCACCAAGGCGTTGCATCAAGATGCCTTTTTTATCGCGAGCAAATAAGGCGTCCCATTGGCCACCCCAAACTACCTTAATGACATTCCAGCCTGAACCACGGAACTCACTTTCTAGCTCTTGAATAATTTTTCCGTTACCACGAACAGGGCCATCTAAGCGTTGCAAATTGCAATTCACAACAAAAATAAGGTTGTCTAATTTTTCACGGCCAGCCATACCAATGGCACCCAGTGATTCAGGCTCATCAGTTTCTCCGTCTCCCAAAAATGCCCAAACTTTACGACCCTCATCTTTAATAAAGCCACGGTCACGTAAGTAGCACATAAAGCGTGCTTGATAAATTGCCATAATGGGTCCAAGACCCATTGACACTGTTGGAAATTGCCAAAAATCTGGCATCAACCAAGGATGCGGATAACTAGAGATACCTTTGCCACCTACTTCTTGACGGAAGTTATCTAATTGTTCATCTGATAGGCGGCCGAGCATGTATGCACGTGCGTAAACTCCTGGAGCTGAATGGCCCTGAACAAAAATCAGGTCCCCACCATGCTCAGATGAAGGTGCGTGCCAGAAGTGATTGAAGCCAATGTCATATAAGGTTGCTGCAGATTGAAATGAAGAAATATGTCCACCAACATTGGTGTCCTTATTGGCTCGTAAAACCATTGCCATGGCATTCCAGCGTGTGTATGAACGTATACGGTGTTCAATATTTTGATCGCCCGGCAAGCGCGCTTGGTTTTCAACTGGAATCGTATTGATATACGGAGTCTCTGCATGGAATGGTTGCACCACTCCATTGACGCGTGCATGAGAAATTTGTTGGTCTATTAAGTAGGCAGCCCTCTCTGGGCCTTCATTACGAATAACACCATCAAGTGCCTGCAACCATTCTTGCGTCTCACCTGGATCCGCATCTTGCGCGTTAATCTGACCTAAGATTTGCTCTGGTACCGCTGCCATAACTGCCTCCGTTAGATGTTTCTCTTTATTGCTGACTCTATAGACAATATTCTAGAAAGGTATATGGGTGTAAACAAGCAATTTTCCACATAATGATAATATTTCTCATAATGTGGTTTTTTATTGCAACGCAAATAAAATGAAGTGAAAGGCTGTAAAAGCCTGAATTAAGACTCCAATGAGGCAAAATGGACCCACATTCATGAAATTTTCAGCATTCTCTATCTGGCAACTTAGCCCCATTAAATGGCTCCGAAAAATCCGGGGTTTCAGACTGGTTTACACCCCCCTCTTAGCAATCGTGCTCTTTACAGCAGTGATGGGCGTGATTTTAGGAACCTTACAGTTACAGGAAAAAAGCCAGCAAGAATCGGCCTTATTTCGTGAGCTTGCATTTGCTAAGCAACGGATTGAACTTCGGTTTGCAAATAACACGGATGCCTTAATTGCAATCAATCGCGAAATCGCAGCCTCGTATGACCAAGAAAAGCTGAAACAACTTGCCTATGAACAAGCAGGTGAGCTCGTTCTGAACAATCATGAAATTATTAGAATTATTTGGCTCAACGCTGACAGGCAACGTCAATGGATGCTGCCACAAACCGCCACAAAAACAGATTGGATCAATGAAGCAGAAATTGCCCCCACAATCAATGAAAGTCTCAAGATCACTCTTGAACTCAGTCGTGTCACTATTAGACCTAGCTTTAGTCAATTTATCTCACTCAATATATCTGGCGAAGAGCCTTTGCTACGAGAGAGGAAAATTGTTTTTTGGCAAGTAGTTCCGAATGTTGCCGGCGGAGAGATAGTAGGATATTTGGCTGCTCTCTACACCACCCAAGGAATTTTGGATGTCATCCCCGGTAATCTCAAAAGCCAATATCGATTCACCTTATTAACTGATAACGAAAAGCTTTTAGCAATCTCATCCGATCGAGATACTCCCAAAAGGGCATTTAGCAATCAAACCAGTTTAGATATGGGTGTGCTGAGCCCTAACTTAACCTTACGAATAGATACTTATCCACCACCAACCAATCTGACATTCCGTATGCTGATTGGCGTCGTCATTGGCTTGTGTATCTTTGTGATTTGGAGCTTGTGGTCCGTCTTAAAACAAATGCAAGTGCGGCAAGAGGCTGAAGCTAACTTGCGGACTGAAACTAGCTTTCGTAGTGCCATGGAAAATTCCACTCCCGTAGGAATTCGTGCGCACGACATGGAAAAACGTATCACCTATGTCAATCGTGCCTTCTGCGACATGACAGGATGGACCGCTAATGAACTGATTGGACTGTCCCCTCCATTCCCCTTCTGGCCTGAAAATAGATGGGAAGAGCTCATAGAAAAGATGAATCGGGCTCTCAGCATGGATGGCCTTAAGACAGGTATTCAGGGTGCAATCTTACGTAAAGATGGAACACTCATTCAAACGCGAACCTTCATCGCGCCACTCATTAATGAAAAAGGTAAGCAAACAGGTTGGGTTACCTCTTTGATTGATATCTCAGAGCCCAATAAAATTCGGGAAGAATTGGCTGCGTCTCAAGAGCGCTTCACCACAGTGCTTGAAGGATTGGATGCTGCAGTTTCTGTAGTCGCTCTTGAAACTGATGAATTATTATTTGCTAATCGCTTCTATCGGGAAAATTTTGGCAATGACTCCAAAGGCCACTTTCAGTTAATTGGCAATGAAGAAAGCAATAAAACCTTACGTGATATCGCTGAGGATTTACAAGATTCACCTCCAGGCATTCCAACTTCTTTTCTATATCAAGAATCTGAATCAGAGGAAGTTCAATTGAGTGACGGTAGTAATCGCTGGTACGAAGTACGTTCACGCTTTATTCCTTGGGTCGATGGTCACTTAGCACAACTGCTGATTGCAACCGACATTACCCAACGCAAAGAAGCAGAAGATCTCGCTCGTCAACAAGAAGAGCGGATGCAATTTACAAGCCGACTTACCACCATGGGAGAAATGGCTTCCTCACTTGCGCATGAACTAAATCAGCCTTTATCTGCCATTTCAAACTACTGTATGGGCGTAGCAAAACGTCTTGATGGCCATTTGGATCCTGTCTTAAATAAAGAAATCATGCCAGCGCTAGAAAAGGCTTCCATACAAGCACTTCGTGCTGGAACTATTATTCAGCGCATCCGTGGATTTGTAAAACGTAGTGAGCCCCAAAGAAAGTCTAGCTCCATTAAAGAAATCATTAATGATGCAGTCGGTCTAGTTGAAATTGAGGCAAACCGCCAGCGCCTCAGCATCACTTCATCAATCCCAGATGATCTGCCGGAGATTAATTTAGACCCTGTCTTAATCCTCCAAGTACTAGTGAATCTTCTAAAAAATGGGCTCGATAGCGTAAGGGGGGCCTACCCTCTCTCTTCGCGCTGGACAGCCCCTCCGGTCAATATTAGTGCCGACTTAGATACGAGCATCTTCCCGGCTATGCTCAGAATTCGGGTGACAGATAATGGCGCTGGCATTGCCGATTCGGTTACCCAGCGCATGTTTGAGCCATTTTTTAGCACTAAATCCGATGGAATGGGCATGGGCCTCAATATTTGCCGCTCTATTGTGGAATCCCATCATGGGCGCTTATGGGCTACAAACATCATGGATAACGCACAAACCAAGATGGTTGGCTGCACCTTTACAATACTACTACCCCTTGAATCACCTGATTCTTTGGACAAGATCCAAGAGTAGTATTAACTGCATCAAACTGCGAGACCCAATATGAACTTAAGTGCTACCAATAAACCAAATCAAGCAGAGGTCGTATATGTCGTGGATGACGATGAGGCTGTTCGGGACTCTCTAACATGGCTTCTCGAAAGTAATGGTTATGTAGTTCGCTGCCACGCTAGTGCTGAGCGCTTTTTACAGTCTCTTCAAAGCACAGATAAATCTACTATCTCCTGCGCGATTTTAGATGTGCGTATGCCTGGAATGTCTGGACTCGAATTACAAGAGCGCTTAATTAGTGAAAATCTCCCAATGCCGGTTGCCTTTATTACTGGTCATGGTGATGTTTCCATGGCAGTGTCAACCATGAAACGTGGTGCAGTAGATTTCATTGAGAAACCTTTTAAAGAAAATGATCTATGTGCACTAGTCGATCGCATGCTCAGCAAAGCGCGCATTGATTACTCTCAGGCTAGTCAACGCAAAATTACCCAAAGCTTACTGAGTAAGCTCACTGGTCGTGAACGACAAGTACTAGAACGCATTGTTGCTGGTCGCTTAAACAAGCAAATTGCCGACGATCTAGGCATCTCTATTAAAACAGTTGAAGCCCATCGTGCCAATATCATGGAAAAATTGAACGTCAATACCGTGGCAGATTTACTTCGCCTAGCCCTATCCGATCCTCAACCTAATTAAGCCTTTTTTGTGATATGCCAGCCCAATTACTAGACGGAAACCTGCTCTCAAAAAAAATCCGCACTGAAATTGCTGCTCGCGCTGCCATTGTGACTGCTAAAGGTGTCCGGCCTGGATTAGCGGTCATCGTGGTTGGCGATAATCCCGCTAGCCAAGTGTATGTTCGTAATAAAGTCAAAGCCTGCGAAGATGTAGGCTTTCATTCGGTTTTAGAGCGTTACTCTGCCGAGCTGGGTGAAGAAGAATTATTGGCTCGTATAGCAATACTCAATGCTGATCCTGTAATCCATGGCATCTTGGTTCAACTCCCCTTGCCTGAGCATATCGCTGCTGAACGTGTATTAGAAGCCATTGCACCAGAAAAAGATGTCGATGGCTTTCACGTGGCTAACGCTGGCGCACTCATGGTTGGTCAACCTTCTTTTAAACCTTGCACACCGTACGGCTGCATGAAGATTTTAGAAAGTATTGACTACCCTATCCGTGGTGCGCGAGCAGTCATCGTTGGCGCCTCTAATATTGTGGGTAAGCCTATGGCCATGTTGTTACTCCAGGCTGGAGCCACTGTCACTATTTGTAATAGCAAAACCCGAGATTTAGCGCATCACACAAAAGATGCTGATATTTTGGTGGTTGCTACTGGCAAACCTAAAATGATCTCTGGTGATATGGTAACAAATG
>Ga0194047_10000554_pt1 | contig 25051 bp, 22 predicted proteins | sample JunL225m_MetaG_2_FD_160070 | JGI IMG/M metagenome (GOLD analysis project Ga0194047, IMG submission 160070) | Anoxic zone freshwater microbial communities from boreal shield lake in IISD Experimental Lakes Area, Ontario, Canada - Jun2016-L221-5m | ecosystem: Environmental > Aquatic > Freshwater... | reverse complement strand
CGACTCCAACAATTACTGCATCATTAGTAAAGTAACCGTTCATCTTTTTTCCGAATTCCTTGAATCCAATTTGCAATCTTTTTCCAATTGATTCAGGAAGCAAGGAGTGCAGAGGTGCTGATTTTACACCTGGTTGATATGATGTGAGAGGAATTGATTCGGACAGTCTATTGTTTACAAAATCAACTAATCGTTGTGCTGGGGCTGTTTGAGTCTGACCTCCACTTTCCCAAGCCATTTTTTCTAAAGCCTGTTGATACCTTAAACCTGCTAATTCACCGTGTTTTTTATATCCTAATAAGTCGTCATTCTCCGTTGTTACAACTATTCCTGAATTAGCAAAAGGGTTATTTCGTTTTGATGGCGACCAACCATTAGTAACTATCTCCCCAGGTTGAGTTGCGCACGGAGCGATAATTCCTCCAGGACACATGCAAAAAGAATAAACCCCTCTTCCCATGACTTGTTGAACTAAACTATACGAAGCAGCTGGCAAATAAATCCGCCTGTTCTTTACTTCGTTCATTGAACAATGGTATTGTAAACTATCTATGATTTCTTGAGGATGCTCTACTCTAACGCCCATTGCGAAGGTTTTCCCTTCAATCAAAATGTTTTTTGAATGAAGAAGTTCAAAAATGTCTCTAGCACTATGACCAGTGGCGAGTATCAATGAATTAGCAATGAATTCTAATTTTTTGTTATTAATTAAATCTTCACACACAACTCCTTGCACCGAATTGTTCTTAATTAATATATCTATTACATGCGTGTTGAAATGAACTTCACCTCCACTATTGAGAATGGTATTTCTAATTTCTTCAATTATTTTCGGAAGTTTATTGGTACCTATATGTGGATGGGCTTCTACCAGTATGTTTTCATCAGCGCCATGTGCAACAAATGTTTCAAGTATACTGGTAATATCTCCTCGTTTGGTTGAACGCGTGTATAATTTTCCATCCGAATATGTTCCAGCTCCGCCTTCTCCAAAACAATAGTTAGAATGAGAATTAACAATATGTTCTTTATTGATTGCCGCCAAATCTCGTCTTCTGCTTTTGACATCCTTTCCTCTTTCAATTACAATTGGTTTTCTTCCATTTTGAATCAATTGCAAAGCTGCAAATAAACCAGCCGGACCTGAACCAACCACTATAACTGGAGGAGAATTTGAAACATCAGGATAGTTCTGTTTGTATGAAACAGATTGAATAGGTTGCTCATTAATGTAAACTTCCAGCTTTAAATTTATTTTTACATTTCTTCTACGGGCATCTATTGAACGTTTCAATACTTTGATAAACATAATATTGTTAGGAGTAGAATTCAATTGCTGAGCGGCATTTTTTTTTAGGAAATCTTCATTAGCTGCTTCCTCAGGGGAAACCACTAGGTTAAGTTCTTGTTTCATAAATAACATGGCACATTTTTACTGTGCAATTTTTTATCCTTCGAAAGTAAGTGATATCAAAAATATTTTCGAATTAAGTTTGTCTACCGAATCAGAATAGATTGTGTTATCTTTAATAAGTAAGTTTTTTGTTCCCATTGTCAATTTACATTCAATTGCAAATTTAAAATACTCGAGAAAGAATTCAGCACCGGCTCCAACTTCATAAGAATAGTCATCGCGTTGGAGTTTTACGATTTGTTCATTAGGGTCGCTTCCATTTTTTGTTTTTCGTTTTGAAGCCAGATCAAGACTATAACCTCCTCCTGCAAGGACATAGGCTGCAAAGTTCTTAACACGGGCAGAACGAAGTTTTAAATCTAAAGGGAAATTGATGAAAGTGGACTCAATGCTTTTTGTTCGAACCAAAGTGTCGTGACCTTCGAAGTAATATTCTAAATTCCTTTCAGCGAACGATAAATTTGGAACAAATCGAAGGGTTACATAACGATGAAGTCGAAGCTCAGATACAATGCCTAAGTTAAAACCTAACTTTGGTTTCGATTCAATTGTTTTTATAGAATCAAATCGTTCCAAATGATTCGAAGGTTGAACCATAAAATTAGTTCTGTTGATTCCAAGTGTGAAACCAAAGTTCAAACGCTGACTGTAGTAGTTAGGTAAGTTGCCTCTTTCTTTAGCGCCTTCTTGAGAATGCAAATCGAATGCAAAAGACAAAAGCACAACCGATAAAATAATATGTACGAAGTGACGTTTCAAAATATTTGGTTTCCGTTTACAAACGCAAAGTTCGTTAAATTATTGTTTCTTTTTGCAAAAATAGATAGAAGCAATGCCAAAGGTTAATGATATTGCTTTTGATTCAACAAAACCAGCATTGTTGAGTACTGATAAGAAATCATCTCCATCTGGAAAAGCATTTACAGATTCTGGTAAATAGGTGTATGCGGAATTATCTTTCGAGAACATCTTTCCAATGGAAGGTGTAATGAACTTGAAATAGAAATTGTAAATTTGTTTAATTGGAAAGGCGCGTGGTTTCGAGAATTCAAGGATAGCAACTACCCCTCCTGGTTTCAACACTCGATAAATATCATTTATTCCTTTTTCAAGGTTTTCAAAATTTCGAACGCCAAAGCCCACGGTTATCGCATCAAAACTCTTGTCGGAGAATGGAAGGCTCTCCGAATCGCCTGATTTTAATTCAATTTTATCTTGCAAACCAAGTTTGATAATTTTCTCTTTACCTAGCTTCAGCATTCCTTCTGAAATGTCAACACCTACCACTTTATTTGGGTTAAGTTTCATCGCTTCTATTGCAAAATCTCCTGTGCCGGTTGCAATGTCGAGTATAGAACTTGGTTTGTTTTCTCTCAAAAGATTAACAGCTTTTCTTCTCCAACTTTTATGAATACCCATTGAGAGCAATTGGTTTAGAAAATCATATTTAGGCGCAATCGCATCAAACATGATTGCTACTTGTTCTTTCTTACTCTTATTAGTATCCTTGTATGGCGTTACGGTTGACAAATCGTGGTGTTTAGTGAGTGATTAAGGTATTCCGAAAATTATAATTTTAATGCAATGGCTTCATCGAGCAATTGATTTTTGTCAATTGGTACGACTCCTATTTTTTCGCAAACCAATCCACCAGCCAAATTTGCAAGTGTTGCTGTAAGCACAGGTGAAAGTTTCAAAGCAAGACACATAGCTGCAATACTAACTACTGTATCACCTGCTCCTGAAACATCGGATATGTTGCGAATATGGGCTGGTATCAGTGCTTTTGACTTATTGTTATGTATGTAAATTCCTTTTTCGGAAAGTGTGATTAATGCCGAATCTATGTTCTGTTTTTTAATAAATCCAGAAACAACTTTACCAAGCTCTTTGCTATCGTTATGGTTAAAATCGAGTTTGATTCCTTCTTTCAATTCTTTTAAATTGGGCTTAAATAAACTAACTCCTGTGTAGGCCATAAAATTTTTCTTCTTTGGGTCTACTACAGTTGGGATGTTCTTTTGTTTTGCAAAACTCACGATAGTTTTAATCAACAAGGGGCTCAAGCAGCCTTTGTCATAATCTTCGAAGATGATGACATCAATTTTTTTCTGGTTGATTATTCTTTTAATTACAAATGTTAAAGTGTCAGCTTCTTTATTGTTGATGGGTGTTTCCACCTCTTCATCAATTCGAAGCATTTGATGATTGTTGCCTATTACTCGTGTTTTTATGATGGTGATTCGTTCTTTGCTTTTTAAAATTCCTTCGGTATTCAGTTTAATGTTTTTCAATAAATCGATGAACACTTTGCTTCCTTCATCATCACCAATAACCGAACACAAAATAGGATTGCCTCCCATTGCTTTTACATTTAAAGCCACATTGGCAGCTCCTCCAAGTCGATTCTCTTTTGTGTTGACAGATACGATGGGTACTGGTGCTTCGGGCGAAATTCGTGATACATTCCCCCACAAGTAAGCATCAATCATCACATCTCCGATGATGAGTACATTGAGCTTGTTAAATGCTTCAAACGTTTCTGTGATGGTCATTTACTTCAATTTTAATAAAGCTTCTTTTACTCTTTTTACCGCTTCAACTAGCTTCACTTCAGATGTAGCATAAGAAAATCGGATGCAATTATCATCACCAAACGCATCACCTGAAACGAGCGCCACATTGCCCACTTCGAGCAAATACATTGACAAATCGTTTGAGTTTCGGATGCTGTATTTTTCATAACCTTTGCCAAAGTACGACTCGATATTGATAAAAATATAGAATGCTCCTTGCGGTATATTTGTTTTTATTCCGGGTATTTCACTTAGTTTGGCAAGTACCAAATCTCTGCGTTTTCTGAATTCTTTGCACATCTCCACGGTAACTTCAGGGCTTGCTTTCATGGCGGCTAATGCGGCCATTTGCGAAATGGATGAGGTGCCTGAGGTAAATTGTCCTTGCATTTTTTCGCAAGCATCGGCTATCCATTTTGGAGCGCCAATGAAACCAATTCTCCAGCCGGTCATTGCGAATCCTTTGGAAACGCCATTTACGGTAATCACTCGGTCGTACACAAAATCGAATTGTGCTAAGCTCTCGTGCTTGCCACCGAAATTGATGTGTTCATAAATCTCATCAGAAATGACGTATAAATCGGGGAACGAAACGATGACCTCTGCTAATGCCTTTAATTCTTCTTTTGTATACACCGAACCTGAAGGATTACAAGGGGTGCTGAATACAAGCATTTTGGTTTTTGGTGTGATGGCATTGCGAAGTTGTTCGGCAGAGATTTTAAAATTCGTGTCGATGTTGGTAGGCAAAGTTACAGGTATGCCTTCGGCTAATTTGATGGTTTCGATATAGCTAACCCAATACGGTATTGGCACAATTACTTCTTCACCTGGATTAACCAAACTTAAGACTACATTGGCAATCGATTGTTTTGCTCCGGTTGATACTACTACTTGGTCGGCAGGGTAGGAGAGGCCATTGTCGCGTTTAAATTTTTCGGAAATGGCTTTTCTTAACTCTAAATATCCTGCTACTGGGGTATAATGTGTATAGTTTTCGTCAATGGCTTTTTTGGCTGCTTGTTTCACAAAATCGGGTGTATCGAAGTCGGGTTCGCCAATGCTAAGGTTGATGATGTCTTTACCGGCTACTTGCAATTCTCGGCTTTTTTTGGTCATTGCTAAGGTTTGCGATTCGGCAAGATTTACTATTCTATTAGATAATTTACTCATATCAATTATTTTGAAAGGCACAAAACTAACAAAATTGTCCGTTATGCAGGGTCAAAAAACGATTGTAGTGCAATTCCTAACAAAAATCATTTTTTTAGCCTTGGTTTGCTTTGTTTGTGTTGAATTTTTAAAAACTAGCAAAACTTGAGTAAAATGAAGGTAAAACTCAGTTTTGAGGATGTTAAGTTTGTTAGCATTGGGGTTAAGTTTGTTAGCATTGGGGTTAAGTTTGTTAGCATTGGGGTTAAGTTCGTTAGCATTGGGGTTAAGTTTGTTAGCATTGGGGTTAAGTTCGTTAGCATTGGGGTTAAGTTTGTTAGCATTGGGGTTAAGTTTGTTAGCATTGGGGTTAAGTTCGTTAGCATTGGGGTTAAGTTTGTTAGCATTGGGGTTAAGTTTGTTAGCATTGGTGAAGATAGGCTGAGGTGAAATGCAAACGCATGAATATGAATGGTGTAAAGAACATACTTTTTTGTACCCAAATCTTGTTTTTTTTGATTTGATAGCTAAATCATACGAGTTTAACAGTAGATATTGGATATAATATATATATTTGCGCTGTCGAGGGATTTTTCACGGTATCATATATTCCTCTTTTGTATGAAAATGTTAAAACTAAGGCCACTTGTTTGGAGGAGGTTTTTGACCTAAAAAATTTGAATTTTTTATTGAGCAATTAAAAATTATAAAACAATAAACCACTTTTACTCAAACTTATGTTATTTCAATATAAAACTAAAACGCTAGGGGCTGTAACCAAGTTTATCCTCATAGGCGAACTCATAGAAAAAGAGCAACCGAGGGTAATGCTCGAAGATATTGACGAAACTTTACATGCAGGCCATGTGAAAATATTAATCGACTTAAAAGATTTGAAGTACATCAATAGTAGCGGGCTTACGGTGTTGCTTCAGATGCTTACGAAGGTGACTGTGGCTCACGGAAAACTAGCGATATGCAATGTGAATGAGCGAAACAAGGAGCTTTTGCAAATGACCAAACTTTCGAAAAAATTTCATGTATGTGGCAACGAACTTGAGGCGCTCGCATTTCTAAATAAATAATCTTTCCTTTTTTTGGTTTTCGAACCAAATGAAATCCTGCTTTTGCGAAAAGGCAGGTTTTTTTTTCGACTTTTTTCTATTTTACCCAACCATCTTGTTCTTTTTTTGCTCTAAAAAGGTAAAAGCATATATTCAATATAAAATCTACTTATGATAAAAGCTATTGCGATTGATACAAATGCGGAGCAGTTGGAAGCACTTAAGAAATTGTGCGAAGCTTCGCAGCAAATAAAGCTGATGAGGGTGTATACTGATTATTTTAAGGCGAGGAAATATGTTCGCAAATTTCCGGTCGATATTGTTTTTGTGGATATTGCACTTTGTATAAGCGAGGGCAAAAAGCTTATAAATAGCGATGTTCAGAAGCTTTCATTTATTTTTACTTCGAATAATGCACAGCATGCCGCTACGGCTTTCGAACTGAATGCGGTTGATTTTTTGGTACATCCGATTGCTCCAAAACGCTTCCAGCAGGCCGAAGACAAGGCGATGCTGCACTTAACCACTACGTTTAATACCGATTTTGCTAAGGATGAGTTGCTTTATTTCAGAGTAGACGGCACCTTGCGAAAGGTGCATCCTAGCGAGGTGCTGTATGTGCAGGCGTTGGGCGATTATGTGATTGTTCATATCAAAAATAGAACGAAATTTATTTCGAAAGCCACCATGAAATGGATGACCGAAAAACTCAACCCTAAGGAGTTTATTAGGATTAATAGGGCTTATATTATTTCTATTAAACATTTGGATGCTGTGAAACATTCGAAAGCGGTGATAGGCGATGTGGAATTGCCTATTGGCGAAACTTATAGAGAGTCGTTCAGAAAATTCTTAAAGAAATTTAATTTTAAAGATAAATTGTAGAATAGAATTTAATCACAATTTGTAGTCGGATTTTCGAAAAATTGGGTAGCGTAAAAATCTATTCTCCTCCCCACAAAAAAATATTATTTAATTATTTCCTGATTTTGTAATTCCTTTAAATGCCTCTTTTTATGGTTGTTTTAGAAGAATTGTTTCGTATGAAAATAAGAAAAACGAGGAAAAAATTCATCGAAGAGGAAATATACTAAAAAAAATAATTCGCAAAACTTTTTCAATAAAAAATAACTAAAATAAAGTTTGTTTCCGTATCAATTTATTTGCCTATATGTTTTTAAATTTGTTGTATAATTTAATATTAACAATAAAAAATTAAAACAAAATGGCAGAATTGAATGATGATCAAACAAGAGAGGTGAATAGATGCGATACGCTGATTCATTATCTCGACACTGTCCCAAATCCACCGATTTGGACTCCTTATGTGCCTTTTAAGAAGGAAGTAAGCCTTTTGAGAGACAATGTGGATGCACTCAACCTCTTGGTTCCCAAAAAGGAAGCATCGGGAAAACTAGAAACACTATCGAAAGAAGAACTGAAAAAACTGTTTGCAGAAACAGTAGGAGACATGTTCAACATAGCTAGTGTGTACGCTAAGAAGGAAGGCAACACCACGCTTGCCGGACAAGTAACCAAAAGCGCAACGGCAATTGATAGGATGAAAGACACCGAAATTATTGGTTTTGCAAAAAGCCTTAGCACCGACATTTTTACCAATGCATTGCTTACCAATGTTGTGTTTGAAACGTATGGCATCACCGCCCAAATGGTGACCGATGCCATTGACATAGCAACTAAATTCAATAGCAAAATTGGACTAAGTGCTAGCATTACTGTAATCTCCGACACTGCTAACAGCGACATCAACAAACTAGTGGATGCCATGAGAGTGAACGTTGGTAAGCTTCTCAACCTTTCTTCTTTTTTTAAAAAAGACAATAGCTCGTTTGTAACTGGTTTGGAAAAAGCCGCAAAGCTCGATAACATTGGCGTTCGCCATACTGGCATCGTGGCAAGCATTACTGTGGATGGACTTCCGGCCGAAGGGGGAGAAGTAATTATTGGCAAAAAGAAAGTGGTGAGCAATAGCCAAGGCAATTGTAAACCCATGTACGTGAGGGCAGGCGATAAATTAATAACTGTTAATTATCCTGGAAAACCTTCGAAATCGATTACCTATCATTTCATCAGAGGACAAGTTGACAACAAAAAGTTCGAGTTCTAAAACCAATGTATGACGGGAAACGATAGGGTAGACGACCATTCCTAAAAACTCCAGATGCAAGGTCTGGAGTTTTTTTTTTGCAATGAAGTTATCGAGTTTTACTTCCATCCAATTGCCAAAAAAATACGATATTTGGCAACCTTTATAAAAAATAAAAGGCAAGAAATCAATTCAACTCAATACACAGAACTATTATGGACAGCTTTTACGAACTACTAAAATTAATACTTCCGGCAGGCATTGTGTTTCTGACAACGTATTATTTGGTCAAAAATTTTTTGGACCACGAACGAAACAAAAAAGGCATCGACCTGAAACTGGCTAACCAAGCCATACTCACACCTATTCGTCTTCAGGCTTACGAACGAGTGGTGCTGTTTTTAGAACGCATCAACCCAAGCTCGATGGTGATGCGACTCAACAAAACAGGCAATTCGGCTAGCTTTCAGGGCGAGTTACTCAAAACGATACGTTCGGAATTTGAACATAATCTGTCGCAACAGATATACATGAGCGCAGCAGCTTGGAACGCTACGGTGCGTGCCAAAGAAGAAACCATCAAGGTTATCAATGTATCAGCATCAAAAGTAAATGCCGATTCGTCAGCCTTAGAATTGGCGCAAGCTATTGTTTCGGTAACCGCTCAACTCACCGAGATGCCTACCAAACAAGCCATTGATTTAATTAAAAAAGAAATAAGCAAAGAGTTTTAAAAGATACGAGCATGAAAGAACAAGAACGGAAAGAAAAATTTTTAACCGACTCGGACATCGAAATACGTAGGGTGTATTCGAAAATGGAAGTGCCTGATGAACAACCGGGCGAATTCCCCTTCACACGCGGAGTGCAGCATACCATGTATAGAAGTAAGTTCTGGACCATGCGTCAATATGCAGGATTTTCGACAGCTGAAGAGTCGAACAAACGTTATCATTATTTATTGAACAATGGAACCACAGGGCTTTCGGTAGCTTTCGATTTGCCTACACAAATAGGTTATGATAGTTCGCATCCGTTTGCCGATGGCGAAGTAGGAAAGGCAGGTGTGGCCATCGATTCGCTGCGCGATATGGAAATTTTGTTTGATGGTATTCAACTCGAGAACATCACCACTTCCATGACCATCAACTCTACAGCCTCCATTCTGCTTGCCATGTACATTGCTTTAGCAAAAAAACAAGGAGCTGATTTGAAAAAGATTTCGGGGACCATACAAAACGATATATTAAAAGAATACGCTGCGCGAGGTACTTATATTTATCCTCCAAAGCCTAGCATGCGCATCATTACTGATATTTTCGAATATTGCAGCAAAGAGGTGCCAAAATGGAATACCATTTCTATTTCGGGTTATCACATTCGCGAAGCGGGATCTACAGCAGTTCAGGAACTTGCTTTTACCTTGGCAAACGGCAAAGCTTATTTGCAAGCCGCTATCGACAAGGGTTTAGATATTAATGTATTTGCCAAACGACTATCTTTTTTCTTCAATGCTCACAATAATTTATTCGAAGAAGTAGCTAAGTTTCGCGCTGCACGTAGGATGTGGGCAACCATCACCAAAGAGCTTGGTGCCATTGACCCAAGAGCACAAATGTTGCGCTTTCATACACAAACAGGAGGTTCTACGCTAACGGCTCAACAACCACAAAACAATATTCCTCGTGTTACCATTCAAGCCTTATCGGCAGTGCTTGGAGGCACACAGAGTTTGCACACTAACGGCTTTGATGAAGCCATTGCACTGCCCACCGAAGAAGCGGCTCGCATTGCATTGCGCACGCAGCAAGTGATTGCCTACGAAAGCGGTGCTGCTGATACGGTCGACCCACTTGCAGGTTCTTATTTTGTGGAGTCGTTGACCAACGAAGTAGAAGCTGCGGCTTGGGATTACATCAAAAAAATTGATGCGATGGGAGGTGCTGTTTCGGCCATCGAACAAGGGTATCTTCAAAACGAAATTGCGGCTTCGGCATACAAATATCAGAGGGATATTCAGTCGGGAGAAAAGGTGATAGTTGGTGTAAACAAATTTACTGCCGAAGAAAAGCCGCTGCAGGAAGTTTTCTCCATTGATGATTCCATTCGTCAATTACAGATAAATAAGATAAATAATGTTAAAGCCGAGCGTAATGATAAGGAAGTTGAAATGACCTTAAAAACACTCGAAGAGAAGGCAAAAGGCACAGATAATTTGATGCCAACCATCCTCGAAGCGGTTGAAAAATATGCCACTTTAGGAGAAATAGCTGATGTATTAAGAGGTGTTTTCGGGGAATTTAAGGGTTAGTTGGATATTATGTAATTATTTCCATAGCATTAATTAACGGTCAAATGTTCAAATCTTTCGACTAAAAAAGATGACCAATATCATATTTTTATCTATTTTTGCGTAACCAAATTCAATTTTGGGCGTACAAGTAGTAAAAAAAATATCGAAATGGTTAGTTCAAATTACAAAAAGTGTCGGCAAGAATTCCCAAGTTCTTACCAAAAAAGCTCCTCACAGTGGCCTTTTTTGTACCATGCATTTTTGCTTTTTATCTTGTTTACGTTCTCAATCAATTTAAATTCTGTAGCGGCAATCAAAACATTTAGTGTAAATGGAAATTTTAGCGTTGCTGCCAATTGGGGAGGTACACTACCCAATGCAGGTGATGCACTTGTAATTGCAGCAAATTGTACTGTAGATAACAACGCGCTAACTGATAATGTTCTTTATGGAACACTCACCATTAACTCAACACGAACCTTAAGTTGGGCTGCAAGTGGTACCAATCGTTTGAATGTAACCAATGTGAGTGCTGCAGCAGCTACAGGAACCATAAACATGAGTAATGGGGGTACGCTTATTATAAGAGGTACATGGACATCCACCAATTTAACATTCACACCAGGTGTAGGAACAGTTGAAATTCAAAGTTCAATGACCTTGCCTGCAGCTTACACTACTTATTATAATTTAATAATTAATGGTGCAGGCATTACGGTTAATTCTGGTATAGGTACCACTATCAATGATGATTTAACCATTTCCTCAGGAATCTTCACTTCAAATTCATTTACAAATATCGTTTCAGGCAATTGTATTATCTCAGGTACTTATAATAATAGTACTGCAGGAACGAAAACATATAATAATATAACAATCTCGTCTGGAGGCATATTCAACGCAACTAATAGGGCTGTAACAATTAATGGTAACCTACTTAACAGCGGAACTTTGACAATGGGCACAGGTTTAGTAACATTTACAGGCGCAACTTCAAATACTCTTTCAGGTTCATCAACCACTTCTTTTACGGGAGGATTGACTTTGAATAAAGGGACAACTGGAACAATTTCGGACACAGTTAATGTTCTTGATGTTCAATCTCCAATAACTTTAGGAAATACTACTGCCACCGCATTAACATTAACTAGAGGTGCTTTTAAATTATCAGCGGCTTGCACAATAGTTCCTTTTGTTCAAACAGCAGGGAGCACAAATAATGTAATTCCTCTGACTGCCAAATTGTGGTGTGCAAATGCAAGTGCTATTATGGATAAAGGCACGGTATCATTTGATTGGGGAATAGCTGGTATCTTGCAAATCGATGCAGGAACTGTAAATGTAGGTATTGCAGTTGATGACAGGATTGCTCCTGATGCGGGTGGTACAGCAATTATTAGAATGAATGGAGGAGCATTAAATGTTGCAGGTCGAATTTCATTCGGCACCAATAATTGGACTTATGCAATGACAGGAGGAACCCTCACAGTTGGAAAAGTAGGTAATTCAAGCCCAGCAGATAAAGACCCATTCAATATGGATAGTGCGAATAGTTATTTTTCAATGACAGGCGGCACTATAATAATTGAAAGGTCTGGCGGTTCAGGAGCAACTATTAATTTAGGATATCACAATGTAGGTACGAAAGGAAGAGGATTTTTGGGAGGAACACTTCAAATTGGCAATGGCTCTACACCAGCGAGTAATATTATGCGGGTTGAAACAGATAGAGGAGTTTATAACCTAGTGGTGGCAAGCACAAACGCTACAGCTCAATTGCAGTCTCCTACTTCTGGTTTAGCTACTACAGTGGATACAGTTTTTAATAATGTTGATGTTCAATTAGGTGTTTTAGACATTGGCACTGGGTCTCAAAGTTTATTTGTTGGTGGAGATTGGAGTGTTGAAAGTTCGATAGCAACACCTTTTATTCCAGGAACTCAAAAGGTTACTTTCTATGGCAAACGTGCACAAGCGCTTGGAGGAACCTACTCAACCACATTTTATGATGTAGCAATAAACAATACTACTTCACCGCAAACTTCTGCGACTATCACACTTAGTAAACCTACCTACATTTCTCATGCATTGACCATGACGAATGGATATGTAAACACAGATGCTACTAATGTTTTGTGGATGCTCAATAACTCTACTGCTACTATAGGAAGTGCAAATAGTTTTGTGAATGGTCCAATGAATTATAATATGGCCATTGCGACAACCACTAGAATATTAACTTTCCCGATAGGTAAAACACTTGATTGGCGGCCAGCTGTGCTTACTGCAAAAAATACAGATGCAACATCAGTAACTTTTAATGCTGAAGTTTTTAATTCTTCTGCTGTCGCTTTGGGATGGACCAAGCCCGTTACAGTTGACACGGTTTCGGAAGTCCATTATTGGGATATTAAACGCTATAGTACTTATCCAACCACCGAATCGAATACAACGGTTAGTGGTAACCAAACCATACAATTGTATTTCGGTACGAATGATTATGTGAAGGATGGGCCCAACTTAACAATATGTAAAAACACGTCTGCTTCACCAGCCACTTGGTTCGATATTGGAGGTTCGGGTGCACCAGCATATGCAGCAGGTGCAAATTTAACAGGAAGTGTAAGTTCTACTTCAGCACCTACAGCATTCACTTCATATAGTCGTTTCACACTTGCAAGTAAAATTTTAGGTTGGAACCCATTACCTATCGAATTAATAAATTTCGCAGCCACGCCTTGTAATAATAATGTTTGTTTGAATTGGGCAACTGCCACAGAAACCAACAATGATTATTTTACCATTGAGAAAACGAAAGACGGTGTAAATTATGAATTCGTTGCTAACGTAAAAGGTGCAGGTAACTCAACCTCTACAAGGGAGTACAATACCATTGATAAACTGCCTTACGATGGTGTTTCTTATTATAGATTAAAACAAACCGACTATAATGGTAATTTTACTTATTCTACTTTGAGGATGGTTGAATTTACTAATGACTTGGCTGCCTTCTCATTGAATGTTTATCCAAACCCAAGCACTGGCGAGAACATTAGCTTTGCAATAAATGCTGATAAAGGGAAAGAGGTACTTGTTGTGGTTTTTGATGTAACGGGTAGAGAGGCTTATTCAAAGGTAGTGATTACCGAACGCAGTGGTGAAAACATTTTCGCACTCGATCCATCTGGAGCATTAGCAAAAGGACTTTATTTAATTACCGCAACTTCTGACGATACAGTACTTAGCAAGAAATTAATAGTGAAATAGCTATTTTTTTTGTACCAAAACAAAAATCTCTTCATTGTCACGCTTCATGTAGTATTTCTCGCGGGCAAATTTTTCAAGTGTTTTCGGATTGGTAGTTAATTCCTTTAAATCAGAAGCAATTGACTTTATTTCGTTCGCATAATAATTCCGCTCTTCTTCCAAGCGTTTCACCTCTTTTCTAAAATCTAATTGGGTTCCCACATCATTTTTATCAAAAAAGCCTATCCATACACCCAAAAGGATTGAGGTGATAAGGTATTTGTTGGTAATGATGCGTAGAATTCTTTTCACCAGTGTATAATTAGCAGTACAAATGTATTTCGTTTTTCAATGATAATTTGTTTTTTAAAAATTGTTTATCAACTTACAAATTAACAAATGAAATGTATTCTACTCAGCTTGTGGATATAAGTAAAACCTATAACTCTACTTTTTCGAAGTCGCTCAATTTTCTAAGGTCTTGAAGTGTTTGACCTTTTGCATTGGTACTAAATACCGAAATGAATTTAGCTCCGTAAATAAGCTCTTCATGCGTGAAGGAATGGCGAGTGCTTACATTTTGAGAAAAAGTATCATCAAAGCCATTAAGTGAAATTAAGAATTCTACATCGGCTTCTTCATAGTCTTTTGCTGTCATGTTCCAAAGGGGGCTGTCTTCGGTGATGATGTGGTTTATTGTCCACGACATAGGGAAGAATACAATGTTTTTCAGTTCCAAATCGAGTGGTCTGAAGCGTCTGATGCGAACTCCGTTTTCAATTTCATATCTTGCAACAGTCACTCTGCAAGTCATATCTGTCAATTGGCTATTTCGGATTTTGTTTGCCAATCGAAATTGAAATGCCGTGCCATTTTTGAAAGGAGCAATGATTGCATATTTGCTGAAAATAATATTAGCTTTCGGTCTCGAAAATCGTCCATAGAGCAAGCCTGTTGCCAACGCAAATCCTAATAGTCCTACTAAAGATTCGATAGCTGCTATGCTACTTGAAATATTGTTTCCTGGACTTATGCGGCCGAAACCCACCGTGCTTAATGTTTGAGTGCTAAAGAAAAAAGCCTCAAGGAATTTGTCTTTTTCGGAAGCAGCTTCCCACCCTTTTAACCCATCCATACCCGAGAAATAGTAACAGGATGCAAAAATAAAATTGATAACGATGAAATAGATAAATACTAGAAAGTTAAATTTTCTCCAAGGCATTGTGATTAAAGCATGATAAACACTAGTGGAGCCAAAACCGGACTCTTCAATGCGCTCGATGTTGAAGGAGCCGTCTTTGTTAATCAATCTCGTTTTTTGGGACGAGGTTTTAGTGCCGAAACCTAATTCGCTTTCTTCTTCTTTCTTTTTCATTTCAATTATTAGAATACAAATGTATGAACAAATAAGCTAAATGAATGATTAGATTTTGATTTGTGAAAAGAAATAAAAACTAAACGGTAAATCTGAAGTGATAATTAATAATTTTGCCAACGCATCAAGATATTGCAAGTTCAATTAATATACATTTTAATAATTTTTAATGGAGTACATTGGTAATAGAATTAGTATCAAACGAAGCGACAATGAAGTGAGTATTGTTATTCTTTCGTTTCGAGAGAAGATAAAAAATAATATGCTGTCTATTTATCTTGTTTTGTGGTCGCTAAGTGGAATTATTGTGTTCTCGCAGTTCTTGGTGATTCCTGATAAGAACACAAAACTTGCACTTTTCGTTTGGCTTTGTTTCTGGGCGTATTTTGAATTCAAAATTTCTAAAGCGTATATGTGGAGGAAGTTTGGTGTAGAAAAAATAAAATTGAGAGAAAATAAGTTTATGTACAAACGTGATCGGGCAGGAAAAGGCAAAGTCTTGACTTACGAATTCGATTTTATTAAATCACTCAGATACATTGAGCCAAAAGAAAATTCTTTCTTTGAGAACATCAATAATTCATATTGGGTAATTGCTGGCGAACGACTAGCATTCGATTATTACGGAAAGGAAATAAAGTTTGGTATTCAACTGGAAGAAAAGGATGCAACGGCCTTGTTGAAAATACTGAACAAAGAAATTAGATAATTGAAGTTTAATTCATAATTATTTTAAAATGAATGTACACCTTATAGCTATTGGCGGAAGCGCCATGCACAACCTTGCTATAGCCATGCATAAAAAAGGTTTTGTCGTATCGGGCAGCGATGATGAAATTTTGGAACCATCGAAAAGTCGATTGGCGAAATATAATATACTGCCAGATTCTATTGGTTGGAATGTAAATCGATTACATAAAGGAATTGATGCCGTAATATTGGGAATGCACGCGCGGGCAGATAATCCTGAGCTGCTAAAAGCTCAAGAGTTGGGTTTGAAAATATATTCTTATCCGGAGTATATTTTTGAACAAACACAAGATAAAATCAGAGTAGTCGTTGGAGGTAGTCATGGAAAAACAACCATCACAGCTATGATTTTACATGTTCTTCATTATCATAACATCGATTGTGACTATCTTGTAGGAGCACAACTAGAAGGCTTCGATACGATGGTGAGAATTACAAAAGAAGCTAAAATTGCAGTGATTGAAGGAGATGAATACCTTTCGTCACCTATCGATAGACGTCCGAAATTTCATTTGTATAACCCTAATATAGCTATATTGAGTGGTATTGCATGGGATCATATCAATGTTTTTCCAACTTTCGAAAACTATGTGGAGCAATTCAAAATATTTATTGATTTGATTGAAAAAAATGGAAGTCTTATTTATTGTGAAAAGGATAATGAAGTAAAAAAGGTATGTGAAACTACGCGTGAGGATATTAGAAGATTTCCATATTCAATTCCCGAACACCGAATTGAAAATGGAATTAGCTATTTGACATCTACTTCAAATGACCTAAAGGATGAACATGTAGAAGTACCACTGTTAATTTTTGGTGAACACAATTTGATGAATCTAAATGGAGCACGTTTGGTGTGTAATCAACTTGGAATAGGTGATAAGGACTTTTATTTGGCAATTCAAAGTTTTAAGGGTGCTTCGAAACGCTTGGAATTGGTGAAGAAGAGCAATGTGAGTGCAATGTACAAAGACTTTGCCCATTCGCCTTCTAAATTAAAAGCAACCACACAAGCTGTGAAAAAACAATTCGAAAAACGGAAATTGATTGCATGTATGGAGCTACATACTTTCAGTAGTCTTAATGAAGATTTTCTGAAGCAATATCAAGGTTCCATGTCATTAGCAGATGAAGCGATTGTTTATTTTAATCCACATACAATAGAACATAAGAAATTAAAAGCGATCTCGGAAGAGCAGGTAATACGGGCTTTTGGTGGTAACAACTTAAAAGTGTATACCAATTCGAAATTCTTGCTTGATGATTTATTGAAAATGAATTATGAGAATAAAAATTTGCTGATGATGAGTTCAGGAAATTTTGATGGCTTCGATTTTAAAGATTTGGCAGAAAAAATAATTCGCTAAACTAGTTTTCGCTAAAAGGAACAATCGGATTTTTTTTTCGGAAGATAGCCGCAGATAACAAGGATAAGATAATTCCCATAATTACGGTAGACATCATCATCCGGAAAGGGCCGAAATAACTCTTAAGAACTTCAATGTTTTTATCAATATCTTCAGGTTTCACTTTTCCTTCTTCCATTGTTCTTCTTGCCTCATTGAGAAAATAATCAATGGCATCGACAGCGATAAACTTGTAATAAATAAAATTGAAAACTGCTAAAAAGAAACCTAAAATGAGGGTGTATAAAAATCCAGTTTTCATTGCAGTTTTAAATTCGATAAACCCTCCTGCAGTTTTACGTTCATAATATACCGAAACACAAATTCCTAAACAGAGTAAAATCAGTGTTACAAAATATCGATATTGGTCAACTGCAATAGTGTAGTATCCGAAGGCTTTGGCAATGCCAAACCACGCTACACAATTCACCAAACCAGCAATTATGCCAAGTTTTACATTTAAGGGAAGTTTCATTGATAAAAGGAAAACTAGAGAATTAACCGTTCATTGATATTAAGAACTCTTCATTGGTCTGTGTGTTCTTCATTCTATCTCTCATGAATTCCATTGCTTCAACAGGATTCATGTCGGATAAATGTTTACGAAGAATCCATACTCTTTGTTGAGTTTCTTTATCCACCAGTAAATCATCTCTACGGGTACTTGAAGCAACGATGTCGATAGCAGGATATACACGTTTGTTAGCCAATTTACGGTCGAGTTGAATTTCGGAATTCCCTGTACCTTTAAATTCTTCGAAAATCACTTCATCCATTTTTGAACCAGTCTCAGTAAGTGCTGTCGCTATGATGGTAAGCGAACCTCCATTTTCTATTTTTCTAGCAGCACCAAAAAAACGTTTTGGTTTGTGTAATGCATTAGCATCAACACCTCCGCTCAATACTTTACCTGATGCAGGTTGAACTGTGTTGTAAGCGCGTGCTAAACGTGTAATAGAGTCAAGTAGGATACAAACATCATGGCCGCATTCAACCATACGTTTAGCCTTTTCTAACACGATGTTGGCAATTTTCACGTGTCTGTCAGCAGGTTCGTCAAAAGTAGATGCAATAACTTCCGCTTTTACACTTCGAGCCATATCTGTTACCTCTTCAGGGCGTTCATCTATCAATAAAATAATTAAATAAGTTTCAGGATGGTTGGCAGCTATCGCATTTGCAATGTCTTTCAATAACACTGTTTTACCCGTTTTCGGTTGAGCTACAATCAATGCGCGTTGTCCTTTTCCTATTGGGGTGATTAAATCGAACACACGTGAAGAAAGGTTCTGTTGCGGGTGTCCAGTTAATTTAAATTTTTCGTAAGGGAATAGTGGAGTTAAATAATCGAAAGGAACTCTGTCTCTAACGAAAGCAGGTTCACGGCCATTTATTTTTTCAACTTTTATCAAAGGAAAATATTTTTCACCTTCTTTTGGTGGGCGTATCGTTCCTCTTACTAAGTCACCGGTTTTTAATCCGAATAATTTTATTTGTGATTGAGATACATAAATATCATCAGGCGAGTTTAGGTAATTATAATCAGCAGAACGTAGAAAGCCATACCCATCTGGCATCGACTCTAAAACACCTTCGCTCGAAATGATGCCATCAAAATTGAATTGTTGTTCGTTTGAGCGGCCGTTGTTGAAACGATTGCGATTGTCTCTGCGTTCGTTACCTCTATTACCAATTTCTATTTCGGAATTAGATTCGTTTTCTTGTGCTTGCTCGTTAGTTCTGGAAGTTTGATTTTCTTGTTTGTTTGTATTTTCTGCAGACTCAGAAGAAGAAATGATAGTGGATTCAACGACAGGAGTTTCTTCATTGTTTTCTTCTGATTTTAACGGTGCCACAAAATCATCGTCATTAAAAAATGATGTTTCTTCCATTGATTTTGTTTTTGGTTCAACATCAATATTGTCTAACTTTATTTTGCGTGGGCGCAAGATGCGCTGTTCGTCTGGGATTGGTTTAGTTTGACCTGCTGGAGGAGGATTGATAGCTTGATGATCAAGAATCTTGTAAATTAGTTCTTGTTTTTTGAAAGCATCATATTTAGGGATATTGAGGCTTTTTGCAATTTCTTTCAACTCACCAACTAGCTTGTTGTTTAATTCGATAATATCGTACATAATTTTATGTTTGGTTAATAAATCAATTGATTATTGATAATTTAAAAGGATAGGAATTTGTATTTAACTTATGGTATTGTTTAAAAATGCTAGAAAATCTTGATTGTTTATGTTATGTGAAAAAATAACTTCAGAAACGTGATGCAATTATACGAAGAATTTTTGACGTGCAAGTTTTTTATTCTTTTTTTTCTCCCCTTTCCCCTAGTTCGATTACTTCTAAATCTTTTATTTTATCGTTGTCGATTGTGAATCGAACGAAGGTTATCACTTTGTGGAATCCATGTATCCCCGCTGCCCCAGGATTGATGTGCAAATGATTGTATTTCTTGTCGAACATCACTTTGAGGATATGTGAGTGTCCACAGATAAAAAGTTGAGGAGGCTTTTGATTAATTAATTCTAGTGCTTCAGGTGAATAATGCGATGGATAACCACCAATATGTGTCATCAATATTTCCACATTTTCGCACATCCAACGCTCGTTTTTTTGATACTCAGTTCTTATATCTTGCCCATCGATATTACCATACACTGCTTTCACTGGTTTTAAACTTCTTAGTTTGTGCATAATTTTGATGTTACCGATATCGCCTGCATGCCATATTTGGTCGCAAGTTTCTAAGTACTTAAATATAGCTGGAGGCAAATAATTATGCGTATCCGATAGAAGTGCAATCCGCTGCAAAATGATTCTTGGTTGTAAAGAATGATTATTTTTTTCTGTCGCTACCTTGTCTCTCAAGCATCCAACCTGGGTATTCAGGTGTTAATGCACTGTATTGAGCAAGTTGCTTCAATTCGTTTTCAGTAAATTTAATTGTAGTAGACTTCAAGTTATCATCCAATTGTTCCTCCTTATTTGCTCCAATAATGACGCTTGTAACAACTTTTTGATGAAGCAACCAAGCTAATGCTAATTGTGCTACAGAAGCATTTTTTTGTTGAGCCAAAGGAATTAAGACATCAATAATATCGAAAGCTTTTTCTTTATTGATAGGAGGGAAATCGAAGTTTTTTCTTCTCCCAATTTCGCTAGCTTCTTCATTGCGTTTGTATTTCCCGCTCAACAAACCTCCTGCAAGAGGGCTCCAAACCATTAAGCCCATTTTTTGGTCCATCAACAAAGGTATAATTTCGCGTTCGAGTTCGCGCCCTGCAATGGTGTAATAAGCCTGCAATGACACGAAGCCTGCCAATCTATTGTAAAACGAATAACTTTTAGCTTTCATGATATGCCAAGAAGCTAGATTACTACAACCTATGTACCTAACTTTACCTGTTTTTACGAGCGAGTCGAGTGTATCAATTGTTTCTTCTATCGGTGTTAATTCATCGAATCCGTGTATTTGATACAGGTCAATGTAATCGAGTTTCATACGGCTTAAACTAGCATCAGCTTGTTCCAATATGTGTTTTTTGCTCAAGCCTGAGGCGTTGGGGTGATTGCCCATTTTACCACGCACTTTGGTAGCGATTACAAGTTCATCTCTTTTTAGACCTAGATTGAGTATGGCTTGTCCAGTCATCTCTTCCGAAAGGCCTTCTGAATAAACGTTGGCAGTGTCAATAAAATTTATTCCTGCATCTACCGATTTTTTCACCAATAAATCTACGGTTTGTTGCCCTAAACTTCCAATCTGAGCAAAGTAGCCTTTGCCTCCAAAAGTCATTGTTCCAAGGCATAATTCTGACACATAGAGGCCTGTATTGCCTAATAAATTATATTTCATAAAGATTTTTAATTTTGACAAAGGTAGACTTATTTTTTCGTATTAAAATGATGAATATTCGAGTGCCTTGTGCTACAAACGAATGAATAGTGATAGATTTTAGGAGTATTTATGTTTAGATAGTAGAGTGAATGATTGAACTTTCCAATTTCTCATTTATTGTTATAGCTAAATTTTGGAATTAATATGCAATCTACAAAATTAGGGTAGGATGAAGTGTAGTTAAACGGGTGTTTTTGGTTAAAATGAAAGTAATAATTTAGACTTATTATTAGTTGGGATATTTTACCAGTATTGAGGTTCCAAATAAATTTAAATTATTAGATAGGAGAGATAGTGTGTGAAGGAACCCACCCCACATTACCATTCACAATCTTGATTTCAGTCCAACTTCCGTCCTCGTCGGTCACCGTTACTTTAGTCCCTTCATGCAATATAAAAAGTTTAGTTCCTTTTTCGTTTGGCGAACCTGAGACTGTTACGGTAGGAGCTGTAATTATTGCAGTACCGCTGTTTAGGGTTAATTCTGCTTTGTGTTTTGCCACAAAGAAAATGGAAATTGAAAAAAGAATTAGAAAACTACCTCCAAAGAAACCAATTTGTTTCCACACTCGAATGGAAGTGAAAATATAAATTGCAAACAGAATCAAAGCCAAGAAGATGCTGAATATACAAAGTTCCGACCAAGCTTTTTCACTCATGATATTTACCAAAACATTTTTCCATGTGGTTAGAAAAAGTTGAGGAGCCGCCTCAATTTTATCCTCTGTTTTTTGGTTTGCTAATTTTAAATTCACATTAATGTCTTCATCGTCTGGAGATAGTTTTTTTGCCTTTTCGTAATTAAGAATTGCAAAACCGATATTGTTTAATTTGTAAAAGGCATTCCCTAGATTAAAGTACAACTCTGGTGCAATTTCTCCCTTAGCAATCACACTGTCATAAAGCTTAATCGCTTTAGTATAGTCGCCTTTGGCATAAGCTGCGTTTGCGCTATCGAGCACAATAGTGTTTTCAGATGCAAATAATGTTGTTGAAAACAAGAACAGAAGAAATGAGAAGAGACTATTTAATTTCATTTTCTATTTTAGTAATTAATTCTACAGTATTGTTGTATATTCCTTTCAAATCGCCCGAAGCAGCCGAAGGAGCATAATGCGCAAACTCGCAATTGTCTAATGTAGACATCAATTGTTGAATGGTAGCTTCGCTAATTTCTCTCTGTCTCATGGAGTCAGCAATGTTGTCTTTGTTTAGGTTAGCTGTAGGTATGTTAAATTTATTACCTGTGTATCCATGCAAGGCTTTGAAAATCTCCACATAAAATTGTTCTTTGTTGTTAGCATTTAAATGTTTTTCGGCAAGCACCAACTGTTTTTTTGCCATTCTAGTCGCCTTTCTGCTTTTTACTGCTACGGAATCATTATTCTTTTCAATATGTTTTCTCCGAATGAAGATGAACAAAAAGAATAGGAAGAATGGGATTATCAAGAGTAAATAGAATGCTGCAGAACCAAAGAAATAATTTCCGCGTGGCATCAATTGAATATTTTTTGTTTTAATGTAACGGATATCATTGCCCAAAACCTTTACATCCTCTTTACTACGTGGATTGAACACATTTGCACCAGAATCACCATCTTTTCCTTTATCAACATGTATTTTGAATTCTGGGGAAGGAAGTGTGATGTATTGCTTTTTCTCAGGATCAAAGTAACTAAAACTTATTGGTTCAATTTTGTAATCACCTTCGTGACGAGGAATTGCTAAATAATCAAACGTTTTGCTTCCACTTACACCACTAGCTGTAGTTGAAATATTATCTTTCGTTTTCGCATCATATGTCTCAAAGTCTTCTGGGAAATTTATTTTTAATGGATCTACCAATTTTATATTACCTTTTCCATTAATTGTAACTGTAAGGTTGATCGCATCATTCGCTTTAACCTTATCTTTGTTCACTTCTGCTTTGAATGAAAAATCACCAACAGCTCCAGCAAAATTGGCAGGTTTATTCGCTTCAGGTAAAGGAGTTACTTCAATGATTATAGGCTTGCTTTTTACAGAATAAGTGGCATCTTCGTATCCTCCACCAAAAAATTGGTCAAAGATATCGCGAGGGCGTTTGTTCGATTGTTTACGAACCACCACTTCAACTTTCATGGGTTCAATTTGCAATTTACCGCTTCGCTGAGGAAAGATAAAAGTCTTTTTCAACTCAGCTACACTGTATACTACACCATCCACGTTTTCATTCGAGACTTGTATTTGTTGGTTGTTTGAAGGGACATCTTGTGACCAAAATCCGGTATAATCAGGAAATTTAATGTCTTGAAAACCCCTTAGTTGGTATCTTGTATATACTTTGTGAGTTACAGTAATTTGTTCCCCTTGAAAGGCTTTTGTTTTGTTAACGGATGTTCGAACAAATAAATTGTCTCCTATGCCTTCATTTGAAGGAGATGAAGGATTCTGTTGCTGATTCTGACTATTTTGGTTAGGGTTAGTAGTTGTACCACCTTTAACAACTTCAATTACTAAAGAATTAGACTGAACATTTGCTCCATTAACAATAACACTCGCTGGAGTGATTGTAACTTTTCCTTCTTTTTTAGCAGCAATTATGTACGAAAGGGTTATTGATTGACTCATTGCACCATTAACAAATGACATTGATGTGCTTTGGTTCGGGCCCGAATACACATCAAATTCATTGAGAGCGGGCATTTTAAAATTAGTTCCATTTGCATTTAAGGAGAACGTAAGTTGGAAAGTTTCGCCCACAGCAACTTTTGTCTTACTTGCTGTAGCCGTAAATTTTTGTGCAAAGGCTGTTTCAGCCATCATCACAAACAAAAGTAATATATAAGTTATTTTTCTCACTTTTTATATTGATAAATCAGATCCAAATATTATAGCTGACAAAACGAAACAAAACTACCAATCTTTTTCAATTTGTACTTTTTCTCCTTTCACTTTAGATTTCTTCATTTTATCTTGAAGATTTTTTTCATCATTTTGAAGAGCATCTAAAAGACGTTTGGCGTCTTCTTTCGAAATTTTTTGTTGCTCCTTTTTTTCTTTATCTTGCTTTTCTTTGTCTTGTTTTTGTTCGTCTTTTTTATTTTCGTCCTTTTTGTCTTGTTCTTTTTTGTCCTTTTTCTTATTGTCTTTCTTGTCTTTTTTGTCTTTATCCTTTTTTTGCTGCTGTTGTTGTTTCAACATTTGTTGAGCGTAAGAATAATTGTAACGAGTGTCTTCATCATTCGGGTTGTTCTTCAAAGCATTTTTGTAAGCATTCAAAGCATCTTCATATTTTTTTGATTTTAGTAATGAATTACCCAAATTATGATAAGCCTTTGCAAGAGTGTCTTTTGAAGTGGAGTGATGAGTTGCAGCTTGGAATTGCTCCGCAGCCTCTTCAAATTTGTTTTGTTTATAATAAGCATCACCAAGATTAAATGCTCCTTTGTAAGAATCTTTATTTTTGTTTAGTGCTTTACTGTAGTTTTTTTCTGCCTCATTGAATTTTTTGTTTTCGTATGCTTTATTTCCATCGCGAATAAATTTTTTGTCTTGTTGTGCGAACAAGGAACTTGAGATGTGAAGAGCAAAAAGCAACATTAGGATGCTTACCTTAAGCCAATTATTATGTGTGATTAGCTTACAACTTCTCATTCCCAAATAAGTTTAAGCGTTGATACAATTTGCTTTTTCGTTCAGATATAAAAATTTCAATAATTAATAAAAGTAAAGTTGCTGATACAAACCACTGAAAACGATCCTCATAGTCACTATAC
>Ga0194047_10000553_pt1 | contig 25062 bp, 17 predicted proteins | sample JunL225m_MetaG_2_FD_160070 | JGI IMG/M metagenome (GOLD analysis project Ga0194047, IMG submission 160070) | Anoxic zone freshwater microbial communities from boreal shield lake in IISD Experimental Lakes Area, Ontario, Canada - Jun2016-L221-5m | ecosystem: Environmental > Aquatic > Freshwater... | reverse complement strand
ATGGTCGCTACAACGACGGATAGCGACCATCGCAGCATGATTGCACAGCGCGGCAAGGTCTGCGCCCACCATACCCTCAGTTTCAAGCGCCAGTTTATCCAGAATGGCGTAATCTTGCAGCGGCTTTTGGCGAGCATGCACCTCTAGAATCTGGCGGCGTGCGTAGAGGTCGGGTGCGGGAATCTCAATTTTTAGGTCAAAGCGTCCCGGTCTCAACAGCGCGGGGTCAACCAAGTCTGCCCGATTGGTTGCCGCCAACAATACTACGCCCTTCAAACCCTCGATTCCGTCAATCTCGGTTAGTAATTGCGCTACCACTCGCTCGGAAACACCGTTATCCACCCGTGAACCTCGCACCGGAGCAAGCGCATCTATTTCATCGAAAAAGATTAGACACGGCGCAGCTTGCCGCGCTTTCTTAAAGATTTCGCGCACCGCTTTCTCGCTCTCGCCCACCCATTTGCTGAGCAATTCCGGTCCTTTGATAGAGATAAAGTTCACCTCAGTTTCGCTGGCAAGCGCCTGTGCAATCAGGGTTTTGCCAACGCCCGGTGGTCCATATAGCATAATACCGCGTGGCGGGGTAGTATTGGTGTTGCGGAATAGGTTTTCATATTTGAGGGGCCATTCTACAGCTTCGCGCAGGGCATCTTTTATTTCCTGTAAACCGCCCACCATTTCCCAAGAAACATCCGGCACTTCGGTATAAACCTCGCGTACCGCGCTTGGCTCGATTTCTTTTAGCGCGGATATGAAATCGCTCATATCCACCGTCAGGTTCATCAACTCCTCATAGGGAATAGTAGAGTTGGCGAAATCTATATCGGGGATAATCTTACGCAGGGCGCTAAGAGCCGCCTCGCGACAGAGTGCTTCCAAATCAGCCCCTACAAAACCATGCGTTATCGCCGCCAACTTTGGCACATCCACATCCATTGCCAGCGGCATACTGCGAGTGTAGATAGTGAGAATCTCCTCGCGTCCGGGGCGATCCGGCACACCGATAGATATTTCTCTATCAAAGCGTCCGGGACGACGCAAGGCAGGGTCAAGGAGATTGGGCAGATTGGTTGCGCCGATGACCACAATGCGCCCACGACTCTTCAGCCCGTCCATGAGCGACAACAATTGGGCTACCACCCGCTTTTCCACTTCGCCCATCACCGACTCGCGTTTGGGGGCAATGGCATCAATCTCATCCAGAAAGATAATACTGGGGGCGCGTGTAGCGGCATCGCTAAAAACCTTACGCAAATTCGCTTCGCTTTCGCCGTAAAACTTGTGAATGATTTCGGGTCCACTCACACTGATAAAAAAAGCGTTGGTCTCGTTCGCTACCGCTCGCGCAATCAGGGTTTTGCCAGAACCGGGGGGACCATATAGCAATACTCCTTTGGGCGCGTCTATTCCCAACCGCTCAAACACTTCCGGGTACTTCAAGGGTAGCTCTATCATCTCGCGGATTCGGCTCAATTGTTTGCTCAGCCCGCCTATATCCTCGTAAGTTACCCCACCTTGTCGGCGAGGAGCGCGTTGTTGCTTTTCGGTGCGTTGCGTATGAATGCGTAGGGCAGTAGCAGGTCCTACCTTGAGCGGCACGCCAGAGGGAGTAGCACCCAACACCATAAATTCCTGCTGATTGTTGCCAAACAGGTTAACCCGCACAACATCGCCTTGCGCCACAATTAAATCTTCCAGCAATCGTTTTATATAGAGCAGATGCTGAGAACCTCTCTCTCGATAGGGTGTACCATCTTCGGGAGGAGATAAAACCAAAGTTTTGGCAATACTCGCTTCGACCTTTTTCACCACCACGCTATTATCAATAGACGTTCCGCAATTGCGCCGAATAAGCCCATCAATTTGGATAATGCGCTTGCCACGTTCTGGGGGGAAAGCAGGCATCACCTTTGCGCCGGTATTACGCATCCCGCGTATCTCGATAATATCGCCCACATCCAGCCCTAACAGCTTCATATCATTCGGGTCAATCCGGGCAATGCTACGGGCGGCATCTCGCGGGGCAGCTTCAATCACCCGTAGAACCATGCTTGGAACTTTGCCGGATTCATCCGGCTCAGGCGATAATAAGTCGTCTTTTAAGAAAATATCGGTTGTATCGCTCATTTTATATCAATTACCAGCGTTATTTAATAGTTATTTCGAGTAGCATGTTTTCACTATTTAGGCTTATGTCCCCACACCAGCGGGAAAGTTTGTCCGTTTGGGCGAGTATCTTCCGGCTCAGGCGTAACATTTACGCTCACCATTTGGTCGCTCAAAATCGAAACCTGCGAAACCATTACGCCCTGCATTGCGCCCGGTTGAGGGTGCGCTATCCAGTGCATCATCGAGGATAGGAACAATTCTTTAAGATAAGCGAATGAAAAGCCATCGGTCATTTCGGCAATTTCGTGAACCGCTTCCTCCGAAAGCTTCAATTCTTCTTGCAATTGCTTATTCCAAAGCTCGATATAGGCGTATCGCTCATTCTCACCGGGTAGGTCAAAATGGTACTTGCGGTCGAAGCGACTGGGGCGATCAAGAATAGAAGCGTCTAATTTCTCCGGGTGATTAGTAGTTGCCAGAGTCACGATTCCAGCATTGGCAGCGAAACCGTCCATCTCGTTGAGGAAAAACGAGCGGTTTTGTGCCGTAACCAGCGAATCGAGGTCTTCCAGCACCAGCACGCAGGGCGCGGTTTTACGGGCGCGGTCAAACACTTGGCTAATATTCTCCTCGTCATCAGAACGTTGGGTTTTGATACTCTTCACATAAAGGCAGGGCTTATTGAGCGCATTTATCAAAGCTTTAACCGCATGGGTTTTGCCGTTACCGGGAGGACCAACTAACAAAATGCCGCGCTTCCACGGGATATTGTAATGTTCAAAGGTAGAACGTGACGCAAAGAAATGCTCCAAATCCTCCTTGATGTCCTGCTTGAGCGTGCCTTTCAGCACCAAATTATCAAAAGTTGAACCTTTAATATCTCGGAATAGGTCTTCATCCTTATGCCAATAGCCCGCATCAAAAACCAGCATTTCGCCCCGGATTTCGATATTCCATTCGCATACCGCCACATAGAAATTCTCGGCAATTTCCTTGAAATCCGCCAGTATCCAGTAGTGATAGCCCCGCGAAAAGCCCTCACCCCAAGACATCAGTATCACCTCAAGGCTATAACCTTCCCAAGTTATCTCGAACCAGCCGTTTTTAATTCGAGAAGTAAGCGCTTCACGGGGTGGTTCGTTGGAGGCAAAGGTAGCGCTAAAGTTAAACCAGTCACTGCGATCCTTATCTGCCAGTCGCTTGCTTGGTCCCTTCCAGTAGGTGATAACCTGACTCAGCACGGTTGGTTTGGGAATCATGCTACATAGTCCGGCTTGTTCGTACTTCTCCAAGCTGAACAAAGGGTTATCGCTTTGAATCATCGCTTTGCCGGGGAAGGTTGCCGCCAGATATTGGCTTACATAATACTCAATCGCACTGGACGGCAGCGAGAGTGACTCGTTAAACAAGGGGTCGGTGCTCATCAACTACTCCTTAAGCGCGTTTTAGGCGCATTTCTAAAACGCCATTACGATACCGCCGATTCTCAGGTTCACTTTGTACCGGCGCGGGCAACAAACATTCTTTTTCATAACGGCAATTTTGTCCGGCAGCCCTCAAACTTACAATGTCACCAACAATCTCCACTTTGATGGTTTGCTCGTTTGCGCCAGGCATTTCTGCCACCAACACAATTATGCTGCCTTCCTCCTCAAAAATATCTACCAACGGTTCGCGGGTGGTCGAATCCGGTACTGGATCAGAGGCAGCAGGGCGAGTGGGCGCATTACGCGGTGCTGAAGCATTACTACGATTGTAAACATTTGGCTTGAAGTTACTCGAACGGGCGCGTCCACTTGCCTCAAAATGAGATATTCTGTCACTACTACTGCGGCGGCGCGGTGCAGAGCTTTCCTCTCCGGCATCCGGGTCGGTAAAGCGTGCGCCCATACGCTCAGCTTGGTCTGCCAACTCGTCCAAATAGCCTACCAAATTATTAAGCCCTTTGAAAAGCCCCCCGTTCCACAACGAACTTAATCGCTCGCCAAGCTCTCCCGAATTAGTGGGAGGTTGTGGGCGACGAGGTGGTTCTCGCCGTTCCTCAGCAGGTTTCTTTTCTTCTGCTTTTCGTTTCTCATCGGTTTTCTCGTCCATAGTCGCCTTCTCCCTATAAATTGTGTCGGTCAATTTTCCCTGTATTATAGGCTAAACTTGTTTCTATTGCCATTATTTTATTTGTAGCAATAGAAGCCATTTGTAGAAGTTTGACCCGCTTATTGCATAGGAAGTTTCAAATTTGGCGAACGGTAGGATTCAGGAGTTCAGAGGATTTAGATTAATTGAACCAAAAACAAATTGCTGCCCAGTTGCGCCAACAGCCCGAAAAATCAGCGTATTCAAGCCCGGCTTGAGCGCAAGGTTGAAATGAACTGTGACGAATTCCAGCTCAGTATTGGCTTCTCCCACCGGATTATTATTCTGTAATAACCGGAGCGTATTGGCTTTTCCCAAAGCTTTTACCAGCGCGGTTAATTCTAGGTTCACCTCTATTCGAGAAGGATTAAAGACTACCAATTGGGTATCTCCACCAGAGGTAGTGCGCTGTACTTCGCCCGTAGCGGTCACTATCCGGTCGAGCCAGCCATCCCCCAAATTGAGCATTATTTGTGAAGCGGGCGATTTACCCGGTGTTTCTGGGGGCAAACAATAGACCGTAATATCTTGCGCCGGAATATCAAGGCAGGGTTGGTCGCTGCCAATAGTAGTACGTAAAATCCGGTTAATCGGTTCTGTTTTCAGGTAGGAAGGATGCAAAACCAAATAACCGATATTGTAATAACGCAGGGCAGCGGGCGTATTGGAAAGCGTAGTCAGGTCTATAATATCGCGCTGGAAAGAGGGCAAGCGCAAAAAGCGCAACTCCCGTATTCCCGGCACATTATCTAGCTCATACGAAACCGCTCTGGCAATATACCCCCCCACAATCGGCAGTTGGTGGGAAGTCTCGAAATACATCGAGCGACTTATCGCTTTGGCAGGTAATTCCATAATGGCGGTATTCCCGTTTTTTTGAAGTTGGTTGTAAAAGTCGGGAATATCGGTAGAGCCGAGGTTGCGCGGCGCAGGCATAAATTCGAGAAAGATTAACCCCACCACTAGCGTAGTAAATACCACCGAAAGCCATTTTCTACCGCTAGAAAGCGTAACCCGTGCCAGCAGCCACTTTACCCCCACGCCAGCCAGCACTCCTAACGCTAACATCACTAGCAGCATAAATCGTACTGGTACCCGGCTGATATTTACCAGCGGCAAACTGTAGAGCAGACGTGCAGGCATGGGCAGCAAGCTATCAAATTCGGCTTGAGTCAGTTCAGGATTGGCAGTAATTTGCAGAGCAGGACCAAAAGAGAGCAGCAGAAAAATTGCAGCGATTGCCAGCCAGAACCAGTATTTCTTGAAAGCCGTAAATACCCCCACTGCCGCTAGTATCAGTGCCACATAACCCAGATAATTCTGTTGATAATTGCCACTAAATCCGGCAATATTCCAGATAGGCGACGGACCCGGAGCTACAAAACCTAGCAAGGTAGCGGAGTTATAAGCGATTGTTAGAAGCGGTTGCTCAACCGCATTGCCGCTCTCTTTGGTTGAAACCAGAGTCGGCAGCAATACCGGAGCAATCAAAACCCCGTAGATGGCAAATAAAAGAGCGAATCGCTTTATCTCAGCCAAACGCGCTTTCCAACCGGAAGAAATTAACAGGCTGAAAAGCAGGTATAACCCACAGAACAGCCATGCAAACAGAGCGTGATACCACGTCACCATTGAGACCAGCAACAGCAACAGGATTGCCAAAGTCAGGTTAAGGCGTGAGCGGCGTTCTTGTCGCATATACTTGAGGAAAAACAGCAGGAAAAGCGGAAACCAACCGATAGAGATTTGCTCAAGTTGCCCCAAATCCAACAAGCTCGATTCTAACGGCGAGAAAGCGTAAACCGTGCCAGTTACCAGCCCAGCGGCGCTACTCCCGCTAAGATATTTACCCAACAAAAAAGCGGTATAGCCCGCCAACGTTACATTAAAAATAAAGAGCAGGTTGAAAGCGGGAATTAGCCCTAGCAGATATTGGAATGGAGTAGAAAGGATTCCATTGGGCAGCGTAAGTGGCTGGAAATATAGACCCACTCCCACCGGGTGATAGATTAATCGAGTATAGAAAGGATTGATGAATTGCTCAAAGAGGGAATAACGCGCCCACCAAATATGCCAGATGTGTACCCACACATCCTCACCGTCAGCATAAATCACCTTGTTGGAAAGATTAAAGGCAAGCGGCAATGTAAATACCAGCGCACCCACCAGATACAAAATTATTATAAATAGATGCTTTAGAAAGACCCGCCCTTTGGAGGAAAATTGCTCAGCGTTCTGCGGTATCTGTGAAGTAATTTCTGCCAACTAATCTTTCCGCGCTATGTTTCAACGTTTAAACTTTTTAATTGGATAGGTCAGGCTTGCATACCACCAGTGCCGATAACCCCACCGGCAAGCCTTTCGTCAATACCAATCGGTTTTCAATATTATATAGGCTTATTAAAAAATCATTGAGCGGTTTTGGCAAGGCGGTAAAATCGGTATCTTCTGAAAGCAAGCGAGCATATATTTTGCGATTTATTCTACCAGCTAACCCTTTTAAAAAGCGTATCACTGCCGCTGGTATCAGTATCGAAGTATTAGTGTAGGACTTCTTAACAATAGTATATCCGGCTGACTCAACCACTTTCGTTAGGCTTTTCAGAGTGTAACGTTTCTTGTGACCAAGCGCCACATCCCAATAGCTGAACATAAACTGGTACGATGGTACACTAATTATTAAAATACCGTTCGGCTTCAGCGCCTTCCTGAGATTTCTCAAACCCTGCAAATCATCTTCCAGATGCTCAATAACATCTAACGCGCTTATAACATCAAAATTAAAATCAAAATCGAAAGGTTGGTTCAGGTCGTGACGGAGTAGATTATAGAACCCGCGCTGGCGACAAAAATCTAACGCTTCCTCTGACATATCAATGCCCCATGGTGTTCCGAAGCCGGCAAGCATATCCAGCATACGCCCTGTGCCACAACCAACATCCAGCAACTTTGCGTTTTCCTGCAAATGCGGCATGTATTTGCGAATCAGTTGCTCCATGAGTATTCGCTTCCCCACATGCCACCAGTGGGTATCTTCTTTTAAAAATAAATCCAGATATAAATCGCTTCTCATATATAACTGCCAACATACTGCCAGAAATAAATTCAGATATTCCTAGCGGTTGCCCGAAGGGTACGGGTGGTTTATTTTAAGATTAAGTGTAAATCAAAGGAAAGCATTGTTAGTGAGGTAAAGGCATAAACCGCCAATAGAACACAAGCTTTGTCCAAATAATCGGGCTGAAACCAGCGCAAGTAAGCTTAATTCACTCGGATTGTTCTGTCAAGTTCAGGCAAAGCAACAAAGCAAGATAGATATTGCTATTTAGGAGGGAGTTACGCACGCGGAGCGCACAAAAATACCCGCGCCTGCATGCCGCGCCACTTCCCCCTTTTCTATATGCTAAACCCATTAAATGGCAAAAGCCCGGTCTAGCTGATCGGGCTTTTTTTGAGCATACACAAATCTGATTTCTACTAACTGCCTTCTTGTGAAAGGTAATGTTTCCGAGCGGTTTCGCGCAAGTTGGAAACCAATTCGGTGCGGTGGTCGTAAATTCGTTTGAGAGGACGCTGGGGTGCGCGGTCAATCACATAGGAAGCCATAACAGGAATTGCCACCGTACTATCCAAATAGCAAACGATGCTGTCCGGCAACTGTTCGGGGTCAACCTTACCCCATGTCATAGCCTCAGAGGGAGTCGCACCGGATAGACCGCCCGTATCTGCCCGCGCATCTGTTACCTGAATAAAGTAATCGTGACCCTTCTCGGCAATACCCAACACTTCCTGAATCTGTGGCTCGGTTTGCAGGATAAAATTCTTGGGGCTACCGCCGCCAAATATCAGCACCGCACTTTTGCCGCCCTTTGCTTTGGCATCATATACAATCGCGGTTGTCTCATTTACGTCCGCTTCTGGGTCGAATCCAATCTCAAGCCCCATCAACTGTAACGCGGCGACGTTCATACCCAAAGTAGAGTCGCCGGGACTGGAGGTATAAATCGGTACACCAGCCTCGTAAGCTGCCCCTAACACAGAGCGATATTCAATGCCCAGAACTTTTTCCCGCTCGCGTAAGTATTTACCCAACCCGTAGTGCAATTCTGATGTACTCATCCGCTTCTGAAACTCCGGCAACCGCATCACCTCGCGTAGATAAGCATCGGATTTCAGCAACACTTCCTGATCGAAAAGAATATCGTAGATGCGAATGATATGTTCTTCCCGCAACGCCAAATCATCGGTAAAAGGGGTACTCTGGAAAAGCTCAAACCCAAGAGAGCGGTGTATATCGTGGTATAGGTTCGCGCCTGTTGAAATAATCCAGTCTATATAGCCACCCTCTATCAATGGGACGAGTGCGGAATAACCCAACCCAGTGGGAGTTAATGCACCGGAAAGAGTCACCCCAACCGTCACATCGGGTTGCATCACCTTGCGTGCCAAAAGTTGGCAGGCTTCGCGCAGACGGGCGGCATTATAGGCAAACAAATGCTCATCTACCATCTGTGCCACCGTCATACCCTTCTGGATTGGGCGCGGGTCTAGTTTGCGTCCGTAAACCTTCTTTTCATCAGACATTTGCGAGAAAAGCTCCTTCTGTTTGAACATGTTTGAAAGTTTGCCGACTGATATTATATACCAAACAGGATAGCTGGATATTAAAAAACTTGGTAATTACTTAGATAGTGGAAACAGGTATAAGAAGACGACTCAAGAACGCCTAGTACAAAGGCGGCGTTAAGGCTGTTTGAACCTAGAAGAAGGTTCGGATAATTAAGCTTATCCGAACCTTAATACGGTTCGATTTCTCAATTTAACGAATGAAAGTCCTACCATTCCCGCGATTCAAGTGCCGGAAATCCGAGCCACCTTAATTCGCTCTACTGCGTTGAGCAAATCTTGCTGACCCACGAAAACTCGGTTATGGCGGGCTGCCCGTATTGCTGCATCAATAATTGCATTTTTTATATCACGTCCGCAAACATCTTCAATCTTGGCTAGTTCGTCAATTGACACATCTTGCCCCAACGGAAGCTCTTTGGGTAAATGCTTCACCCAAATTTCCCGGCGGCTCTTTTCATCAGGCATCGGAAAATGGATATAGCGTACCCGCGTTTCAAAAGCCTGATCATAGCTTTTGATCAGGTTTGTGGCAAAAATAACCACCCCTTGGTAAAGCTCCAACGATATCATTAATTGACCGCGAATAGCATTAATTGCCTGTTCCGAAGCCTGTGTTACTTCGGTCAGCCTTTTTGAAAGTAAAGAATCTGCTTCATCAATAAACAGGACTGCTTTATCCCGTTGGGCTGCAAAAAAGAGTGCCTCCACATTTTTTGGTCCCTCACCGTGATACTTACTTTCAATCTGACTATAACTGGCTGTTAGGATGGGTACTCCCAGATAATGGGCTAGGGCATGGGCCGCCAAAGTTTTGCCAGTTCCGGGAGGACCAAAGAAATTTAAAGCTGTACGGGGATTGGGTTCAATTGCCCGTAGATTCCATTCGTAGAAAATTTTGTGATCCAACCGAATACTATCAATAGAAGAAAGTAAGGTTTCTTTTAATTCCTCCGGAAGGGATAAAAAATTGAAGGAATAGAGCGGAAGGTGGGCTTTATATTGGGATGCGCGTTCTTCCAACGTTATCTCATCGGTGACTCGCTTTTTTTGTGCGTTGTGTTTGTTCCGGGCGGGTTTGAAATTTTCCTTATCTTCATCTTCTGGGATATTAGGTACAATCTTCTCGTCAGATATTGGAGGGGTAAAAATGGGCTTTTCTTCAATCTTTGAAGTGCTGATGGTTATATTGACTTCCTGTAGCTGTCCCAGAACTAGCAGGTCTCCTACCGCTGTTTTAAACAGTTCCCGACAATTTTCTGCGATAATTTCAGGTACTGTATCGGGCAATCCTTTGATATATAAATCCATTTTATTTTTTAAGACCCATTCATATGACCCTGCGCTCAAGCCGAGCGAAGGTTTTGCCGATATTGCGCTCTTCTCAGTTTTTGTGTCTTGGAACAGATTTATATATTTTTTGATTATTTGCTCCGCTGGAATTTTGCCTGCTTTTTTGAACATAGAAATCCTCTTTATTATTGAACATTTTTGACTGGGTTCAAAAAGATTTTAACACAACTAAAGCTGTTGCTGCTTACCTCTATACCTCAACCCAAGTTTTTCAGAGAATAACAAAACAAGCAAAAGCTTCGATTTGCTAAAAGCGAAAGGAAGCAAGATGGATTTTAACAAATTTTTCGAATGTACTAATGCATGTTATAATCCCGATACGCATTTTAGTTCTAATAATCGCGATTGTTGGAGAAAAAACATGCCAATGGGTATTACCCATCGAACAATTAATACATTTGTCAGCGTACCGTTAACTGGAGCGGGCTATCTACATTTCCACCGCACCCCCCTAGAATGTACAGTATTTTGGGGTGGTTACACTTTCGCCACTTTTTTGATGAATCCTGACTTAGATCTGGAAAGTGATGGATATGAAAGCTGGGGGCTTTTGCGCTTCTATTGGTGGCCCTACCAGAAAGCCTTTGCACATCGGAGCTTTTTTTCGCATTTTCCGATAATCAGCACAGTTTTAAGGATAGTATATTTGTTGTGGCTGCCGATATTACTAACCTACTTTCTAGGTTCAGCAATTCAATCTAGCGTTCGGGAAACTGTTTTCGATTGGGTTCCCGGCGCGTTTCCCTATCTGATTTTTCTGGTCGCCGGAATGATGTGTAGCGATACATTGCATTTTTTTCTGGACATTACCAGCACAAACCTGAAAAGGGCATTGCACTTCGGAAAGCGCAGGGAGAGTTTTTTCGAGCATCATGGCGAATCCAGACGCTCAAAGGGGAAAGGCTATCGCCGAGGTTCAGGATATGGGTGGCGTAACACAGCGAGGAGACGTTAACGAGAAATTGTTGTAACGGTAACTTCAGTTTTTTTCAGGTAGCCGGAAAGCCGTAAAACCGGAATTAATACCGAGTAGTTATTTCCTCTTACTTCATAATTCTCGAATATCTGTCCTTTTGAAAGATAGGCAAGTAATATACCTTGTTCGGAATAAACAGGTATATTATCCTGATTAACTATCAGAGCAGTCACGCGATCTTGGGGCTTTTCTCGTTGCGCCAACGGTGGACGCGCATCGAGGAAATTTATGATGCCATCAGCAAGCCCTTGTGCAACCGCTTCCTGATGATTGAGTAATACTTTTCGATCGGAGGAATTGGTGAGATAACCCATTTCGATAATGGCAGCGGGAGTAATTTTGCTAATCGAATTTACGCGCCGCCGATTATTAAAAGCATAATAGCCCGTCATATTACGGGTAATATTATCGCTTACCCCTAAGCTCGTAAGTTTTCCATAAGCATCAAAAATATTTCCTACGAGTGCATCATCCGTGGTAGGGATAGCGCTAAAACGACTGCGTGCAATCTTATAGCCGCTGGCACTCTCTCCGGTGGAAGCATCGGCATGGATAGCTACAAAAGCATCGGCAGTGTATTCCTCAGGTACTGTGGCTGGCAATATTTCAACTGTGATACTGTGCGTAGTAAGCAGAGCAGCCACGCGTCTTGTGACCTCCAGATTCAAATCCACTTCACGAATACCGCCACCGCTTCCCCCGGTTTGGGAACGTAGACTGGCAAATTCGTCAGGGAGTTGCTCAATCTGATAATGCCCAACCTGAAGAGCCACAAGAGGAGTATTATTCAGCCCGAAATTCTGTTTAAGCAAAGGGCTTGGTTGTGAATTGCGGGGGAGCGGATTCAGCGCCGGGATTTTTGGAACTCCGTTCAGTCGGGGCAAATCCGAAAGAACCGGCAAAGCCATTGCCTGAATTGGCAGTTCTGGGGCTTGTTGATCGCCGGGTGTAGAAACAGCTTCAGGAGCAGAAGTGGGTTGTACAGTGACGGTAGGAGCTATTAGGGGAACTGAAACAGTTGGTGGGTTGGTTGTATCAGTTGGATTTTGAGCAGCAATAGTCTGTTCCGAGGTAACTCTGGCAAGAGTATCTGTTCCGCAACCAACTAGCAAAAAAGCCAATTGAGTTAGAATTAGCAGGATTCCAAATTTTTTGGTTTGTTTCATTACCGTGCTTCATACCGTACTCAGGCGGGAGGCAGAAAAGTTCCATCCTCGGCGCGTGGGAAAGATAACACCGCTATAATCGCGTCCCGATTCAATGCGCCATATATATGGGGAAATATCCGGGCGGAATCCTCATATTTAAAAGGTGCAGTCAACTTTTCCAAATCTACTAATAGAGCATAAAAAGAACGTGGATCACCTTTATAAAAGCGATTGCCCGTATCGGCTAGGTTTTGCTCACCATCGGTACAGTGAATAAATTCTTCTCGCCCATCTACCATTGGCTCAGGGCGATATGGTTTATCCTGTGGCTGCGCTTCAAAATATTCACATGGAACCATGTGATAAGTAAAACTCAAGAGGGCATTACTCCTGTTAAAAATAAAAAAATACGCCAGAGTGGGCTCGAACCACCGACCTTTTGCTCCGGAGGCAAACGCTCTATCCACTGAGCTACTGGCGCGTACAGATAAATAATAACACGGGAGAATCTAAATAGTCAACAAACTACCAGTGAGCCGGTTCAGCGGGGCGCAAATTCGGCTTATTCTCTAGAATGCGTTTGAGGTTTACCAGAGTCTCAACGGTGGTTTTTTCTACATCTTTCTCAATCAGCATTTTGTCTAATAGCCAACCTAGAGCGCGACCCGGCAACGAATAATCACTGGTAAATTTTACTTTAGTCTTACCAGTACCAACTACGCTGAATTCCCATGTTGAAACACTTTTAACACCATGCGTACTACGGGAAACAAACTTTTTGTTGCGTTCAAATTCGGTGACTTCAAGTATGGTTTTGATAGTCATACCCATATAATTACCGGCAGCTTCCACTTTTGCGCCTAAACCCTGCACAAGTTGGGAAACCGGTATAAATTTCGTGAATTGAGGGGAATATTTAACAGTGTTGTTAGGGTTAGTGACATAGTCAAAAACCACATCAATTGGAGCATCAATGTCTATAGACCTGCTGATCTCAGCCATGACTACTATTAAAACTCCTCCACAGGATTTGCCGCAGGTAGAAGCGATACATTCTCGCATTAGCCAATATTATACACCCAAACAAGCGATTACACCATAATCCCAAAGATTTAAATACAAGAAGCCTTATGTAACAAATGGCTAACTTTTATTTTTTGATGATATTATAGCATCTTGCCATGTTTAACAAATTTTCGCTGTGACTCTAGCTACCTGCAATGAAAAATCATACAGGTTTTTCGCAAATTAATATGCGCATAACTTTGAATTTGGGTATTATCTTGAATTATAAATATATGCTGTGAGAAGAGAACAAGAGCTTTCCTCTCACAGCACACAAAGGATGTTAATTACCTAATAATTTCTCAGCCGAACCTTTTCACCAAAATATATCTAACTTTTTTCGGATTGGCAATCGAATTAATTAGGTATTCTTTCCTTTACCAAATCTACAAGAGCGCCGATATAAAGCGGGTCAAGATTGAGCGCGGGTGGGCGCTCCAACCGTATGCCTAGGCTGCGTGCTAATCCCTGCGCTTTGATGTCTATATCGAATAAGAGTTCTACGTGGTCACAGACGAAACCGACCGGAACACTGACAATATTTTTGATACCTTTTTCCGCCAGAGCCTTAATATGTTCTTCAAGTTGTGGGCCAAGCCATGGTTCTGGGGTGCGTCCGGCACTCTGATAACTCCAACTCCACTGGCTTTCCGGCAAACCCGCTGCTGCTGCTATCAAGCGAGCGGTCTCGAAAAGTTGATCTTGGTAAGGGTCACCCATTTTGAGAATGCGTACCGGTAGGCTGTGGGCGCTGAAGATAACATGAACGCTATCACGCTCTGAAATATCCCAACGTGACAAGCCCTCTTGAACTCGTTCTGCTAACGCCTGAATATATTTTGGAGCGCTATTGTAGCTATTTACAAATTCAAATTCGATGTCTCCGCCAAATATTGCCAGTCCAGCGCGTACTTTTTCCTGATATTTTGCCACACTCATACTACTGTAGTGAGGGGCAAGGGCAATCGCAATAGCTTTCTTGATTCCGTCATTGATCATATCGCGAACGGTTTCTTCCATCCAAGGTGACCAGTGACGCATACCAATATATACCTTATAGCCATCCCCTAGCTCATTTTGAAGCGCTTCTGCCTGCTTTGTGGTTATATCCAGAAGGGGAGATTTGCCGCCAATCTGAGTATAATTGCGAATCATTTCGTTCAGGACGGCTTTAGAAGTAGGCTTGCCACCGCGAATGTCGGCAAGATAGCCCGGCAAATCCTCAAGGCTGCCGGGACCACCATAAGCCATTAGCAGCACACCTATAGTCGAGGTTTGTGTTGCTGTCACAGTGCTACCTCCACTTTAGCAGTTTGCTGATGGACATAATCTGCTAAGCGGCGTACCATATCTACCGAAGTTCCCTGCAAAATGCCATGACCAAGATTGAAAATGTGACCGGGTCGTCCAGCGGCTTGCTGCAAAATCAGGTCAGTATTAGCCTGAAGTTCATCCCAAGGCGCTTTGAGCATAACAGGGTCGAGATTACCCATAATGGCTTTGTCATAACCGATTTCTTCCCATGCTTTGTCCAACCGAATACGCCAATCTACCCCTATGGCATCGCTACCCATCCCTCGAATCTCTTCAAGTAAGCTGGCAGTTCCGGTGCTAAAATAGATTACCGGCACTCCGGTTTTCTTGGCTACTTCGATGAGTTGCTTATTATAGGGCGCGGCATACTTGGCATAATCACGCGGGCTGAGCGCACCTGCCCATGAGTCAAAAATCTGTAAAGCCGAAGTGCCTGCCTCAACCTGTTTTACCATAAAATCACTTAAAATCGTAACAATACGATCCATCAAACGTTTCCAAGCAGCCGGCTCAGAATACATTAATGCCTTAGTGAACTCGTAGTTGCGAGAGCCAGCGCCTTCAATGGCATAGCTCGCCAGCGTAAAGGGTGCGCCTATAAAGCCAATTAAAGGGATGTTGCGGGGATTCAGTTCTGCTGTAACCATACGGATAGCATCGAGAACAAATGGCATGGTCTCTTCGGTTGGGGGAGTAGCCAACCGATCAATATCACGAGTGGTACGCACCGGATTATCAATCTGTGGACCTTCGCCTTTAACAAAATCCAAATTGATGCCCATCCCAATAAGGGGGGTCAAAATATCGGCGAAAATGATAGCGGCATCAAGGTCAAAAGCGTTGATAGGTTGGAGAGTGATTTCGCAAGCCAGTTCCGCTGAACGCAGCGATTCAAGCATGCTAACTTTCTCACGAATAGCGCGGTACTCCTGCATATAACGACCTGCCTGACGCATAAACCAAACCGGAGTAGCATCGGTAGATTCCCGACGGCAAGCTCGAATGAAGCGGGTATCATTTAACATGTAATTTTGTCCTCCTGATATTTTATCGACTCGTTTTATCATAAGAAATCAAAGGGCAAATAGTACGTAGTAAATACTACAAGTTAGCTTTCTATTATCGAATCTTACTAAAAAAGTTGTAATGAATGAAAAATCCTCCTTATCGAGCTTCTCGAAAAGAAGAATTTTAAAAATCTCTAAAGCAACTCGCGCCCCAAAATCGGGCTTTAGTTGGGAAAAACCATGTTAAATCGAGAAACGTTGCGCGAGTAAAATAGAAGGTCGTACCCAGAACATCAGCACCGCGTCAACTAAGGCATGTAACGCTACCACCGTCCAAATATCGGAGGTAAAATAGTAATAAACGCACCAGATAATCACGATAGTAGCCGAAAAAAGCGGCATCATCCGTCGCAAGGTTTGCAATTTCGGGTCAGAGCTAAAATGCGGCGGAATCAAGCGAGCCCAGAAAAAGGCATGGATAAACCCGCTATAAAATACAAAGCCTATTACTCCAAAGATAAAGTTGATAATATTTAAGTCCCCAAACACCAATTTTGACAGGTTAAACAGCACGCTATAGCACCCTAGAAAGATAAAGACTTCTATAGCTCCATTCACTATCACGAAAATAATTGAGGAAACTGGCGCTATCTTACGACCACCGCTTCGCGAAATCATCATATAGGGGATTTGGGAAAGTAGTGTTGTTACCAATGCAATCAACGCTAACCACCCATAATCTCGCCAAGCAGTTGCAATACGCCAACTTGAAATATCATTCCAGAGTAGAGCCAAACCTACCACAGTACATAATACCCAGTAAACCAGTAGGGATAGGTTGATGCGTTCAATCTGTGGGCGGTTACCGATATGTCTAGTTTGATCCAGCCCGTGAACTTTTGAAGAGCTTTGTTCCATTTCCACGATCCTTCTTTTGTGTGTGCAATGCGAAAACACCTCAATTTTTCTTAGGATAGCATAAAAAAAAGAATAAATCATTAATCTGTGCTACATCCCAAATTTATTAATAAATGTCATTTTATATGGTAGAATTTCATTACAGCCTATTTGCAATATGACAATGAAGTCAGGGTATTACATGTTTGGAAACTTGGAGCAACAACTAATAACAATTGTCATTAACACTATTAATCTGAGAAAAGGGAAGAAGTTCCGCCTTCCCTCTTACTCTATGGTTATACTCAAACCTATGTTATGTGGTATAAAGTCGCCCCGAAGTTAGCCCAACATTACAGTATGGAAACGCTTGGCTGCAATGAATTTTAGGTTGAATGACACGATAGAGGGCAAAAGTAACGCATCGTAAAAAGCTAAAAAGGCGGCTTGACTGGATTTGTAATACAAGATTATTACATTTGACTGTTTCGTAATGTTTCGTAATGTATTTCTTAAGGTTTTTCTGATTAGATAATAGTTAGACATTAAAATATTTACAGAACATTTATAGTAGATGTTTTAACAAAGATTTAAAGACTTAAAATAACCGTTATTTGACGGGTTTCGGACAAATATTTCAAATACAATGCTGATTAATGATATGAATATTAATTTTATTTAAGTCAAGGGCAGGGCGGTTAATGGGATGTTAACCCTACATATAATCTATATAAATTTGTTAGCTATATCATACTTCTAGACAAGTCTTTAGGTCTAAAATAGTAAAAACCCGCTCAAAAGCACTAAAACGTAACAGTACAAATACCCGGAGGAAATATATGGATATACTAGTAATCGAAGACGACCCGATGACACTTAAAATGGTAGAGTTTCTACTTAAAGGTGAGGGTTATAATGTAACTAAAGCCGAAAGCATCCGTGAAGCAGAATCAATACTGAAAAATAGCACCCCTTGGTTGATTATTGTTGATAAAGGTTTGCCCGATGGTAATGGTATAGAATTCAGCAAGAAACTAGCCGAGGTGGAACCCGATATTCCCGTGATTCTGTTAACCGGTGAAGGGCGGCTGCCCTATAAACTTGAAGGGTTAGAAAGCGCCGATGACTATATTGTAAAACCTTTTGAACCGGGGGAATTTATTGCCAGAGTAAAAGCAGTGCTGAGAAGGGTTGAGCGGGTTCCTCGTGAATTGGTACAGAGCCATCTTAAAGTAGGTGATGTAGAACTAGCGATGCGTGAATTGAAAGTCACCTTGCCTCATCGCAAAGCTGTGATTTTAACACCCACTGAAATGAAAATTCTCGAATGCCTTATGGCACATGCCGGTAAGGTTGTTACACGCGACAGCATTGCAGAAAAGGCGCTAGGCTATGAGTATGAAGGCGAAAGTAACGCCATTGATGTATATATCCGCCGATTACGCACTAAAATTGAACCTGATCCTGCACAACCTATTTATATTGAAACTGTAAAAGGCAGTGGGTACCGCTTCCGTAAGGTTCAGAACGGAGAACTAGTAAAATAACCATTCTTGAAATCATTAATGGGTTATATTGAAAAACCTCCTTTAGGAAAAGCCGAGGCTTGCCACAAGCTACGCTAGAAATAATGGAAGTACAATGCAGGATATTGAATCACAAATAATCGTTTCCACAGGAAAAGAGGAAGAATCACTGGTCAACCCGGCGCGATATGAAATTGCTTTACGCGGCATTATTAACCGCATCCTAAATTTGCTGGATGCGGAACATTGTACTATAGCGCTCATAGACAAGAAATCTGGAGAACTGGTTACTCGTGCTTCTTCACGTGTAACTGCTCCCGGCAAATTGCGGCAGAGTAGATTCAAGTTGGATGTTGGTATCGCCGGTCATGTAGCTGCCAACAAACAATCTTTCCTTTGTGGAGACGTAAACCGAACAGGGGAATTTCTCCGAATCGGTAATGATAAAATAGCCTCACTAATGTGTGTGCCGCTTCTGCATAAAAAACAGGTGCTTGGCACTATCACCGTTACCAGTCCCCGATTTGACGCATTTACAACCGAACATCTTCAACTATTGGAGGAGATGGCTGATCAGGAAGCGGTAGGTATCGCCAAACTGATTCACTCGGATGCTAGTTTGCGCCAGTCCAGTAGGTTAGCCAGCCAATTACAAATAAATCAGATAACGTCTAATGTTACAGACCGCGAGAGCTTAATAACACGAGTTCTCGAATGGGTGGAAACAAACTTTAAGAATAGCGAAAGCGCCTTCCTTCTTTTCGGTAAGCGACCCAAGGATAATTCCTTTTACGGGTCAGCGTTGGCGGCTCCTTTAATATTACACCGGAGTATTCTGGCAGCTAATATCAAAAAAATACACCATTGTTTGACCGAAAATTGCCAGTTCCTACCGAAAGATTATCGAAATTTAGTAGAATCACAAAACTTTAAATCGATTATTCTTATCCCAGTTGGTCAGAAACAGAAAGACCACAACTGGGGTATTGTAGCTTTATTTAGCAAAACCCTCGAAAATAGAATTACCACATCCGAGCTTGAATTGCTTGAAGAACTTGGGGAGAGACTAAGTGAGGGCTTGGAATTGACTGAAAGACACCAGCAATCCCAAGAAATGCACTCGTATTTAAACCTTTTAACAACAAGCCTCAGTGATACGTTAGTAGAATTAGACCTTGAAGGTCGGGTACAAGAATGGAACGATGCCGCAGAAGCTTTATTTGGCTATAGCGCTGAGGAAATTACAGGGCAGTTTATAGACAGCGCCGGAGATGCCGCCAAAGAAAAAGCGCTTTTCGAACATGTAAAGCAGGGGGTCACTCTGGCTAATGTTGCTATGGAAAAACGGCATAAAGACGGCTCAACTCTTTCTCTTTCAGTAACGCTCGCTCCAATAAGAGATGGAAATGAAAGTGTCAGAGGCATCTCTTTATTGGTACGTGATATTACTGAAAATACTCGTCTGAAACAGGAAGCAGCGCGGCGCAATCAGGAAATGACCAACCTGAGCGAAATCGCATTACGGCTTGCCAGCACTTTAGATACAAGCAATCTCCTCTTTATAATAAAAGATTATCTTGGCAAACTAATTGATTTTGACGCTTTGTATGTTGCTACATTCGATGAAATACACAACATCTTTGAAATTCAACTGCATGTAGAACATAGCGTTTATTATGCCCCAGAAAGCTGGAATGCCACCGAACCAATTTTAAATTGGCTTCTCCAGCATGGTCGGCAATTGGTGATAGATGCCAATGATAATGACTTCTCACTCAACCGGTTTCGAAGCCTTGAAGGTCATTTACCTAACGCTCTATTGGTTACACCTGCAAAATTAGATGAGCAGATAAGCGGTTTTATTGCCATTGCCAATTACCAGAATACGCCCTTTAAGCAGTATCATAAACAACTAATGGTAATCGTGGCTAGTCAAGCGGCAATTGCCCTAGAAAAAGCGCGTATCTTAAGACGCAGCCAACGCAAAGCCGAACACCTGACTATTCTACGACAAGTTGCGAAAGTAACCAGCAGCAGTCTGGAATTAACCGCGGTGCTGAGCAACACTGTCATTGAACTGCACCGTCACCTAGATTTTAACTGGGCAAATATCCAGATATTTGGGTCTGACGGACTATATCGCCAATTAGAGCATGATTTTACGTCCGGCAACGAACTGCCTGAGTTAAAATTTGGCTCAATAGGTTTAAGCCTCAGTGAAATTGCAACCACACTGCAAAATGCAGTGCCTATCAACGAACTAGATTACAAAGTCCCGCGATTCCGCAGTATTATTGAAAGCTATAATTCTCGCCAATTACTCTCCGGTGTATTAATGCCACTCTGGTATGGCAAACATTGCACCGGTTTGCTTCAAATTGGCACTTCACAGGATTATCTTTACACAGATGATGATCTGATTCTTATAAGCGACATTATTAACCAAGCTGTTGGTCCAATCGAAAACGCTCTGCTACACGAATTGGTCACTATGCAAGTGGCGCAATTAGAGCTTCAGTCAAAGCTAGAGCATAAATTACTCAGACAAACCGCACAAGAGAGAGAACGCCTTGAGGCAATTTTCGGTAATAGTAGTGATGGAATCATATTGATTGACGATAAATTTAATGTGTTGCGGTTAAACTCGACAATTGGCTCTTTCATTGGGGCAAAACCAGAAGAAGCTGACAAGAAATGCCAAGAAGTATTGCGCTGTCAGGACAAAGAGGGTAATTTACTTTGCGAAATTGCTTGCCCGTTAACCAAAACGCTGGTAAGTAAAGAGCCATTATTACATCACGAAATTCGCCTCGATAACCAAAAAGGCGTGCGCCGTATAGTCTCCGCTAACTGGAGCGCGGTGCTAAGTGCAGAAGGCACAACCAATATAGTCGCTACTATGCGAGATGTAACTGCGCTGCGTGAAGTGGAACAGCTGAAAACCAACTTCGTTTCTATGGTTTCGCATGAATTACGCAACCCAATTAATGTAATAAACGGTTTTACTAAAATGTTGGCGGAAGGCAAAGCAGGCGAATTAAATCAACTGCAACAAGAATTTATAAGCAGCATCTTAGTAAGCGTAAACCAGTTAAAGAAATTGGCGGAAGATATCCTAGACTTATCTAGATCTGATGCGGGGCGTTTTAGCGTAGATTTAGTTCCTATCTCGCTTTCCGATATAATGCTTAAGGCTATAAATAATATAAAGCCGATGATTTACGCTAAGAATATCAGGTTGATAACCGCACAACTCCCTGAAAATACTTGTGTTGTAAATGCCGATGAGATGCGACTTACTCAACTAATCGGTAATTTATTTGAAAATGCGATTAAATTTACCCCACAAGGCGGTAGAATCATGGTAGAACTGAAAATAGAGGGTGATTTCTCAGTTATCAGTATTGCCGATAGTGGAATAGGTATATCGCCTGAACATCTCAGTCGTATATTTGAACGCTTTTATCAGGTACAGGACGAGGAAGCGCGGAGAATACGAGGTAGTCAACTTGGCAGCGGGCTAGGTTTAAGTATATGTAAAGAAATTGTGGAGCGGCATGGTGGTAGTATATGGGTTGAAAGCGTTCAGGGTAAAGGCAGCACATTCTCATTTAGTATCCCTTTAGCGTAAGGATAGCCCAACAAATGTTAAAAACACTCTTACCCTTAAAAGTAGCCTAAAAACGTAGGAATAAAAAGAGGCTTTAGAAGCCTCAAATTAAAATTATTGAAATATTTAGAATCGGCTATAGTTTTTCACCTAAGCCGATTTTTAGTTTAAATGCTTCCCCCATCATAACTGCTACCGCTCAATTCCTCGTCTTCCTGCTCTTCAGAATCTTCTTGTTCTTCACTTTCAGGAGGTGGTGCTACTTTTACTGTGATATATGTATTGGTAAAAATACACATCTCACCTGCAATCTGCAAGGCGCGTTCGGCAATTTGGGCAGCATCCAGTTCGGTATTCCGCAGTAAGGCTTTAGCAGCAGCAAGGGCATAAGAACTACCGCTACCGATAGCCGCAATTTTCTCGTCCGGTTCTACCACGTCACCATCTCCTGAGAGAATCAGCACAGTGTTTTTATCCGCTACCAGCAATTGAGCTTCGAGGCGACGCAGCATACGGTCTGTACGCCATTCTTTGGTCAACTCAACGGCTGCTTTACGCAAGTTGCCATGATATTGCTCTAACTGACTCTCAAACTTTTCAAAAAGGTTGAGCGCATCAGCAACTGCTCCGGCAAAACCCGCCAACACCTGTCCGTTGTAGAGCGTGCGAATCTTACGAGCAGTATTCTTTAATACCATCTCACCGAAAGTCACCTGACCATCACCCGCCATAGCTACCTGACCATTGTGTACTACCGCCAATATAGTAGTAGCTTGTATTCGGGTTGAATTATGTAAAGTCAAATTATTGCGCTCCACTTAACTCACCGCTTTATCTGTAACAGATATAACGGAAGGGATAATTCGTACCAACGGCAACTCCTGTTCCTCTTCGGGAATTTCATAATCTATTACTGTACCACAACTCGTGCATTTCGCCCGGTTACGCCCACTCATAGCCATTAGATTGCCACATTCCGCGCAAGGCTGTGAAATTGGACGTTCCCACAAGCTAAAAGTGCATTCGGGATAGAGAGAGCAACCATAGAAAATACGCCGTTTGCGAGTTTTTTTCACCAATATTTCGCCATGCTGGCACTGGGGACAAGCAACTTTAGTGCTTTTCAATAGAGGTTTGGCATTGCGACATTCCGGGAAACCAGAGCAAGCTATAAACTTACCAAATTTACTCATACGAATTAGCATGGGTCGCCCACACTTTTCACAATCTTCCCCGGCGTATTCAGGCTTAAGCTCTACCTTACTCATTTCGGTTTCAGCACGTGTTACCGTGATTTCAAAGGGCTTGTAGAACTCAGCCAATACCGGCTGCCATTGCTTCTGACCGCCCGCTATTTCATCCAGATTATCTTCCATTTGGCTGGTAAAATTAATATCCACAATATCCGGGAAGAAATCTACCAGCAGGTCATTAACAAGCATACCAAGTTCAGTTGGCTGGAAATGCTTCTCAATTTTGGTGATATAGTAACGTTCTTGAACCGTGCTGAGTGTAGGCGCATAAGTACTTGGACGACCTATACCCATTTCTTCGAGCGCCCGCACCAAACTAGCTTCAGTATAACGCGGGGGAGGTTGGGTAAAATGCTGCTCCGGCAATAGCTGTACCAACTCAAGAATTTCTTTAATTTCAAGAGAAGGTAGCGCTTTTTTACTTAATTCATCTTCTCCTGCGTCCTCATCCACACCTTCCTGATAAACCGCCAGAAAGCCTGCAAAGCGGATTACCGAGCCAGTAGCGCGGAAAAGATAACGCCATTGCGCCAGTTCGGTAATGGGGCGTGTATCAGCCTTCACATCCACTGAGGTACTATCTAGTTGAGCGGGAGCCATCTGGCTGGCGAGAAACCGCTGCCAGATAAGACGGTACAGTTTATATTGCTCAGGGCTTAGAAATGGTTTGAGACTGTCCGGGTCGCGGGCTACGCTGGTAGGACGAATCGCTTCATGCGCTTCCTGCGCATTTTTTGATTTGCGGGTATATAACGGAGGTTGTTCCGGCATATATTCTTTGCCGTACTTTGCCTCTATTACTTGACGTGCTTCCTGCTGCGCTATAACGGCTACGTTGGTGCTATCGGTACGCATGTAGGTAATTAGACCCAAAGCACCCTCTGAGCCCAGTTCTACGCCCTCGTAAAGCGACTGAGCAATCCCCATAGTGCGTTTGCTGGTAAAATTTAACTTCCGATTAGCTTCCTGTTGCAAAGTGCTGGTAGTGAAAGGCGCAGAAGGGGAACGGCTGATCTGACGTTGCCGAATATCACTTACACAATATAAAGCGCCTTGCAGTTCATTTAAAACTGCTGCTGCCTCCGCTTCAGTCTTCAAAGAAGCTTTTTGCCCATCTATGCTGTTAAGAGCGGCGTGAAACTGAGCAGCTTTGCGGTTTTTAGTCTTCTCAACCCGGAAATCGGTTTCGATAGTCCAATATTCTTCAGGATTAAATGCAGCTACTTCACGTTCGCGGTCAACAATCAGGCGCACTGCAACACTTTGCACCCTGCCAGCGCTCAAGCCCTTTTTCACCTTTTTCCATAATATAGGGCTAATCTTGTAACCCACTAACCTATCCAGAATACGGCGGGTTTGCTGTGCATTCACTAGGTTCATGTCAATATCACGGGGGTGTTTAAGGGCTTCCTTAACGGCATCTTTAGTAATTTCATGGAAAACAACACGCCCTATACGCTTGCCGTTTTCAGGGATATTCAAACCGGTAGCTCCGAGCAAATGCCACGCAATCGCCTCACCTTCACGGTCAGGGTCAGTTGCCAGCAAAATTTCATCGGCAGCTTTAACTTCTTTTTTTAAGTCTTTAACAACCGCGTTTTTGTCGCGCGGAATAAGATATTGGGGTACAAAATCATGCTCGACATCTACACCTAATTTACTCTTAGGCAAGTCGCGTACATGCCCATAACTGGCTTTGACGGTATAGCCCTTACCCAAATATTTGCCAATAGTTTTGGCTTTGGTAGGGCTTTCCACTATAACCAGTTTTGACTTGGCTGCCATATGCTAAACCTCGTAATAAAATCCCCTTGTGGTTTGAAAAAAGAAAAGAGGGGGAAAGCACTAATTAGCCTCATCTTTAACGAACTGTGACTATATAGCAAGGCGGGTTCTATGTCAAGCTTTTTGATAACGTGGGAGTGCCTAAAAAGCAAGATGTGGTAAAGTAAGAGAATGAATAAACCAAATTGTCCGCATTGCCAGCACAATGAAAAAGTTGTTAAAGCTGGTTTCAATCCTGGTGGCTCGCAACGCTATCGCTG
>Ga0194047_10000551_pt1 | contig 25092 bp, 19 predicted proteins | sample JunL225m_MetaG_2_FD_160070 | JGI IMG/M metagenome (GOLD analysis project Ga0194047, IMG submission 160070) | Anoxic zone freshwater microbial communities from boreal shield lake in IISD Experimental Lakes Area, Ontario, Canada - Jun2016-L221-5m | ecosystem: Environmental > Aquatic > Freshwater... | reverse complement strand
GCTGATGGCCGACTGCCGACCACCATCCAAGGACTCCAATTTCGCTACCAGCGATCATGGAAGGGCGTGGTACGCAACCCGAAAGCTGACGCTGGTGAATGCTACTACTGAAGTGCGCCGGAGCGCGATTGCCGCCGGTCTGGTGATGGCATAATTGTTTCATCGTACAGTTCGTCAGGATTATTTGATCGGAGTTGTTTCCGCGCAGACTGATCACGGCACGACTCAGCCGACATCCCCAATGCAACTTGACATCTTTGAGCACAGCCGCGACGTGGTTTTGCGCAACGCGGCCATAGATGCCTTGCGAGAGCGCGACACGGGTGCGTGCGCGCAAGCGGTGGCGACGCTTGCTGCTGAATACAGCACCGATCCGCTGCTGCCGGCTTTTGGTCTCCTGTGTGAAAGGTTGCGTTCTCCGATTCCGAACCCGATTTCGCGCGAGGCCACCATCGCGATCCTGCAGGAAACCGGAGGCACTATTGCGGCAGCGGCCCATGAGGTGTTCGGCAGAGCGGCACAGGAGTGGCTTTCGCCGCTTTGGGTCGGTTTGGCGGCGGCTATTGCCAAGTACCCGTTCGATTCCGGCAACGAGTCACTGCATTCTGCGCCACTTCTGCTCCATGCAGGGCGCTGGGCGGATGCTGCTGTGTGCATCGAGAGCATCGAGTCGTGGCGGCGGCAGCCGGCGCCGCTGGCTTGGATGATTGAAGCACGATGCCGGCTCGGCGGATTCGATGCGATCTGGCCACTGCTGGCCGAACTTGCGTGGATGGCGCCGCGCCGCGCACAAGCACTCGCGCCACGGCTTGAACTGCCTGCGCTTGACCGGCTCGTGCGAGGTTTCGACGCCGAGTATGAAGGAGAGGGTAGCCCGGACGATTTCTCTTGGCTTCCCGCCTGGGCGCTCATTGCCGATGGCGGGCTTGCGGAGGGGCTGCGGCAGACCCAGGACGGCGCGCATTCGCAACCGGAAAGCTGTGCCCGTGCCATCCTGGGTCTGCTCGCGCTCGAACGGCAGGGGCGTCATGGCGAATTGGTCGAGAACCGCAGAAAACTGCGCGAGGCACAGCCCGCGCTGTTCGCGCGCTATATGCAAGAAAGATAGGATATGTGATGGAATGAAAGGATCTCGGCAGAGCACTTTCGCGCATGACGTCCTCTTTGCACAGACGGCTGCGGAGGAGGTCCGCGCACGCCGGGATGACCTGACCCCGCTCTTCGTGGTTGTGCGCTCGAACGAACTGCCGACCTAAGGCTTAACCGAGCTTTTTCGCCAAGTCTTCGGCGCGAGGGTGGTAGTAGCGTGCCAGCATTCTTGTGCCCTTGTGGCCAATGACCTTCATCAGTTCGTGCATCTGCAACTTCTCGGCCAGTCGCGTCGTCGCCTCGTGCCGCAAATCATGAAAATGAAGATCGACCAAGAGCGGGTCGTCGGCCAGTGCGGCGGTGATCTTTAGCGTTTCAGTTCGCGGCGGGGTGGGTTTGGCCGGTCTGCGACCGCCAAGTACAAGCACTTTTCTCGTTTCTGCTTTTGCTTCCTTGTCCGAAAGGCCGCGGGTGATTAGCCGGGCAAGCAGTGTCTCCTTCTCGTACGTCAGGCGGGCGCGTTTAACTGCGCGCTGCCAGGATTGTTTGAACGCTTCTGCCGTTACCGGGAAGACTGGTCCGCGCAAGGTCTTGGGCAGATCATCAAGAGCCTTGACCGCCCTCGACGACAGCGGCACGTCGCGGAATGTGTCCTTGTTTTTCAGCTCCCGCCCATCTGTGCCGCGCAATCGAGCGATACGCTTCTTCAGATTGATGTCCTTCCAGGTCATCGACAAGAGTTCGCTCTGGCGTGCAGCGGTTTCGATGGCCAGAATGACGATTGGCTTAACACACAGGTTTTCTCCTTGTTCGATGGCAGCCAGCAGCCTGACCTCTTCATCGGCAACAAGTCTTCGTGTCCTTGCATTGCTGACCGCAGGTTTGCGGACCAAAGTCGTCGGGATGCTTGCCAACGGGATACCCCAATCGAGCACTGCTGTCTTGAATATCCGCGAGATCATGTTGATATCGTGGACTACCGACTGTGCGGAAAGGCCAAGAGCCAGGCGCTTGTCGCGGAAAGTGGAGATCATCGAAGGAGTAATGCTGGCGAGGGAGTAAGCCCCAAACTCTTCAGTCAGCACATTGAGTCGGTACTTGTCCCGGGCGCCACTGCGTTTGTTCGGCAATACTTCCTTGACGTATCGATCGGCCGCATCGGTGAACGTGGTAGATTCTGCTATGGCCCGATCAACGAAAATGGACCGGTCCATCTTGTTCTCTATGTCCCGCGCCCAAGCTTCCGCATCGACCTTCTTTGGGAAGGTCTTGCTTTGGAGCGGCTGCCCTTTACGGCGGATAACGGCCTGCCACCAACCCGATTCACGCTGTTTGAACGTTGCCATTTGACCGTTTCACTGTTCCCGTTTTGTTCCCGAAACCACTTTTATTCACTCTATATTCTGCGGAAAGCCCTGTCAATAGTGGCATACAGGAAGTCGAGAATTTGTGCCTGTCACGCCGGGGGTCGCGGGTTCGAGTCCCGTCCACTCCGCCAACGTTTTTCAGCAAGTCGCCCAGCGCAGCGGCAGCATTTTCAGCCGTGCGAACGATACAGCGCCTCAACGGGATTTCCGCCCGGCGGGGCGTTTGTGCTTTCTGGCCCGCTAGTGTTCGCTACAGACAGACCACAGGACTCTCTTGTTGATGATCCCCCGCGTTGAACCCGGCACCGTCGGTCCTTGCCCTGTAGCCGCCGATGCGCTGCAGGGCATCAAGCGCCAGCAGACCAATCCCGCGCGCTGGAATGGCGCCGGCTGGCAGGCGTTCGCCGATGCGGTGCGCGCTGCCGGCGTGGAACTCGCCGAAGGCGCCATCGCCTGCGGCGTCTATCTCACCGATGCCGGTGGCACGGCCTATGGCTTGCCGCATGGCGTGGTGATCGCGCGCAGCGCGGCGCAGATTTCCGTGTTGCTCAAGGCGGCGCAGGCGCACCGGGTGCCGCTGACGGTGCGCGGCGGCGGGCTTACCACCGAAGGCGAGTCGGTGGCCTTCGGCGGCGTGCTGCTCGACATGACCGGCATGAGCCGGGTGTTGGCGATCGATGCGGCGGCGCTGACGGTGCGCACCGAGGCCGGCATCTACTGGCACAGCCTGGCCGAGGAACTGCGCCGCGAGAACCTCGATTACCTGTCGGCGCCGCTCAACCTGACCTCCTCGGTCGGCGGCACGCTGGGCGTCGGCGGCATCGACGTGAATTCGGCGCGACTCGGTTGCAGCGCCGATCAGGCCCTGTCGCTGCAGGTGGTGACGCCGACCGGCGACATCGTCGAGTGTTCCGACGACGAGAATGCGGAATTGTTCCAGCGCGTGATCCTGGGTTACGGCCAGTTCGGCATCATCACCGAGGCGACGCTGCGGCTGCGCCCCTACACGCCGCTGTCCATGCACTACTACTATTATTCCTCGCTGCGCACCGCCATCGAGGACCTGCAGATGCTCGACAGCAACGATGCCAGCGACTATTCGGGCATCCTTACCATCATGGATTGCGCGGTTAACCTGCTGGTGGCTTTCGATTCCGGCGAGCGCGAAGCGGCATTCCGCAAGAACTGGGCGTCGCGCCTGCGCGGCTTCGGCGAGTTCGGCTTCGCCCTGTCGATGGCGGGACACTATGCCCTGCGGCCATGGAAATTCCGCGAAGCGCTCTACCTGCTGCAGCGCAAGCGCGAGGTGTTCCCCGAGTTCCGCCGCACCGAATACATGCGCGACGGCAAGATGCATGACCGTAGCGTGGTGTTCTCGCGCGCCGTGTGGAAGCACTGGGGTTCGCGCAACATGGTGATTCCCGACCTGGCGACCCCGGCCGACAGATTCATCGAGGCCGTCGAGCGCGGCAACGCCGTCTGTCGCAAGTATTTCCGCCACTACACGCTCTACTGCGTCGGCATCCGGCTGCGCCCCGACCACGGCCCGCATTACGAAATGTCCTGCATCCCGCCGGCGGCGCAAGGCTGGGCCTACGGCTGCGAATTCGAGCCGATGATCGAAGGCGGCGTGTATAGCCGCGATCACTTCCAGTCCTTCAAGAACGCAATCTACGACATCGGCGTCGATCTCGGCGCCAGCTACTATCGTTTCGGCGGCATGATGAAAGGCTATATCCGGCGTGTCTTCGGCGACGAACTGGTGGACCGGCACCTGGCCATGAAGCGCCGCGCCGACCCGGCGATGATCCTCAACCGCGACGTGATCTTCTGATGCCGGCCTTCCTTGCCCGAATGCCGGCCGCAGCGCGCGACTATTCGGCCTGCAGCGGCTGCAGCCTGTGCCTGCTGGTGTGCCCGATGTGGCGCAGCCGCCATGATCCGGGATTCTCTCCGGAGGGGCTGGCCAAGGCCCTGCAGTGCGGCGCCACGGCGGCCGCGCTGGCGCCGCCGCTGGATGCCTGCTCGCTGTGCGGCGCCTGCGATGCGGTATGCCCGGAGCGCATCGATCTGTCCGGCATGATCATGGACTTGCGCCGGCGCCTGGCAAATTCGCCCCTGCCGGATGTACCGCGGCCGGCGCTGCCGGACGACCTCCACTCCCGGCTGCAACAGGGTGCGCCGGCAACGGCCCCGGTCGCTCCACGCTCCGCTCCCGTACTCCTGCCGGGCCCTGCGTTGCGCGCCGACGCCGCCTTGCTGGCGCAGGTGCAGGCCCTGCTCGGGATTGCCGTGTTTGACGACGATGGCGACGACATCGCCCTGGCCATCGAGGTCGGCGTCGTGATTCCGCCGCTGCGGCTGCAGTCCTTCCTTGATTCGCTGCGCGGGCACAGCATCGTCGCCGCCGACGGCCTGCTGCTGCGCCAGTTGCGCCGCTGGCTGGCAGGTTCGCAGCGCATGGGGCTGGGAGCGGCGCTGAGCACGCGGGCGGCGGTACGCAGCAATCTGGGTGCCGGCGACCTCTACGTCATCGAGCCGCGCGCCTTTCATGCCGACTACGAGCGCATGGTGGGTTTCTATGACCGGCTGCAGCGCGAAACGGGCTGCAGCTTCAACCTTGATCTGCAGCGCATCGCCATTCCGGCGGTGGCGCCGGGCATGGCGCAGAATCCCGGGTTCGCTGCGGGCGACGAGGTACAGGCAAAATGGATACTGCAGGGACGCTCGCCGGCGCGCATCGTCGTCGAAAGCCTGGCGGATCGCGCCGTCTTCGGCCGGGTCTGCGACCTGCCGGTGGTGCATGTTGCCGAATTGGGGGTAGATCCGCAGATGATGAAGGAGTTTCGACATGCGTTCGGTTGATGTCGTGATCGTCGGTGCCAGCCTGGCCGCCGCCGCCGCGGCCAAGCGGCTGGTCGATGCCGGGCTCGAGACCATCGTCATCGAGCGCAAGGAACTGCCGCGCCACAAGATCTGCAGCGGCATCCTGTCGCCGCGCGGGCACCGCTTCCTGCTGGAGAACTTCGGCCCGCTGCCGAGCGAGACTGTGCACCAGCCGACCTCGTGCCGCGGCGTCACCTTCCATTTTCCGAGCATGGTGTCCATGCCCATGGACTTCTTCGGCGGCAGCACACCGCATCTGCATCGCAAGTATTCCGACCACTGGGCCATCCAGCGCAGCGGCGCCGAGGTGCACGACCGGACCTCCTTCGCCGGGCTCGAGGACAAGGGCGACCACGTCGTGGTGCAGGCCAGCAGGAATGGCGAGCCGGTCGAGTACCGGGCGCGGCAGGTGATCGGCGCCGACGGTCCCAGTTCGCCGGTGGTGCGCGCGGTCTATCCCGGCTATGCGAAACAGATACCGTGGTTCTTCGTCGGGCAGAAGTTCCACGACATCATCGACTGTCCGCTGTCTGCCGACTATTTCCATTTCTGGTTCCATCCCGGCCTCGGCCACTACACCTGGAGCCATGCCCGCGACGGGCGGCAGATCGTCGGCGTCGGCTTCAAGCGCGGCGACAATTTCGCCCGCAAGCATGAGGTGGTGCAGCGCTACCTCGAGGAAAAGCACGGCGTGCGCCTGCAGCCGGCGGCCGACGACCACGAGGGCTGCGCCGAAAATTTCGGCCCTTCGCTGATCAACCGCTATGTTTTCGGCAAGGGCAACGTGCTGGCCACCGGGCAGGCCGCAGGCTTCCTCAACATGATCGGCGAAGGCATGAGCTGCGCCCTGCACTCGGGCGCCATCTCCGGTGAGGCGGTGGTCGAGGCGCGCCGGCGCAACCGTCCGGTGCAGGAGGTCTACCGCCGCATGATCGCCTCCGAGGTACGGCGCTGCACCGACCAGTGGAACCCGCTCAAGATCGCCTTCGACAAGCCTCATGAGGCCGACTTCCCCGCCGCCCTGATGCAACTGGGATGGCGCGACCGCGCCAAGGTGCTGCGCGACATGTGGCGCTTCATCGTGCTGTTCAAGGAATTCAACTGGGGCCGCCAGATCGTCAGCGGCGCCCTGCAGCGGCCGGTGATCGGCGGCTATTCGATGCAGCGCTGGCTGTAGGAAGTCCCCGTCCATCCGATTGAGGAGTGACCATGAACCTCAAAGTTGTCGCCGCGACACCTTTCGATGACCAGAAGCCGGGCACCTCGGGCCTGCGCAAGAAGGTCGCCGTGTTCCAGTCGGCCGGCTACCTGGAAAATTTCGTCCAGGCAATTTTCGACACGATTTTCGACAACGCGGCGGCGCCCTCGGGCAGCACGCTGGTGCTGGGCGGCGACGGCCGCTACTACAACCGCGAGGCGATCCAGATCATTCTGCGCATGGCCGCTGCCAACGGGGTGGCGAAGGTGCTGGTGGGGCAGGGCGGCATCCTGTCTACACCGGCCGCGTCCTGCGTCATCCGCAAGTACCGGACCTGCGGCGGCATCATCCTTTCCGCCAGCCACAACCCCGGCGGACCGGAGGGCGATTTCGGCATCAAGTACAACACCGGCAACGGCGGCCCGGCCCCGGAGAAGATCACCGATGCCATCTACGCCGCCAGCCGCAGTTTGAGCCGCTACCGCATCATCGATGCCGCCGATGTTGCCCTCGACCGCATCGGCTCGTACACGCTCGGTGGCATGAGCGTCGAAGTGATCGATCCGGTTGCGGACTATGCCGACCTGATGGAATCGCTGTTCGATTTTGCGGCGATTCGCGACTTGATCGGCGGCGGTTTCCGCCTCTGCTTCGATGCCATGCACGCGGTGACCGGACCCTATGCCAAGGAGATTCTCGAGCGGCGGATCGGTGCGCCGGCCGGCAGCGTCATCAACGGCGTGCCGCTGCCGGATTTCGGCCAGGGTCATCCGGATCCCAACCTGACCTATGCCCATGAACTGGTGGCGATCATGTACGGCGCCGCGGCACCCGACTTCGGCGCCGCCTCCGACGGCGACGGCGACCGCAACATGATTCTCGGCCGCGGCTTCTTCGTCACGCCTTCCGACAGCCTCGCCGTCATCGCCGCCAATGCCGCCCTGGCGCCGGGCTATGCGGACGGCATCGCCGGCATTGCGCGCTCGATGCCGACCAGCGCCGCGGCCGACCGCGTCGCGGAAAAACTTGGCGTGCCCTGCTTTGAGACGCCGACCGGCTGGAAGTTTTTCGGCAACCTGATGGATGCGGGCAAGGTCACCTTCTGCGGCGAGGAAAGTTTCGGCACCGGCTCCAGCCATGTGCGCGAGAAGGACGGGCTGTGGGCCGTGCTGTTCTGGCTCAACATCCTGGCCAGGCGGCGCCTGCCGGTGGAGGAGATCGTGCATCGCCACTGGGCGGAATTCGGCCGCAACATCTATTCGCGCCACGATTACGAGGCGCTGCCTGCCGTGGTCGCGGCCGGCGTCATGGCGCAGGTGAAAGGGCAGTTTGCGACGCTGCCGGGGTCAAGCTTCGGCGACTACCGGGTGAAGTTCTGCGACGACTTCAGCTACACCGACCCTATCGACGGCAGCCTCTCCAGCGGGCAGGGTCTGCGCATCGGCTTCGACGATGGCTCGCGCATCGTCTTCCGCCTGTCCGGCACCGGTACCGAGGGCGCCACGCTGCGCATCTACCTCGAAGCCTTCGAGGCAGATCCGGCGCGGCACCGGGTCGATGCGCAGCAGGCGCTCGCGGCGCTGATCCGGATTGCCGACGAGGTTTCGCAACTCAGGCCGCGCACCGGGCGCGCCGAGCCGACGGTGATTACCTGAGCCGGCAGCCCCGGGCCGCTGCCGGTCCGGTCAGTTCACGAGCAATCGCTTGACCTTGGCGAAAGAAAGCAGCCCGCGCAAATGTTGCTCGCCATCTTCGGTTGTTTCCATTACCGGCAAGTGCGTCACGCCGATTTCATTGAATATTCGCAGCACATCTCCCACCGTTGACTGCTCAATATCCTTGATGTCGGCAACACGCCAATCGCCTATCTTTTGCATGATGTCCCTTACCTGAACATCCTTGCGATTCAAGGCCGTGAAATGCATGTGCTTCTGCGGTTTTTCGCCTGAAATGTCATAGGCCGTGACCATTCCCACCACCGCGTTCTTTTTCTTGTCCACAACAAAGGCGCACCTGACTCCCGCATGTTTAAGGTGCTCCAGCGCCGCATCAATAGTCGCGTCCTCGACAACGGTCACAGAGGAACGTGATCGATAATCAATCATCGCCAACAGCGCCGGATCCGTTTCGTTTGCGTACCAAGGTTCAGCTCCGGGTATGGGCAGGCTGTCACATTGAACGGGCCTCAACTGCAATTTTGTTTTTGGCACGACTTTCCCCTCTCTTCTCAAATGAGTTGGCTTGCGAATCTATCTATTGTTGATCAAGCCAAAAAGGCGGGATGCGGATTGTTTTCCGGATCTTCAGTTTGGCGCGGAGGCGCGGCCCGGGAAGTTTCCTTCTGCAGACCCGACGGGCAATTCTTGCGATGTCTGAACGCGCTTCTTATCTCTCGCAAGGACTTCGGCGCGGATTTAATCTTCATGTGACGGCCCGCTCAACCGGCAGAAAAAAATCACGATCAAACCGGTGTCAAGCAAGGCGATCGACTACAGATAGCGACAGGCAACACAATCAGGGGACAGTGTCGCCAGCAACTTGAAAGCGCCTCGGGCACGGACGTTGGTCTGCGAACATTGGCTCGGATTCTTGTCCAACTCGGCATTCCACCGGGCGATATTGCATGCCCATAGCCGATTGGTCTTTCTTCGCTCCAGGCAGTTCGTGCTGAGCGGCGGGACAGCATCAACGGGATCGATTGCCTGGTCATGTGCAGTCATTTTTGCGCTCCATGCCACGGGTCCGGCGACAGGGTTAGCGCCATGAAAAATAGTTGCCATGTCAGTGATTTAGTGTATCGAAGGCGCTGAAGTTATGCAATATGCCTTTCGTACTATGGCTTTGGTAGTAGTGCAGTGGCGCTGTGCGCCTGTCATGACGGCCTGTATCAGCCCATGGCGACAGTTCATCCCTGTAGGCAGCCGGCATTCGGATCTGGCGGTCACCGCCGGGGTTGAAAAGATGAAAGGAATCAACTGCGCGGCAGCTTCCCGGGTCAGCCTGTCGTCCCACGGGGTAGGGTTATGCGCAGCGGGCAGCCGGAATGCGACCACAATATGCAAAACGCGAATAGCTTCCCGCAAGAAAATCATTCCCACCCCTTGACCTTTGTCAATGATGCTTTTTGTATGCCGAGGATAGTCGTGGCTGGAAGCATCTATTTGATCGACAACAATGAGTATGGACAAAATCAGTTGGTGGGATAAGACGCGGTCCCTTGTCGACGACCATCCCGAATTGGTCGTGGGTGAGTATGTTTTCCTTTTGAAAGTGGCGATCTGGGTGATTCTGCTCGGGTCGCTGCTTTTTGTGGCCCTGCTGCTTGACTCGCCACACGAGTATCTGCGGCGTATCTATGCGGCGACAGCGCTTGCAGGACTATCCGCAGCCTCGCTTGTTGTCATCCGTCATGTCGGCCTGATTGCCGCCGTGCGTCTGCTTGTTATCGGCAGCTGGATGCTGGCGACCTATGCGAGCGTTGCCGGTGAAGGGGTGCGTAGCCCGATCCTGCTCGCCTATCCGGTGAACATATTGTTTGCCGGTTGGTTGCTTGGCACCCGCTATTGCCTGGGTCTGTTTGCAGCGAGTTTCCTGGCTGTTTTCGTGATGGCCTTCGGGCAGCATTCCGGGGCAATCGGCGGCGTAATCCCTGCGCCCCCGGTAGCCGTGGCAGTGGCCCACGCCATCGTCCTTTCGATCAGTACCTTGATGACCTTGTTCCTGCTGCAAGTGTTTCGCAGCAGGTACGCTGAAGAGCGTCGCTTGAATGCAGTGCTGCAAGCAAGCGAAACGCGCTTTTGTGAACTGCTGCGTTCAGTTCCCGCCGTGGCGGTGCAGGGCTATGCCGAGGATGGCACAACCAACTATTGGAATTCCGCTTCGGAACGGCTTTACGGCTACCGTGCCGAGGAGGCGATTGGGCGCAATCTGGTCGAACTCGTCATCCCGCCGGAAATGCGTTCCGGCGTCCGGCAAGCGATGCGGCAAATGTTCAGCAGCGGACAGCCGATTCCGGCTGGCGAACTCTCCCTGATGCGCAAGGATGGTTCGCGGGTCGAGGTGTTTTCAAGCCATGCCTATGTGCGCCTTCCCGGGCAAGCGCCGGAAATGTTCTGCCTGGACATTGACCTCACTGAACGCAAGCGCCTGGAAGAGGCTTTACGCTTCACCCGCACCAGCGTTGAAGTCGCGTCGGATGCGATATTCTGGACTACATCCGATGCGCGGATCATCGATGTCAATGCGGCCGCATGCCGCTCACTTGGCTATAGCAGCGAGGAACTTCTCACCCTGTCCGTGGCCGATATAGACCTCTACTACGATCAATCTGTATGGCCCGGTCATTTCGCCGAGTTGAGGCGGAAAGGCACTATCACGCTCGAGTCGGTGCAGCGCAGGAAGGACGGCAGCACGTTTCCGGTTGAGGTGGTGGCGAATTACGTGCGCTTCGGCGATGACGAGCGCAACTGCGCTATTGTGCGTGACATTACCGAGCGCAAGCGCAACGAAAGCTTGTTGCTCGATAGCGAGCAGCATTACCGCACGCTCGCCGACGGCGGATCCATGCTGATCTGGACAACAGGTCTCGACAAGAAGTGCGATTACGTGAACGAACCCTGGCTGCGATTCACCGGACGTTCGCTGGAACAGGAACTGGGATTCGGTTGGATGGACGGCGTACATCCTGATGATCTGGATCGCTGCGGCAAAATCTACAACACTGCGTTCGATCAACGCAAACCTTTGAGCATGGAGTACCGGATGCGTCATGCGGATGGCTCCTGCCGGTGGATACGGGATGACGGCGTTCCCCGCTACGACAGCAAGGGGGAATTTCTCGGCTACATCGGTTTCTGTGTAGACATTACGGCGCAGAAAGAAGCATCTATCGAACTCGAACAGCACCGTCATCGACTCGAAGAACTTGTCTTCGCCCGTACCGCGGCACTCGCCGCCGCCCGTGATGCGGCCGAGGCCGCCAACCGTGCCAAGAGCATATTCCTTGCCAACATGAGCCATGAACTGCGCACACCCATGAGCGGCATCATGGGCATGACCGATCTGGCGCTGCGCCGGGCAACTGATCCCAGGCAGATCGATCAGCTCAACAAGAGCCAGGTAGCGGCCCAGCATATGCTCTCCGTGATCAACAACGTCCTTGACATGTCCAAGATCGAAGCCGAACGGCTGACACTGGAAGAAAAGAACTTCTCTCTCGCTCAGGTGGTCAAGGACACCTTCCAGATTCAGAACGACGGGGCCCGGGCCAAAGGACTAAGCCTCGCGTACGAAGTTGATCCCGCATTGGACGACTCGTTGTGCGGCGATGCCATGCGCCTGAAGCAGATCCTGATCAATTACACCGGCAACGCCATCAAGTTCTCTGAAACCGGGCAGATCACCGTCCGTGCCGGCGTCGTGGAGCAAGACAGCCATAGCGTTTTGCTGCGGATCGAGGTCATCGATCACGGTATCGGCATCGGCCCGGAAGAGCAGGCCAGGCTGTTCCACGCATTCACTCAGGCAGATGACACCATGAGCCGAAGATATGGGGGAACCGGCCTCGGACTGACCATTTCCAGGCGCCTCGCTCAATTGATGGGCGGCGATACCGGAGTGGAAAGCACGCCAGGGGTTGGCAGCACGTTCTGGTTTACCGCGAGGCTGCATAAAGGTGTGGAGGCAGAGACCAGGCCAGCGGAGCAAGACCCTGATGTCGAGTTGCTTATCCGGAAATACCACACCGGCAAGAGGATCCTGGTGGTTGACGACGAGCCGATCAGCAGGGAAGTGGCCCGGATACAGATGGAATCGGTCGGACTGATTGTGGATACGGCGGAAAACGGCGCAGAGGCAGCTACCTTGGCACAGCAATCGGCCTACGCAGCAATCTTGATGGACATGCAGATGCCAGCCGTAAACGGGCTGGAGGCAACGCGGATGATTCGGGAACTTTCCGGATACCGGCACACGCCGATCATCGCCATGACCGCCAACGCATTCGCCGAAGACAAAGCACGTTGTGTCGGGGCAGGAATGGATGACTTCCTCATCAAGCCGTTTGACCCGAACACTCTATATGCTACTTTGCTGCGGTCGCTGAAGCAGCACAGCGGCTGAGCACACAGCGGCTGAGAGCGGTTCAGCCGCGTTCCGAACGGCCGCAGTAGCAGCATCTGCGCACCTGAGTGAGAACAATGGTTATCCTTGAAGGTTCATGCCTCGCTAGACAATGGTGCCTATCGTGATCCCACTTACCGAACAGGTCAAAAGGACGGCTCTCGCCAATGGAGCCGACCTGGTTGGCATCGTCGACGCTGGCCTGATTCCTGAACAGACGGAAAGTCTTCATAGGCTGCTTGCAGGAGCAACGCGCATTGTCGTGGTGGTAACGCGCCACAGCCTTTCCGCGCTGGACAGTCACAATAACCAGGCTCGCCAGTTCGACACGATCCACACCTATCAGGAGTGCGAGCGTGCCGCCCATAAGGTAGCCAGGCAGATCGAGGATTTGGGTCGCGCCGCGATAGCCGTACCGGCTTTCATTCCTATCGACATGAAGGCTCCCAAGAACGGCATGCGGGGTGAAATCAATTGGAGGGATGCAGCCGTTCAGGCAGGACTTGGCTCCTGGGGAGAGAACGGCCTGCTTGTAACGCGTGACTTCGGCTCGGCCGTGCGCATTTGCGGCGTGGCGACCGATGCCCCGCTTGAAGCCGACCGCCCGTTGTTTGAAGATGTCTGCGACCATTGTCTGGATTGCGTAAAGTCCTGCCCGCCCCAAGCCCTTTCCGGCGGTGGCAAGATTGACAAGAAGAAGTGCGGCGATCACATCTTCCGTTACGGATTCCGTACATTCCAAGGCTTCATGTCGGATCTCTTCGACCGCGATGCGAGGGCCCGAACAACCATTGACGGGTTCCAGTTGCGCGAGATATGGCAGAACTTCATGACCGGAAACTACTATTACTGCTTCCGCTGCCAAACCCGCTGTCATCGCAGCGAGCCAAGTACGGGCGAGTAATGCGGCATTGCCCAGAGGGGTAAGGCTCGTCTGCTACCTGCGGTGACAAACCCATGTCGGCTTCTTGACCGGCACCCGGAGCTGCTGAATGGATTTTAGAACTGATCTCCCTCGCTCTTGGCGGCAAGGAAGAGTCAGTCGAGACGGTCCTCCATAGCCGACGGTGCGCAAGAGTGCGAACCCGTAAGCGGCGATTGAACCGGCGCCGACCAAGTTTCTTGCCTGACCGGCGTCTGCGAACGGGTGCCGTCATGGACGATGCTATCTGCATGGACTTTGAGCGGCCGGTGTCGGCGACAGATCAGCATTGCCAATGGGTAGAATCATATGCAGGTGGCAGGCAGGTCCAAGGTCCAGAAAATCCCGATTCAATCACGACGTTGCGAAGTCGCGGGCCAACACAGTCAGTCGCTTCTCGGTTCCTTGACAAAGTACATGTCAATCTCGCCCTTGCCCTTGGCGCTCACCTTGCCACGATATTCGCACTCAAAGTCCTTCTGGATCAGATCATAGGTATAGGCGGAAATATTTACACGGCCAACTTCACCGGCACTTTCCATTCGCGAAGCCACGTTGACAGTATCGCCCCAAATATCAAAGGCATACTTTCGTTTGCCGACCACACCCGCTACCACCGGTCCGGAATGAACCCCGACTCGAATCGACCACTTGAAGGCAGCTGATCGGTTTCGGTGTTCAAGATAGGCAACCATGCGAAGTCCGGCACGTATGCAACGTTGTCCGTGATCGGCACAAGGTCTTGGCAATCCGGCAGCGGCCATGTACGCGTCTCCAATAGTCTTTATTTTCTCTACTCCGCATTCGTCCGTAATGTCATCGAACGCTGCGAATATCTCATTAAGTTCCGCCACCATCCGGTCAGCGGGCATGGTTGAGACCGCCTGTGTGAAACCGCTGAAGTCCGTGAAAAGGATGGTCACCGACTCATGCCGGGCCGAGCGGGCGCCTCCGGTCGCTGATAGCTCTTCAGCGATTTCGACCGGGAGTATGTTGTGCAACAGTTCTTTGGTACGAAGCTGTTCGTGCTGAAGTTCAAGAGTGCGTTCGGCAACCTTGCGTTCGAGGCCCGCATAGGACGCCTTCAGGTCGGCTCCCATCTGGTTGAATTGCCCCGCAAGATCATCCAGTTCGTCACCGGTATTCATTTCGATCCGACGATCAAATTCACCGGCACCGATTCGCGCGGCGCCTTCTTGCAAAGCCAACAGCGGGCGCACCAGAGCCCGTACCAACAAGTAGGCGGCGACAATCGAGATTACGAGACCCGCGATGAGTAGCAAAGCGGCGCGCAGCATCGGTGCATACAGTGCTTCAAACATTTCACTACGCGGCGTCTCGACAAATACCATCCAGTTGAGGGTCGGGATCGGCGCATGGGCCGAGAGCACCTCCTGATCGAATCGATCCCTTCCGATCGATGCGCCAGGCTCTTTGCTCATCGTGGATACTTGAGGCAGCGTCATGAGGTTGGACTTTTTCAGCACCAGGCTGATGTCAGGATGAGCAATCAGCGAACCACCGGCGTCGACTACATAGGCCAGGCCGGCTTTGCCGACTTTGATTCGTGACACCACATCCCAGACAAATTTAAGGTTGACCTCCGCCGCTGTAACGCCGCCACCTTGCGCCGGCCGGGAAATCGTCATGTAGGGTTCCGTATCTTTGAGAAAATGGACAGTCCCATAGTGAGTTTTTCCCGCGCTCGCCTGCACGAATTTTTCCTGCCTTGACAGGTCGATGCCGCTACGTTGCCGATCCATTGTGAGTCTGGATACGTGCAACTGCTCCCGTCCGCTGGCGTCAATCCATGCAACTTCCGTGATAGCCGGTACCTGGCGCAAGAGTTTGAGATATTCGATACGTCGCCGCTCCATCCGATCCCGATCGTCATCTCCTCCGGGTAGTGCCGTCCAGCCGATCTGCCGTTCAATATCGAGGATGTATTGCTCGATACGCGCCGCGGCACCTCCCGCTTTTTCATTTTGTAACGTCGCCAGATGCTCTTGCGTTTCGCGGTACGAGAACAGGATGCTGAAAACGCTGCTTGCGACCAACATGCCGGCGACGAGCGAGATGATAAGCGTCGCGTATTTTGGGAAGAGAAGCCAGCGGTACTTCACTCGATCACTTCGTTCGCACGCAATATGAGTTCCTGCATGACCGACACCGTCAGCCGAATTCGCGTTCCTTGCCAATCAGTGCGCTTCATTCAATTACGCTGTCGGCGCGCATGAGAAATGTTGGAGAAATCGCGAGGCCCATCGCCCTGGCGGTTTTCAGATTAACCACCAGTTCGAAAAGCGTAGCCTGTTCCACGGGCAGTTCGGCGGGCTTCGCACCCTTGAGGACCTTGCTCACATGGGAGGCAGCACGCCTGAAGAGATCATTCTGCATCGTACCGTAAGACATCAGGCCTCCAGCCTCTACATACTCCCTGAAGGCGTAGGTGGCCGGCAGCCTGTGCTTCGCCGCGAGTTCAACGATACTCCGGCGTGCCTGATACAGGAGCGGATCGTTCAGAACCAGCAGGGCGTCCGCCCGCGCCCGGACCGCGCCCGCCAAAGCACTTTCGATCGCACCTGCGTCGCGGATCTCGACTGGCAGAAGGCTGAGCCCCAACGTGCGCGCCACGTCATGCATCTGCCGTACTTCTTCGGCCTTGTTCGGGTCGAAGGAGTTGTAAAGCACCGCCACCCGGTGAATCTTGGGCGCGGCTTCCTTCAGTAGTTGCAATCGCTTCGGCGTAAGGTCGGACGCCATGCAGGTGACCCCGGTGATATTTCCGCTAGGGCGGGCGATGTTCTCCACGACCGATTCCGCCGGATCGCAGGCGATAACGACGACCGGAATCGACTTTGTTGCAGCGCGCACTGCCCGGAGCCCCTGAGGAACAACGGCTACCAAGAGATCGGGCCGCCAGCGAACCAGTTCCAGAGCAAGTTCCGGCATGCTCTCGAAGCGTCCCGCAGCCCACCGTATCTCAAGTGCGATGTTTTCGCCCTCTATGTAGCCTAGATCGCGCAGCCCTTTGCGGAAGGCATCAACGCTTGGCGATGCTTTTGCGGACCCGTTGGCGAGAAAGCCGACGCGTGGTACTCCGGCCACCGGTTGCGCCATCGCGGCAAGCGAGACGGCGGCAAGCGCAAGCACTGCAAGAAAAGTATCTCGCCTATTCATGGAACACCCCTCCATGCCAATGGGCAATATAGTCCAATCTTCCCTTGTCTGCTGCGAAGTCGTAGCGCACCTGACTGCTTACTCAGGAATAGGCGGAGGGTCAACTTCGGGTTACTCCTGTCAGCCCCTGGCAGCAAGCTCGGCTTACGGCTTCCTAAGCGGACCGGCCGCTGGCTATGCGCTTGTCAGCAGGCCGGAATCAGTGTGGCCCGGCCATTCCTGCGGGCAGGCTTTGATTCCGGTGGCGTAACAGCCCCCGCCACCGGCAGCCACTGCGCGGCCTCACTATTGCGGACGCTTGTCAGGACCGATCACCCGCGCCAATATTACTGACACGTCTTGCCTGAGCCGTTCAGGCTGGCGACGTAAGCGGACACCGCGACGCGATCATTGTCGCTGAATTTCTTAAGCGCTTTGACCATGTCGGGATCCGAATTGCGGCGCGTACCATCGCGAATTTCGATCAACTGTCGCGTCAGATATTGGTAGTGTTGTCCGGCAAGCATTGGATAAAACTTCGCTTTGTCGCCGTCACCTTTAGCGCCATGACAAGCTTCGCACTTTTCCACATAGAGCGCTTTTCCCTCTGCGATTTTCTGGCTCGCGTCCGCCGCTTCGTACCGTCCGTGTTCCGCCGGAATACACAGCGATCCGATATAGGCGGCCAGATCGGCCAGTTCCTGGGGCCCCTTGCGCGTCAAGGCGAATGGCTCCATTGTCGGCGCATAGCGGATTCCGGCGCGCAAATCCGACAGTTGCTTGATTATGACGCTAGTGTGCTGACCGGCAATCTGCGGAAGATTGATTTTCGGCAGGCCCGACCCGGTAGTGAGATGGCATCCGGCACAGATCTCGTAGGATTTCTTGCCGCGAGCAAGGTCACCTTTCAGTTTAAGGGCTGCGACCTTGTCGCCGTCCTTGCCGTTCCAGGCTGCGCCGCTGCTTTTTGTTTCTTCTCCTTTCGCGACCGGAGTGGCGGTCGATGCCAGGCACTGGTTGTATTGGCTGACACAAAATCTGTCCGCCTGCTCCAACTGCGCTGCGCCTGATGCCATGGAGCCAGCCAGTGACATGACAATGGCGAGGGTATGTACTTTTTTCATTTATTTATCCTTTCCGGGGATCTGGGCCAGTTCTCTATTTCTCGATTTATTGCCGCGGCTTGAGTCCTGTCGATCATGACAACGGTCATTGCGAAATCCGGACAAGCAGGCTCTTCTATGGCTTCAATTTGGAGATGAATTCGGCAAGTTCCTTGATTTCATCATTGCTAACAAGGGGCAATATGCCCTGCATGGCAGCCGAATTGGCATTGCCTCTGGCGCCGCTCTTGATGTCCTGAATCTGTTTTTCGACATACGGTGCGTTCTGACCGGCGATCTTCGGATAAACCGGCAATAGCGGTGTCTTGCCATCTTTGCCATGGCAGGTCCAACACGCCTTGTCCCTGAAAAGCTGGGCTCCGTTGGCCAGTGCCTCGCCGGTGAATGTCCAAAACGCCAACGTCATTATTAATAGAGATTTCATGGTTTCCCTTTGTCAAGAAAAGATGAAAGAAGCTGACAATACCCGGCAGTTCCCTGCTGCTTGGAATCCGGATTCAACATCGGTCATCTTGGATAGCAAATTGCTGGATCTGCTTCGAATCTTTCCAGGGGAAGGGTAGGCTGTTTGCGGTGCACCAAACATTGACCGCCATCAATTTATCCCCGTACTTTGCGCAGCAACGCATCAGGGCGGTTGTCAGCCGGCGGCGGGATACCCGCGTTTGCTCTTCGATTCGGATCGGCGCACGATACGGAGGCGAACAGTGCGCCGCTGCGCGCAGGCCAACCGGGATAACAGTCATGCACACTCAAGCCGACATCCGTTCCGTCGCCGCTCAAATGAAGGCTGCCCAGGACGAGGTTCGGCAGATCAGGCCATTTACATCGGAGCCAGGCGCTTTCGATATTTCATCAGCCTACAAAGTCTCACACTTGATCCACGAGGCCCGCCTCGCGGAAGGGTTTGTCCCGGTCGGCCGCAAGATCGGTTTCACCAACCCCGAGATGTGGTCTCTGTACGGTGTGCGGGAGCCCATATGGGGCCATATGTACGACAAGACCGTCGTTAACTTGTCCGGCCGGCATTCGACGTGCAGTCTTGGCCGGTTCGCCGAACCGAAAATCGAGCCCGAGATCGTCTTCCATTTTCGGTCGGCGCCGCCGGTCACCGGAGATTTGTCGGCCATACTGGAATGCATTGACTGGGTCGCGCACGGCTTCGAAATCGTACAGTCGCATTTTCCCGGGTGGAAGTTTCAGGCCCCGGACACCATTGCCGATGGTGGTTTGCATGGAACACTGCTACTGGGCGAGCCGCAGGCAGTAGCCCGACTCGAGCCCGATCTGGTTGCCGCGCTGGAGTCCTTTTCGATCGATCTGTTCTGTGATGGCGATGTGCGCGCAGCGGGTAAAGGACGCAATGTACTCGGCAGTCCATTGGCGGCAGTCGCGCATTTGATTGCGGTACTCGCAAAGCAGCCGCAATACATGCCGTTGCAGGCGAATGAAATGGTGACCACCGGCACGGTTACAGCCGCGCAAGTGGTCCGCTGCGGAGAAACCTGGCGAACGGAAATTGCAGGTATTGCGCTTCCCGGACTCTCGGTAAGCTTCTCGGACCAGGAGTATCCGTCAGGGCAAGGCCGGCCGCCTTAGTCTGTGCTGCCTGGCGGCGTTGGTCAGGCGATGCGGGTCTTTACCCTTCAGGAAGCCGGGAAGCGCTTCATTGAATGCTGACGGGTCCTGGCCGGGGAACAGATGCCGTGCCCGGGCGCAACGTATGTCGCCGCGGACCGGACATCGAACATGCCGTTGTCAGATGACCGTTGACAGTTTATGCTGACCACTAAAGCGTATCGGCCGGGCGCTGAGCACTCGCGACCTTGGTCAATTGCGGGAGAGTGGCGGAGGCCTGAGTCTGAATGCGTGTCGCGGGCTCATCCCGTGTTTCAGGCGCGACTGATTGCAATGCGCCGCCAACCGCCGGGCAAGAGATGAAGTTGGTATACGGAAAAGAGTCGCTGAAGAAATGAAGCTACAGCACAAGATCTGGCTGGCAACGGCAGTGATCATTTCACTGATCATGGTAACCGATGCCGTCATGGGCTACCGCACCATCAAGGACAGCGTCCGCATCGAACTGGAGCGGGAAGCCAATGATGTCCGCGCCATGCTGATGGCAACCCGTCGCGTTTATCACAAGCAGTTTCTGGACAGCGGCCTGCCCCTCAACAACAAGACGATCGGTTTCCTGCCGGCGCATGCTTTGTCCCGCATCTCCGCGGATTTCCCCAACTGGACCAAGAGCGGTCTTTACTTCAACAACGTCTCCGACAATCCCCGCAATCCGGACAACCGGGCCGACAAGTCCGAACTCGACTCGATCGCCTATTTCCGCGAACATCCGAAGGCCATCGACCGGGTCGTTGAGATTGTCGGCGACAAAGGGGAAACACTGCTCCATTACAGCACCCCGATCTGGATCGAAGCCTATTGCATCAAATGCCACGGCGAGCGCGAGGAGGCTCCTGCATCCATCGCCAGCACCTATGACAGCGCCTACCGGTACAAGGTAGGCGACCTGCGCGGCGTCATGAGCATCAAGGTTCCGGAGACTCCGCTGTGGGACATCGAGTACCGGGGCTGGAAAGACCGGTTCGCCGCGCGCCTGATCGGCTACGCGGCATTGCTCCTGCTGTTGGGCATGTTGATGGAGCGTCTCGTCTCGCGCCGCCTGGCGCTGGTCGAAAGCGCCGCCAGCCGGATCGGTTCGGGCGATTACGCAACGCCGGTCGCCGTCGGCGGCAATGACGAACTGACCAGCCTGGGGCGCAGTTTCAACGGCATGGCGGCAACCCTGAGTCAGCGCGAACAGGAACTGCGAAAATTCGAGGCCATCGTGGCTTCGACAGACGATGCGGTCATCGGCAAGACCCTGGACGGGATCATCACCAGCTGGAATGCCGGCGCCGCGAGGATGTTCGGTTACACGGCCGAAGAAGCCATCGGCCGTTCGATGCAGATGCTCTTCCCCCCGGATAGAGTGGACGAGGAACCCGCAATTCTTGCGCGCATCGCCAGCGGCGAGAGAATCAATCACTTTGAAACCGTTCGTCGCTGCAAGGATGGCCGGCTGATCGACATATCCGCCGCCATCAGCCCCATTCTGGACGGCTTGGGCAAGGTCGTCGGCGTGGCCAAGATTGCCAGAGACATTACCGAGCGCAAGCAGGTCGAACGGGATCTCCATCATGCCAACAGCTTGTTCAGGGAATCCATCGGCGGCCTTGCCGAGGGCTTCACCATCTTCGACGAGAATGATCGTCTGGTGATCTGCAACGAGGCCTATCTGGAGTTCTACAGTACCAGCCGCGACCTCATTGTCCCCGGCGTCAGCTTCGAGGAAATTGCCCGCAAAGGGGCGGAACGGGGGCAGTACAAGGAAGCGACCGGACGCATTGACGAGTGGGTGCGGGAGCGCGTCAGAATCCACCAGCAGGCCGACGGCAGCCATCTGGAGCAACTTCTGGACGACGGGCGCTGGTTGCTTATCGTCGAGCACCGGACGCCCAGTGGTTTCATCGTCGGCAACCGGATTGACATTACGGCGCGCAAGCTTGCTGAAGTCGCACTCAGCCAGCACGACCGCCACCTGGCGGAATTGGTGGAGGAGCGAACAACGGCCCTGTCGATCGCCAAGGTCGCGGCGGAGGCTGCCAACCAGTCCAAGAGCAGTTTCCTGGCCAACATGAGCCATGAAATCCGCACGCCGATGAACGCCATCATCGGGCTTACTCACCTGTTGCGCCGCAATGAACCCAGGCCTGAACAAGCCGACCGGCTGGCAAAGATCGACGCTGCCGGCAATCACCTGCTGTCGGTCATCAACGACATTCTGGATATTTCCAAGATCGAGGCCGGCAAGCTCGAGTTGGAACGGACCAACTTTGCTCTGGGGGCGGTCCTCGACCATGTCCGGTCGCTGATTTCCGATCAGGCCGCCGCCAAGGGCCTGACGATCGAAGTGGATTCCGATGGTGTGCCGGTCTGGTTGAGCGGAGATCCGACCCGGCTGCGACAGGCGCTGCTCAACTACACCGGCAATGCCATCAAGTTCACCGCACAGGGTTGCATCAGTCTGCGCGCAATTCTCGTGCAGGACAGCGGCGACGATATCCTGGTGCGCTTCGAGGTCGAGGACACCGGCATCGGCCTGACGCCGGAGCAGATATCCAGCCTGTTCCACGCCTTCGAGCAGGCCGATGTCTCGACCACACGCAAATATGGCGGCACCGGCCTTGGTTTGGCCATCACCCGGCATCTGGCTCGACTGATGGGTGGCGAGGCCGGCGTCGAGAGCGAACCGGGCAAGGGAAGCACCTTCTGGTTTACGGCCCGGTTAAGGCGCGGCAGCGGAATCATGCCGGTCATGAAAGACACCGGAACACATGATGCCGAAGCCGAGTTGCGCTTGCACCATGGCGGCTCGCGGATTCTTCTGGCAGAGGACAATGCCATCAACCGCGAAGTCGCCCTGGAACTGTTGCACGGGGCGGGGTTGGCCGTCGACACCGCCGTCGATGGCCGCGAGGCAGTGGCCAAGGCGCGTGCCACCGCCTACCGCTTGATCCTGATGGATATGCAGATGCCTCATATGGACGGCCTCGAGGCGACCCGCCTCATCCGCTCTCTACCCGGCGGCGATGCCGTTCCGATTCTGGCCATGACTGCCAATGCCTTCGACGAGGACCGCCGGGCCTGCCGCGAGGCGGGCATGAACGACTTCGTCGCCAAACCGGTGAATCCCGATGTCCTCTACGCGGCGCTGCTCAAGTGGCTGCCGGCGGGTGCGCCGGTAACCGGGGCCGGACCAGCGACTGAGCCTTTTGATCAGGGAAAAGAGGCCGCGCCGGCGCCGGATGCCGCCGGGTGGCGGCGGCGCATGGAGGGTATTGCCGGGCTCGACATTGAACGCGGTTTGGCACTGGTCCGCGGCGACACGACGAAATATTCGCGGATGCTGGCCCTGTTTGCCGACAGCCATGCCGGGGATGCGGCGCGCCTCTCAGAGAGGCTGGCGTCAAACGATCTCATCGCGCTCAAGGAACTGGCCCACACCTTGAAAGGCTCTGCCGGCAACGTCGGCGCAGCCCGGGTGTCGGATGCCGCTGCGACTCTCGATTCTGCAATCCGCACCGGCAAAGGAGCGGACGAAATCGACAGCTGCTGCGGCATCCTGATCGACAGACTGACGTCCTTGATCCAAGGCATCCGCGATGCCTTGAGCGAAGCTTAGCCCGGCTTGCCGGATCTTCGACGCCGGGGTTTTGCCTAGACCGCCGCCAGCGCCTGCTCCAGGTCTTCCCTGATGTCGTCGATGTGCTCGATGCCTATCGACAGGCGCACCATGTCTTCGCTGACGCCGGCCTTCTTCATCTCTTCCGGCGACAACTGGCGGTGCGTGGTGCTGGCCGGATGGCAGGCCAGGCTCTTGGCGTCGCCGATGTTGACCAGGCGCGTCACCAGCTTCAAGGCGTCCTGGAAACGCGCGCCGCCGGCCATGCCGCCGTCGACGCCGAAGGTGAGGATGCCCGAGGCGCGGCCGCCCATGTATTTCTGCACCAGAGCGTGGTCGGCGTGGTCGGGCAGGCCGGCGTAGTTGACCCACTTCACCTTGGCATGGCTCTTCAGGTAGTTGGCCACGGCCAGCGTGTTGTCGCAGATGCGGTCCATGCGCAGCGCCAGGGTTTCGATGCCTTGCAGGATGAGGAAGGAGTTGAAGGGCGACAGCGCGGCGCCGGTGTTGCGCAGCGGCACGACCCGGGCGCGGCCGATGAAGGCCGCGGGACCGAGGGCTTCGGTGTAGACCACGCCGTGGTAGGAAACGTCGGGCTCGTTGAGCCGCTTGAAGCGCGCCTTGTGCTCGGCCCAGGGAAATTTGCCGGAATCGACGATCGCACCGCCTATGCTGTTGCCATGGCCGCCGAGATACTTGGTCAGGGCGTGCACCACGATGTCGGCGCCGTGCTCGAAGGGGCGGCACAGGTAGGGCGTCGGCACCGTGTTGTCAACGATCAGCGGCACGCCGGCTTCATGGGCGATCTTCGCCAGGGCGGCGATGTCGACCACGTTGCCCAGCGGGTTGCCGATGGACTCGCAGAACAAGGCCTTGGTCTTGCCGTCGATCAGAGGGCGGAAGGAGTCCGGATTGCGGTAGTCGGCGAAGCGCACCTCGATGCCGAACTGCGGCAGGGTATGGGCGAACAGGTTGTAGCTGCCGCCGTACAGTGTGCCGACGGAGACAATGTTGTCGCCGGCTTCGGCGATGGTCTGGATGGCGTAGGTGATGGCCGACATGCCGGAGGCGACGCCCAGCGCGGCGATGCCGCCTTCCAGTTCCGCCATGCGCTTTTCCAGCACGTCGGTGGTCGGGTTCATGATGCGCGTATAGATGTTTCCGGCCACCTTGAGGTCGAACAGGTCGGCACCGTGCTGGGTGTCGTCGAAGGCATAGGAGGTGGTCTGGTAGATCGGCACCGCGACCGCCTTGGTGGTGGGTTCCGGGCTGTAGCCGCCATGCACGGCGATGGTTTCGATTTTCATTTTTCGGGCTTTCTGCGGACGGGGAAAGGCGGCAGTATAGACAGAGGAAGGCCGGGCAGGAAACGACCGTTTGCTTCTTTGCATATAACCCTTGCGCCGGTCTGCAGCCGGATGCTGGAGATCGTCGGCCGCAACGGGTAGACTGCTTGACACTATCTTTGATGGAGGAGCGGACCTTGGCAGATCGTTCGGTTTGCGTTTCGACCCTCAGCCTCAAGCCTGGAGCCAGGCTGGCACAGGCGGTGCGCCGCGCCGACGGCGGTTTGCTGCTGGCCGCCGGCACGGAACTCGACATCGACCATTTGCGCCAGCTGGTGCAGCGCGGCATCGAGTGCGTCCACGTATTGCAGCAGGAAACGCGGGATGCGGAGCAGATCGGGCGTGACGTGGCTGCCGCCGCTGCCCGGGTCGCCCACCTGTTTCGCGGTGAGAGCGGCGCCGCGCGCGACGAACTGGCGGCGGTGGTCGCCGACTACCGGCGGCGGGCGGCGTCGTGAATCCTCCGTTCACTCTCGAGCAGGTTCTGGCGCGTGCCGATGCGCTGCCCGCGTTGCCGCAGATCGTGGCGCGGATTCTGGAGATGCTGGGCGACGAGGAAGTCAATGTCGAAGTTCTCAGCGGCCACATCGTCAGCGATCCGGCGGTGGTGGCGCGCCTGCTCGCGGCAGCCAACGCCGGCGC
>Ga0194047_10000550_pt1 | contig 25093 bp, 24 predicted proteins | sample JunL225m_MetaG_2_FD_160070 | JGI IMG/M metagenome (GOLD analysis project Ga0194047, IMG submission 160070) | Anoxic zone freshwater microbial communities from boreal shield lake in IISD Experimental Lakes Area, Ontario, Canada - Jun2016-L221-5m | ecosystem: Environmental > Aquatic > Freshwater... | reverse complement strand
ATTCAGGCAAACGAACTGATTTAACATATCTGTTTTTGTAATATTCAGATTCAAGTCTATCTATCCTAACACCATCACCCACACTGGAATGTATGAACTTAACTGGTTCGCCTTTTTCTGAAATCACAATTCCCACATGCCCGATATTTCGGCTTCTTCGATTTCGTCCCTTAAATAAAATCAGATCGCCACGTTTAATCGAATTTTTTGAAATCTCGATGCCCACTAAACCTTGTCCTGCAGAAGTATGTGGAAGTTTTATTCCCGAGTTTTTAAAAACCATCATTGTAAAACCAGAGCAATCAAAACCGGCACTACCGATTCCTCCTCTTCGGTATCGGTCGCCAATAAATTCAAATGAATAATCTATTAGGCTATCAACGGCACTGAGCGTTTTGTTTTTTGAAATTGAAATAGGATAAATACTGTCGATTAAAACTGCCGAACTGTCTTTCCATAAATGCACAACTTGTGAGTTTGATTTACTTAAAAAAAGCAACATCCATACAAAAAAAAATGTCCATCTTTTTACATGCATTTTAACAAATTAAAACAAACCAATTTATCGAGCGAAATTTCATTGCTTTTTTCTATTTAAAACCATAACAGTGAGCTTAATATAATTTTAAATAGTGTGTTTTAGCTATTGACAAAAAAAAATAAACGCCTACTTTTGTCGTTCAATGTATCAAATGAAGGTAAGAATAATCATTTTCTTTATTAGTTTTTTAGTTTTTGGCTGCAGCAATAAATATCAGAAAACCCTTAAAAACACTGATCCTGCCAAGAAACTTGAGCTAGCACAATATTACTATAACAAAAAAGATTACTTCAGGGCATCAACATTGTTCGAACAACTGCAGGATTCCTATAATGGAACTTCTACTGGCGAAAAAATTACTTACTATAGTGCATATTGCAATTATGGTATGCAAAACAACTTGTTAGCAGGTTATCAGTTTAAAACTTATTACGAAAATTTTCCAACAGGACCTTGGGCCGAAGAATGTTTATATATGTATGCTCATTGTTTATTCCTCGAGTCGCAGGTTTGGTATCTTGATCAAACAGATACTTATAAAGCATTGGAAGCAATTAAACTTTTTGTAAGCGTTTATTCTGATAGCAAATATATTCCTGAATGTAATATTCAAATGGATAAGCTTCGAAATAAGCTTGCCTTTAAAGCATATAAAAATGCCAAAATGTATTTTCAAACTCGTGAATATAAAAGCGCAATTGTTGCTCTTCAAAATGTGATAAAAGATTTTCCCGAGATACCTCAAAAAGAAGAACTAGATTACTTAACTGTAAAAGCTCATTTCTTATTAACCGATAATAGTATTGATAAAAAGAAAGATGAAAGATATGCAGATGCTGTTTTAAATTTTCAGCAATTTAAAAATGAATATACCGAAAGTAAATTTTTGCCCGAATTGAAAAAGATATCTTATAAGTCGGAAATGTTAATGAAGAGGCATCAATTGAAGAATAATGGTTCTAACGAAAAAGAAGAACAGAAGTCATAACAATAAATGGTTAATGATAAATCCAAAAGTCATCAACCAATAACCAATAACCAATAACTAATAACCAATAACTAATAACACATAAACAATGGCAACTAACAATTACAATGGAATTCCACAAACTACGGTTGTAAGGGATTTAAGAAAATTCGACAAAGAAACGGGTAACATTTACGAGTCGTTGGCAATTATCTCTAAACGTGCAAACCAAATTTCGGCACAAGTAAAAGAGGAATTACACAATAAACTTTCTGAGTTTACTAATGACAGCGACACGCTAGAAGAAGTATTTGAAAACCGTGAACAAATTGAGATTTCAAGTTATTATGAAAAACTTCCTAAAGCAACTTTGATTGCTGTTGAAGAATTTTTAAACGGAAAAATCTACCATAGAAATCCAATTAAAGAAAATAGAAACGAATTATAATATTCTTTTCATTTGATGCTTAAAGGAAAAAAAATATTGCTGGGCGTAACCGGAAGTATTGCGGCTTTTAAAGCCCCTGCTCTCGTGCGTTTATTTGTAAAACAAGGTGCTGAGGTTAAAGTGTTGATGACTGATGAGGCAAAACATTTTGTTTCACCGTTAACACTTTCTACTCTTTCCAAAAATGCGGTAATAAGCACTTTTGTAAAAACAAACGAAGGAGTTTGGAACAGTCATGTTGAGCTTGGTTTATGGGCTGATATTTTTTTGATGGCTCCGGCAACTGCAAATACAATAGGTAAAATGGCCCACGGTATTTGTGACAATATTTTATTGGCAACTTATCTTTCGGCAAAGTGCAATGTTTATGTTGCCCCTGCTATGGATGCTGATATGTTTGCTCATCCATCCACACAAAACAATTTACAAACGCTGCGCGATTTTGGCAATATTATTTTGCCTGTTGGTGATGGTGAATTAGCCAGCGGTTTATCGGGTGAAGGCAGAATGTTGGAACCTGAGGAAATTCTTGAATTGCTTATTCATACAACTCAGGCAACTGAAAAATTAAAAGGCAAAAAAGTTTTAGTAACAGCAGGCCCTACTCACGAAAGTATTGACCCTGTTCGATTTATTGGGAATCATTCAAGCGGACGAATGGGATTTGCAATTGCAGAAGAATTTGCCAGACATGGTGCACAGGTTACACTTATTTCGGGCCCAACTGAAATGCATCAATCAAATAATATCAAACGAATTGACGTTACTTCAGCTGAGGAAATGTATGAAAAGACAGTGAAGCAGTTTGATAAAACAGATATTGCTGTGATGAGCGCTGCGGTTGCTGATTATGCTCCCGAGAAAGTTTCGATTACAAAAATTAAGAAAAGTGGAAATGAACTTCATCTCAAACTAAAAAAAACAAAAGATATTTTAGCAGAACTCGGGAGGATGAAAAATAAAAAACAACTTCTGATAGGTTTTGCTCTTGAAACCGATAACGAAGTTGAAAATGCAGTAAAAAAACTTAATGCAAAAAATCTTGATTTTATTGTGTTGAATTCTTTGAAAAGTAAAGGTGCAGGCTTCGCTCATCAAACAAATAAAATTACCATCATAGATAAAAAAGGAAATAAAACCGACTATAAATTAAAATCAAAATCAGAAGTTGCTCAGGATATCGTTCATAAAGTAATATCGATGATGCATGCGTAAATTTATTCTGATAATTATTTTTTTATCTTCTATCACAACTTCATTTTCTCAGGATCTGAATTGTAAAGTAACCATACTTGATAATGCAATTCAGTTAACCGACAAAAGAATATTTCGTACACTCGAACAGGTTTTGTCGGAGTTCATGAATAATACCAAATGGAGTAACGACAAAATACAAACAAACGAGAAAGTAGAATGTACTATTCAAATTATTCTAACTGCTTACGACCAACAAACAAATCATTTTACCGGTAGCGGTCAGATTCAATGCGTACGACCAGTTTTCGGTTCTTCATACAATTCGGTATTATTTAATTTTTTGGATGATAGTTGGGAGTTTGATTATACCGAATTTCAACGTTTAGATTTTAATGAAAATAGCTATACCTCAAATCTTTCTTCGTTGATGGGTTTTTATGCTTATTATATTTTAGGATTAGATTACGATTCGTTTGGAATGCTTGGAGGGACACCTTATTTCAATAAAGCATTTAGTGTTGTTTCAAATGCTCAGCAAGGTGGATTAATGGGATGGAAACCTTTTGAAAAAGCTATGCGTTCGAGATATAATTTGATTGATAATATTTTGAGTGAACAATTTAAGCCCATTCGCGAAACATACTACAAGTACCACCGACAAGGTTTAGATGCGATGATTAAAAATCCGGAAGATGCCAGAAAAGTTATTTATACGTGTTTAGAACTAGTTCAAAAAGTTTATAAAACAAATCCGAACACAGCAGTATTGCAAATGTTTTTTGAAGCTAAATCGGATGAGCTCGTAAATGTTTTTAAGAACGCTGGACCTAGTGAAAAACCTAAAGTTGTGGCCTTACTCAATGAAATGAATATTACCAATTCAACCAAATGGGAAAAGATCAAAAACTGACCTTTGACAGAAATATTGGTGATAAAATTCAGTAGAATTTTCCACACAAAAATCTATTCTTACCAAATAAAATAATTAGAAAAATTTATCGATGAAATTATCACAACTTGCAGAAACACTTATTGGTTCTGAGATTATCAAGATCGCAAGCGATATCAATGAAAAAATAAAACAGGGAGAAAAAATTTATAATTTTACCATTGGAGATTTTGACCCTAATATTTTTCCAATTCCAAAGGAGTTTGAAAACGAAATAATTGAAGCTTACAAAAATCATCTAACGAATTATCCTGCTGCCGATGGCATTTTAGAATTGCGTGAAGCGGTAAGTTCATTTGTTAAAAAACAACAAGACCTCGATTATACATCAAATGAAATATTGATTTCTGCAGGAGGAAGACCATTGATATATGCTACTTACAGAGCAATTGTTGATGCAGGAGAAAAAGTTATTTATACTGTTCCTTCATGGAATAATAATCACTATACTCATTTTGTTGGAGGCGAACATGTAGCAATTGAAACTACAGCCGAAGAGAATTTTATGCCTACTGCATCAAAAATAAAACCCTATTTAAAAGGCGCTACTTTGCTTGCTTTATGTTCCCCATTAAATCCAACAGGAACAGCATTTGGCAAACAACAACTTGAAGAGATTTGTGATATTGTTATTGAAGAAAATAAGCTTCGAGGAGTGGATGAGAAAAAATTGTTTATCCTTTTTGATCAAATTTATTCGGTACTCACTTTTGGAGAAACTAAACATATTAACCCAGTATCATTACGTCCGGAATTAAAAGACTATACCGTTTTTGTTGATGGAATGAGTAAGGCTTTTTGTGCTACAGGTGTGCGTGTAGGATGGGCAATGGGGCCGGTAAATATTATTGGGAAAATGAAAGTTATACTTTCTCATGTTGGAGCTTGGAGTCCGATGCCCGAGCAAAAAGCTGCAGCAAAATATTTGGTTCAATCACAAGCAATCGAAACGTTTCTTACAAATTATAAATCTGAAATTGAAGAACGATTACATAAAATTTATAATGGTTTTATTTCGCTTAAAAATAAAGGATTTCAAATTGATGCCATTAATCCACAAGCAGCAATTTATCTTACAATAAAATTTGATCTTACCGGTAAAAAAACTGCTGATGGTAAAATTCTGGAAACACAAACTGATGTGAATTCATATATTTTAAATGAAGCTAAAATTGCTGTTGTTCCTTTTTATTGTTTTGGTGCTTCAAAAGATTCGCCTTGGTATCGCTTAAGTGTTGGCACTTGCAAAAAAGAAGAGATTGATGAGATGCTGAGCAAACTTGAATTGGCGCTGAGTAAATTAGCGTAATTTTTTCTGATTACTTTATCATACAAGATATCAACTTTAATATTTTAAAGGTGTTTATCTTACGTAACAAGTTTATTTTTTTTGAAATAACAGGTTGGCAAATTATCACCTTCAATTGTTACTTTCGCAACAATGCAATCGCCTAAATTAAAATCAATCATCAACAGTCTTCCAGAAACTCCCGGAATATATAAATATTTTGATGTTGAAGGTGTTTTGATGTATATCGGTAAAGCTAAAAATTTAAAGAAAAGAGTTAATTCCTATTTTACTAAAACGCATCACGAAAATAGAAAAACTGCAGTGCTGGTTTCTAAAATTTGTGATATTCAGTTTACACTTGTTGATACCGAAATTGATGCTTTGTTGTTAGAAAATTCTCTCATCAAAAAGTTTCAGCCAAAGTTTAATATCAATTTAAAAGACGATAAAACGTATCCATTTATTTGTATAAAAAACGAACGTTTCCCGAGAATATTTTTTACTCGTCAGCATATTGATGATGGCTCTGAATATTTTGGTCCATATGCAAATGGCATGATGATGCATACTATTTTGGATGTGATAAAAGTGTTGTTTCCGGTACGAACTTGTAATTTAAATTTATCGGAAGCAAATATCAAAGCTCAAAAATTTAAAGTTTGTTTAGAATATCAAATTGGAAATTGTAAAGCACCTTGTGTTGGTTTTCAATCTGAGGAAGATTATGAAATTGCGGTAAAACAAATCAAACAAATTTTGCGTGGAAATATTGGTGTTGTTACCAAACATTTGAAAACACTGATGACTGAAGCTGCCAATGAAATGCAATTTGAAAAAGCTGCCTCATATAAATACAAACTCTCAACCCTCGAAAATTATCAAAGCCGTTCAACAATTGTAAACAGTTCTATTCATGAAGTGGATGTGTTCAGTTTGGTGAGCGATGAACGTTTTGCTTTTGTAAATTATTTGAAAGTTGCCAACGGTATGATTATTCAAACCCAAACTTTTGAATTGAGAAAAAAGTTGGATGAAAGTGATGAAGAACTTTTGGAATTATCAATTGCTGAAGTTCGTGAACAATATAAAAGTACTTCCAAAGAAATTGTTGTTCCGTTTGAAATGGGTTTGAAAGATGATGAATTAATTTTCACTGTTCCAAAGTTGGGCGACAAGAAAAAGCTGCTCGACCTTTCGATGAAAAATGCGCTTTATTATAAAAAAGATAAGCTCGATCAATACGAAAAACTCAATCCCGAATTAAAAACCGATCGTATTCTTTCGCAAATGATGAGCGATTTACGATTAACGGAACCACCTGTACATATTGAGTGTTTTGATAATTCAAACATCATGGGAACTTATCCTGTTTCGGCTTGTGTGGTATTTAAAAATGCAAAACCTAGCAAAAAAGATTACCGGCATTTTAATGTAAAAACAGTTATAGGTGCTAATGATTTTGCAACTATGAAGGAAGTAGTTTATAGAAGATATAAGCGCATGCTTGATGAAAATGAATCTCTTCCAAATCTAATTGTAATTGATGGAGGAAAAGGTCAACTGAGTTCAGCCGTAGAGAGTTTAAAAGAGTTGGGAATATATGGAAAAGTGCCTGTTCTTGGAATAGCAAAACGATTGGAAGAATTATTTTATCCCGAAGATGAATTGCCATTATATATCGATAAAAAATCGGAGACACTAAAAATTATTCAGCAAATAAGAGATGAAGCACATCGTTTTGGAATTACCCATCATCGCAGCAAACGTGATAAGGGAACTTTAAAATCTGAACTAGAAGAAATAAAAGGAATAGGAGAGGAAACAATTAAGTTATTGTTGAGTGAACTTAAATCAGTAAAGAAAATAAAAGAAGCTTCAATTGAAATGTTAACTCAAATTGTGGGGCATGCAAAAGCAAAATTAATTTCCGATTACTATAAAAAATAAGACAGTTGTTAATATTTTTATTTTTAAATAATTTTATTGTTCAACTATTTAGCAATCTTTGTATAAGAAAATTAACTCTAAAAAATAAAATTATGAAAAAATTATTACTATCAATTTTAACTCTTACTAGTGTTTTTGCTTTTGCGCAAAAAGATTTTAGTACTACATTAATTACACCCGCTAATGGTTATGCAATTGTTAATGGATCATCGTTTGACATTACAGGAACTATTAATAATGTAGGTTCTGTTCCAATTACTACAAACGATTCATTTATGGTAATATTTATAGTAGGAGGAGTTCAATTAAAAAACACCAGTGGTACTGCAATTGGACAATCATTTGTAAATACACCAATTCCTGTTGGAGGTTCAGTTCCTTTTAAAATAGCAGGTTTGTCTTATTCAGGAATAACAACTTTTCGTGGTTCAACTTTTTGTGCACAAGTTTTAGTGTTCGCAACTGTTAATGGTACTTTAACAATAGTTGCAGATGCAAATCCTGCAAATGATCAAGCTTGTAATGGTGTTACATTCTCTGTAAATGCTGGTGTAAATGATATTACAAATGCAGCACAATCAGTTAAAGTTTATCCAAACCCTGCAAAAGATATTGTTAACTTTTCAATTGATGGAAGTATTGCAAAAACTATTAATATAATGGATATTACTGGAAGAACAGTTGAAGTAGTAAAAGTTAATGCTAATGATACTCAAATAAATATTGGTGAATACAGCAATGGTATTTATTTATATCAAATTAAATCGGAAGATGGTGTGTTAATTAAATCAGGTAAATTTAATGTGAGCAAATAATCACACTAAAATATTTTAATCAAAAAGCTCCGAGAAATCGGAGCTTTTTTTTTCTCTCGATGCATTTATAAAATTCATGATAATAATTTTATCCTAACCTCAAATGGTTTTCTGTTTTTGAGCAAAATGAATATTGTGGATTAATGTTAACTTTGAAACGCTTTTTGAATCGAACAAAAATAAATGCAATTTTTTTTCAGCACATTTAAATGCAATAATCATTTCAATTTTTTTCTTTTTGATAGGATAGTTTTTTGAAATATTAAATTAATTGTAATCTCTTGTTATAGATATTTAATTCATAAATTTTAAATAGAAGTAGGTAGTTCAAATTTATTGAATGCTTACTTTAAACGAGTGTAATATGACAACAACATCAACTTCAGTAATAAAAACTCTTCTTATAATTTTTCTTGTTTTAGCAGGTTTACACTTTGCTAAATACTTTTTGATGCCTTTAACTGTTGGGGCTGTTATTGCAACACTTTTTTTGCCACTTTCAAAATTTCTTGAAAAAAAAGATGTGCCAAGAGTTTTGTCTGTATTTATTTGTCTGATTATTTTATTATCAGCCTTAACTATTGTAGGGTCACTTTTGGGTTGGCAGATTTCCGAATTACTAAATGATATTTCACTAATAAAAGATAGAGCTATTGAAGCCGGCAATCATATCCAAGAATATATATTCAGTCATTTTGGAATCACCCTTGAAAAACAAACCCATATATTAAAAGATGAACAACCCTCCGTTTCTGGTATCATGCAAATTTTAGCCGGATCATTGGCATCGGTATTAACCAATTTTGTATTAACGCTAGTATATATTTTCGGACTGCTATATTATCGAGATCATATCAATCAATTCTTGCTAAAATTGGCTCCACTTTCTCAAAGGAACGAAATGCAAAAAGTTGTTTCAGGAGTAACACATGTTTCACAACAATATTTATTAGGACTTTCAAAAATGATCCTTTGTTTATGGGTAATGTATGGAATAGGTTTTTCTTTATTAGGAGTTAAAAACGCTTTGTTTTTTGCAGTATTATGTGGATTGTTAGAAATAGTTCCTTTCATTGGAAACATTACAGGAACATCAATAACAGTTCTTGTTGCAGCAATACACGGAGCAGGAGTTCCTATGCTTGGTGGAATCGTGCTTGTTTATGGGTTGGTTCAGTTTATTCAAGGGTGGATATTGGAACCGCTTATACTTGGGCCACAGGTAAAATTAAATCCTTTATTTACCATTATTGCTTTGGTAATTGGTGAAATAGTTTGGGGTATTCCAGGTATATTTTTGGCTATACCAATTACAGCAATGTTGAAAATTGTATGCGATCATATTGAACCACTAAAGCCATATGGTTTTTTAATCGGAGAAATTGAAACTGAAAAAAGCGAACTCGGATTTATTAAAAAATTAAGAAGTAGGTACTTCAAAAAATAACTGAATATGCTTTAGTATAAAACATATTGCAAGTAAAACGAATTTTATATATTGAAAATTAGCATATATTTTCAAACAAAAGTATCGGTTGTCTTCATTTGAATAATTGATAAAAAACAATTTCACAAATACTTAAATGTTAGACTAGCAAAGAACAAAAAAAGCCACTCTTAAAGTAGCCTTGATGTGCTGCGAAAGAGACTCGAACTCTTACACCCGTAAGGGTACCACCCCCTCAAAGTGGCATGTCTACCAATTTCACCACCGCAGCATTTTATTTTTTTTTTGAAGGGTAAAGATTATTTCTTTTTAGCTTTGATTGCACGTTTGTTGCGCGTTTTTCCGAAAGAACCATTCTTCATTTTACCGATTTTTGTTTTGATGTCGCCTTTTCCCATGATTATTTTTTTTTATTTAAGATGGCGAAGATAATTTTTTTCGCCAATTCATTGCAAGCGTTAGCTAAGTTCTTTTGTATGAAAAATTCGAATAAGAAATATCAAATGTTAGAAATTTAAAATTCGCTTTTAAAAAATTAATGAGATTCTCCCATTGAAACAATTCTGGTTTCACCGTAAGTACCGTTTTTTAATTTTTCTCTTACTTCTGTAAATGCTTGAATGGTTTCTTCCACATCAGCAAGGCTATGAGAAGCAGTAGGAATAATTCGTAGTAAAATCATACCTTTTGGTATCACAGGATAAATTACAATCGAACAGAAAATTTTGTAGTTTTCTCTTAAATCATGAACGATGGAAGTGGCTTCGCCAACTGTACCGTTTAGCATCACTGGTGTTACAGGAGAATTTGTTTGGCCAATATTGAAACCTCTTTCTCTAAAACCGTTTTGCAATGCATGAACAATTTTCCATAAATTTTCAAGATGTTGTTTTTCAGTTCTGATCATATCCAATCGTTTCAATGCTCCTTTTACAATAGCCATCGGCACTGATTTGGCATATATTTGTGATCTCAAATTATATCTGAAATATTTAACAATTTCTTTTTTTCCTGCAATAAAACCACCAATCAAAGCCATTGATTTTGCAAAGGTTGCAAAGTATAAATCGATACCATCGATACAATTTTGTTCTTCTCCAATTCCGGCTCCTGTTTTCCCCATTGTTCCAAAACCATGTGCATCATCAACTAGTAAACGAAATTGAAATTTCTTTTTCAACTCTACAATTTCGGCAACATTTCCTTGAGCTCCTGTCATTCCGAAAACACCTTCGGTGATGACTAAAATAGCTCCTCCGGTTTCTTCTACAATTTTGGTAGAACGCTCTAACTGTTGCTCCAAACTTACGATATCATTATGCTTGTAACTAAAGCGTTTTCCAATATGAAGGCGAACACCATCCATGATACATGCATGCGATTCGGCATCATAAATAATAACATCATGGCGGTCAACTAAACAATCAATTGCCGATACCATTCCTTGGTATCCGTAATTTAACAATAGAGCATCTTCTTTTTTTACAAATGCAGCAAGTTCACTATCCAATTGCTCATGAAAAACACTGTTACCACTCATCATTCTTGCTCCCATTGGGTAAGCCAAACCAAATTCAGCTGCAGCTTCTGCATCAACCTTTCTAACTTCAGGATGATTAGCTAATCCTAAATAATTATTTAAACTCCAGTTAAGCAACGATTTTCCTTTAAACATCATCCGTGGAGCAATCTCCCCTTCAAGTCTAGGAAACATATAATATCCGTATGCATCATCAGCCCACATTCCAAGAGGGTTAGCTTTTTTGGTGATCTTCTCAAATAAATCCATTTTTAAATTTAGTTTAATATTTCGGTGCAAAATAATGGAAGCAAAAGTATGCAGAAAACAAACATGTTCACAATTTACTAAAACTGATATTATTCATGTTTTAATGTTGCAAAATAAATTTGTTTCGCAGCGTTATATTTCATCTTGAGAAATGAAAAGTTTGTATAAGTTTGCACGTCTTTTAAAGAATAAGTAATATGTCAACATCAATTGATTATATCGCAATATTTATCCAGTTTTTAGTTGCAGCCGGTTTTGTTTTAATTGTAATTGTTTCAACACATTTTCTTGGGCCTAAAAGAAGCACAAAAGCAAAGCTTGCTTCTTTTGAGTGTGGCATAGAGAGTGTTGGAAATGCCCGTCTTCCTTTCAATGTTAGATATTTTTTAACGGCAATACTTTTTGTAATGTTCGATGTCGAAGTGATATTCATGTATCCTTGGGCAGTTAATTTTAAACAATTACAAAATGGATTCTTGGAGATGTTCTTATTTATAGCTCCGCTGTTGATTGTATTTATTTATATTATTAAAAAAGGTGGATTGCAGTGGGACAGATAACCTATTATAATTGGTTTAAGTAATAATAAATTTTATCCAAAGAATTGAATTTAATTTAATATGTCGTCAACAATAGAAATAGTAGAATCACCTGCCGGAATTGAAGGTCCGGGATTTTTTGCCACATCACTTGATAAAGTAATTGGTTTGGCAAGAGCAAATTCACTTTGGCCTTTACCATTTGCCACCTCATGTTGCGGTATCGAATTCATGGGAACCATGGCATCAAATTATGATCTTGGAAGATTTGGAGCTGAGCGCTTAAGTTTTTCTCCACGACAAGCTGATTTGTTAATGGTGATGGGAACTATCTCAAAAAAAATGGGCCCGGTTTTAAAACAAGTGTATACCCAAATGGCTGAACCACGTTGGGTTTTAGCTGTTGGAGCTTGTGCAACAAGTGGAGGAATATTTGATACTTATTCTGTACTTCAAGGAATAGATAAAGTTATTCCTGTTGATGTATATGTTCCTGGTTGCCCTCCTCGTCCTGAACAAATTATTGACGGTTTGATTAAAATTCAAGAATTAGTAAAAAATGAAAGATTGAACAGGAGAAATTCTGAAGAATATAAAAAATTATTAGGCTCATACGGAATTGAATAATTAAGAATGGCTGACATTAACAACGAATATCTTTTACAAAAATTAAAGAGCCAATTTGGTTCTGATATTCTTTCACACGAAGAAACTTATGGAATGCTTTCCATCATTCTAAGTAAGGATAAAAACTTAGAATTACTTACTTGGCTATACAACGACAGTGAGTTGAAATTTCAATTTCTCACTGATGTTTGCGGAATACATTTCCCTGATAATAAAGATAACGAGCTTGGAGTAGTATACCATCTTCATAGTTTGGTAAATAATATCAGGCTTCGAGTAAAATGTTTTATGCCCGTTTCAAATCCTAGTATTCAATCAGCAACTTCTATTTTTAGTAGTGCCAATTGGCAGGAACGTGAAACTTTTGATTTTTACGGAATTATTTTCGAAGGACATCCAAATCTTAAGCGCATTGTAAATGTTGATGAAATGGATTATTTCCCAATGAGAAAAGAATATCCACTTGAAGACGGAACAAGAACTGATAAAGACGATAAATATTTTGGACGTTAATACTATGCAAAACGAAATAATTGATATTGACGAAAAGCACAAGGAATATACAACCTTAAACCTTGGTCCTACACATCCGGCAACACATGGTATTTTCCAAAATGTATTGACAATGGATGGTGAGATCATTGTTAACAGCGAACAAACTGTTGGATATATTCACCGTGCATTTGAAAAAATTGCTGAACACCGTCCGTTTTATCAGGTAACAACTTTAACCGATCGTTTAAATTATTGTTCATCTCCAATTAATAATATGGGATGGCATATGACGGTAGAAAAGTTGCTGGGAGTTGAGATGCCAAAACGTGTTGATTATATGCGTGTAATCATTATGGAACTTGCTCGTATTTCTGATCATATTGTTTGTAATTCGGTTATCGGAGTTGATACAGGAGCATTAACTCCTTTCTGTTTTATTTTTCAAGATAGAGAAAAGATTTATGACATTTTTGAGCAGATGTGCGGTGCACGTTTGACAACAAATATCGGGAGAATAGGTGGGTTAGACAGAGATTGGAACGATGAGGTTTATCGTTTGATACGTAAATTTTTAAAAGAATTTCCGGTAGCATTTCGTCAGTTTACAAACTTGCTCGAACGCAACAGAATATTTTTAGATCGTATCACGGGTATCGGACCAATATCAGCTGAAAGAGCTTTGAATTATGGTTTTGCCGGACCAAATTTACGTGCAGCAGGAGTTGATTACGATGTTCGAGTAGCTACACCTTACAGTTCATATCAAGATTTTGATTTTAAAATTCCTGTAGGAACAAATGGTGATACTTATGATCGTTTCATGGTTCGCCAAGGTGAGATTTGGGAAAGTTTAAAAATCATTGAACAAGCATTAGAAAACATGCCTCAGGGAAAACACTTTGCTGAAGTTCCTGAATTTTATTTGCCTCCAAAAGAAGACGTTTATAATAAAATGGAAGCGTTGATTTGGCATTTTAAAATTGTGATGGGTGAAACAGATGTTCCTAAAGGTGAAGTTTATCATAGTGTTGAAGGAGCGAATGGAGAATTAGGATATTATTTAGTTAGCGATGGTGGAAGAGCAGCCTATCGTTTGCATTTCCGCAGACCATGTTTTATTTACTATCAGGCATTTCCTGAAATGGTAAAAGGTGCTGTTATTGGTGATGCAATCCTTACAATGAGTAGCATGAATGTGATTGCAGGTGAGTTGGATGGTTAATACCTCACCTAAATCCTCTCCAAAGGAGAGGACTTAAAATAAAAATATTAAAAAGATGAGTGAACAAAAGGAAATAAAATTTAGTAACGAAACGATGGAGCTTATTCAAAGCCTTATCAAACGTTATCCTGAAGGTAAACAGAAGTCAGCTTTATTACCTCTGTTACATTTGGCTCAAGCCGAATTTGATGGATGGTTAAGTGTTCCCGCAATGGATCTTGTTGCTTCCATTCTTAAAATTCAGAATATAGAAGTATATGAAGTTGCTTCATTTTATTCAATGTACAATTTGAAACCTGTTGGAAAATGTGTGATTGAAGTTTGTAGAACAAGTTCATGTTGGCTTAGAGGTTCAGATGATATTGTTCATCACATTGAAAAGAAATTACATATTAAAGAAGGCGAAACAACAGCTGATGGAAAATTTACTTTAAAAACTGTTGAATGCCTTGGATCTTGTGGAACTGCACCAATGCTGCAAATTGGTGAAAAATATCATGAGAACCTTACCATCGAGAAAGTTGACAGCTTGCTTGATCAATGGAAACAATCAGAAAAACACAGCACTTATTTAGATAGTGATACATTTAGAAAAAATTAAAATGCCACAGACCTGCCTGCCAGGCATGGCTGGAATGGCAGGCAGGTTGCACAGATTAAATGGTTGATTTACTAAAAGATTTCAACGAGAAAAAGTTTCTATATAAAGATGAAACTTACAAAGTGATCGGTGCATGTATGGAAGTACATAAAATACTTGGGAAAGGGCTTTTGGAAGTTGTTTATAAAGATGCGATGGAAATTGAATTTGGAGCAAAATCAATTCCATATCAAAGAGAAAAAAAGTTTGAAATTAAATATAAAGATGTTCTTTTAAACCATTGTTTCTATTCTGATTTTGTAGCATTTGATAAAATTATTGTTGAAATCAAAGCTCAAAAAAATGGAACAGGATAAGAAAACGAAAAGCAACTGATAAATTATTTAGCAATCGCAAAATTTAAAGTTGGTTTGCTTATTAATTTTGGAGAAGATTCATTGGTATATAAAAGAATAGCATTATAAAAAAATAAATAAAATCTGTGTAATCTGTGGCTAAAAATAGCGACTAATATGGGAAAGAAAATATTATTAGAGCATGATCACGTTGAAGGAATAAACACCTACGAAGTGTATCGCAAACATAATGGTTATGCTTCGGTTGAAAAGGCTTTGAAAACAATGAAGCCTGATGAAGTTACAGAAGAAGTTAAGAAATCAGGATTACGTGGTCGTGGTGGTGCAGGATTTCCAACCGGAATGAAATGGAGTTTCTTGGCAAAACCTGAAGGCGTTCAACGTTATCTAGTTTGCAATGCTGATGAATCAGAACCCGGAACTTTCAAAGACCGTTATTTAATGGAACGCATACCTCATTTACTGATTGAAGGAATGATCGCTTCAAGTTATGCGTTGGGTGCAAATACATCTTATATTTATGTACGTGGTGAATATTTTTACATCATCCGTATTTTAGAGAAAGCTATTGCCGAAGCATACAAAGCAGGCTGGCTTGGTAAAAATATTTTAGGAACAGACTTCTCACACGATATGTATGTGCAGTGTGGAGCAGGTGCTTATATCTGTGGAGAAGAAACAGCATTACTTGAAAGTTTGGAAGGCAAACGTGGAAATCCTCGTATTAAGCCTCCATTTCCAGCTGTTAAAGGAGTTTGGGGTTGTCCAACAGTTGTAAACAACGTTGAAACACTTGCTTCGGTTTGCTTTATTGTAAATTCCGGAGGAGATGAATATGCTAAAATTGGAATTGGAAAATCAACAGGAACGAAACTAATTTCGGCTTCAGGCCATATTAAAAAGCCTGGAGTATATGAAATTGAGATGGGTGTTCCTGTTGAAGAATTTATATTCTCTGAAGAATATTGCGGAGGAGTTTTAAACGATAAAAAATTGAAAGCTGTTGTTGCCGGAGGTTCTTCGGTACCGGTTCTTCCTGCTGAATTAATATTAAAAACAGCAAATGGCGAACCTCGCTTAATGAGCTACGAAAGTTTATCGGATGGTGGTTTTGCTACTGGAACAATGTTAGGTTCAGGAGGATTTATTGTAATGGATGAAACTACCAGCATTGTAAAAAATCTTTTCACTTTTGCAAGATTCTATCACCATGAAAGTTGCGGACAATGTAGTCCTTGTCGTGAAGGAACAGCTTGGATGGAAAAAGTTCTTCATAAAATTATTGATGGACACGGAAAAATTGAAGACATTGATTTGCTTTGGGATATTCAAAAAAATATTGAGGGAAATACTATTTGTCCGCTTGGAGATGCAGCAGCATGGCCCGTGGCAAGTGCTATTCGACATTTCAGAAACGAATTTGAAGAGTATATTAAAAATCCTTCAGCCGTTAAGGATGTGAAGTACTATTATCATTGTAATAATTTAAGCCCGGCTGAGGCATACAGCAGTATATAAAATTTTAGAAATGGCAAAAGTAACCATAGACGGAATTGAAATTGAAGTACCAGATGGTACAACCATTTTGCAGGCTGCACGAATGATTGGCCCTGAAGTGGCTCCACCTGCCATGTGTTTTTATTCAAGTTTAAAAACAAGTGGAGGGTATTGCCGCACATGCATTGTTAAAGTTAGCAAAGGTTCAGAAAAAGATCTACGCCCGATGCCAAAACTTGTTCCTGCTTGTCGCACAAATGTGATGGATGGAATGGAGGTAATGAATTTTACTTCACCTGAAGTTGTTGAAGCTCGTAAAGGTGTAACCGAATTTTTATTATTAAATCATCCGCTTGATTGCCCAATTTGTGATCAGGCAGGTGAATGTCATTTGCAAGATCTTTCTTTCGAAAATGGTTCATCAAAAACCCGCACTGATTTTGAACGAAGAACTTTTAATAAATTAAACATTGGTCTTCATATTCAACTTCATATGTCTCGTTGCATACTTTGCTACCGTTGTGTAAAAGTTGCCGAACAAATTACTGATGGACGAGTGCATGGTGTGATGAATAGGGGAGATCATTCTGAAATATCAACTTATATCGAACAAGCTATTGATAATGATTTCTCTGGAAACATGATTGACGTTTGTCCGGTTGGAGCTTTAACAGATAAAACATTCCGATTTAAAAGTCGTGTATGGTTTACCAAACCTGTTGATGCCCATTGTAAATGTGATAAGTGTTCAGGGAAAGTTGTGTTGTGGTATCAGAAAGATGAAGTTTTACGTGTTACAGGAAGAAAAGATCAGTGGGGAGAATTGGAAGAATTTATATGTAATACCTGCCGATTCGAAAAGAAGAAAACGAGTGACTGGATTATTGAAGGACCTCGTCATATAGATCAGCATTCTGTAATCTCTGCAAACCATTATGAGAAAATGGTGAAGCCTCACGAATTTAAATTGAACGACATTAAACCGATAATTGAATCATGATGGATTGGAGTATAATTATTGAAAAAAGCATTCTCGTTGTAGTATTGTTTGGTGTGAGTTTGGCAATTGCCGCTTACAGCACATACGCAGAAAGAAAGATAGCAGCATTTCTTCAGGATCGTATAGGACCCGATCGTGCAGGACCATGGGGATTACTTCAGCCACTTGCCGATGGTGGTAAGATGTTTTTCAAAGAAGAAATCATTCCAAATGCTTCAGATAAATTTTTATTTATTCTCGGCCCTTGTATTTTTATGACAACTGCATTAATGACAAGTGCATTAATTCCATGGGGAAAGTCAATGAATATTGGAGGGCGTGAAATCAGTTTACAAGTTGCAAATCTAAATATAGGTATCCTTTATATTTTTGCGATTGTTTCAGTTGGAATTTATGGAATTATGATTGGTGGTTGGGCATCAAATAATAAATTCGCTTTGCTCGGGGCTATTCGTGCTTCATCACAAATGATTAGCTATGAACTTGCAATGGGAATGGCAATTATCGCAATTCTTCTTACTTCAAATTCATTAAACATTCGCGATATTGTTGATCAGCAAGAAGGTTTTAAATGGAATGTCTTTTATCAGCCACTTGGATTTTTAATTTTCATTATTTGTGCATTTGCCGAATGTAATCGTACTCCTTTTGATTTACCAGAAACAGAAACAGAACTAGTTGGTGGATACCATACCGAATACAGTTCGATGAAATTAGGATTGTACCTTTTTGCTGAATACACTAACATGTTCATTTCTTCAGCAGTAATTTCATGTTTATATTTTGGAGGATATCATTTCCCAGGAATAGATAGTTTACATCTTTCACAAAATGTTGCTGCACTTGTAAGTGTTGCTGTATTATTTTCTAAAACGTTTTTCTTCATCTTGTTTTTCATGTGGGTTCGTTGGACATTGCCACGTTTTCGTTATGATCAATTGATGAGATTAGGCTGGCAAGTATTGTTGCCATTAGCTATAGTAAATGTATTGATAACCGGTGCCTGGCTAACCTATTTTAAATAAAATTATGCAATCGCTAACCAATAGATCAGTAGTTGTTCGTAAAAGAGAAATGTCTTTTATGGAAAAGCTTTACCTGCCTGCTATTTTAGGTGGAATGGCTTTAACTATCAAACATCTTTTTAAGAAAAAAGTGACCAATAAATACCCTGAAGTGAAACGCATTTTTGCGCCAATTTACAGAGGTGTACATGTATTAAAACGTGATGAGCAAGGAAGAGAAAATTGTACTGCTTGTGGGTTATGTGCTGTTTCTTGCCCGGCTGAAGCCATTACAATGGTAGCCGCTGAACGTAAACAAGGTGAAGAAAATTTGTATCGCGAAGAAAAATATGCTGCCACTTATGAGATCAATATGCTGCGTTGCATTTTCTGCGGATTATGCGAAGAAGCTTGTCCAAAAGATGCTATTTATTTAACTGACAGATTAATTGAATCAAAATATAATCGCAAAAGTTTTTTTTATGGGAAAGATCTTCTAGTTGAAAAAATTGACGAAAGGATTGACATTTCCAAACGCAAAAAAAATTACAAAATGGCATAACATTTTTAACAATTGAAAGAGATAAAACAATGAGCCAATATTTATTTTTCACATTATCATTTCTCACAATAATCAGTGCATTATATGTTGTGTTTTCAAGAAACCCAATGTATAGCGTTTTATCGCTGATAGTTTGTTTTTTTACAATAGCCGGGCATTATATTTTATTGAATGCACAGTTTCTTGCAATCGTTCACATCATTGTTTATGCAGGAGCTATTATGGTATTGTTTTTATTTACAGTGATGCTTCTAAATCTAAACAAAGAAACAGAGCCTCATAAAACCAATTGGGTAAAAGTAGCAGCTGTAATTGCCGCAGGAATGTTATTCTTAACATTAATAGCATCTCTTAAATCTACTCAATTAGGAACTTATCATTTGCCTCCTAGAACAACTATTGGTTTAGTTCAAAATATTGGAATAAAATTATTTACCGACTTTTTATTGCCGTTCGAAATATCATCCATTTTATTTATGTCGGCAATGATTGGTGCTGTGATGTTAGCTAAAAAAGAAAAATAGAAATGAAAGAAGCAGCTATAAATTATGTTCCACAAAACTGGTATTTAGTATTAAGTACATTTTTGTTTTGCATTGGAATTATGGGAGTACTTTTTCGCAGAAATGCCATCATCATCATGATGTGTATTGAACTCATGTTAAACTCTGTAAATCTATTATTGGTTGCCTTTTCATCTTATAGCGGCAATAGTGATGGACAAGTTTTTGTGTTTTTTATTATGGTGGTGGCTGCAGCTGAAGTAGCTGTTGGACTTGCTTTATTAGTAAGCATCTACAGAAATGTTATGAGTACAGATATTAATGTTTTAAACAAATTAAAGTGGTAAACGTGACTGATCAAATTTTGAAAGATTCATTATTGATAACACCGGGAATATTGATTCCGTTGTTTCCGCTAATCGGTTTTCTAATCAATGGATTGTTTGGAAAATATTTACCGAAAAGCATTACTGGTTGGATAGCAAGTATCTCCGTTCTTGCTTCTTTTGTTTGTACTTTTTACATCTTTACAAACCTTCCTTCTAATGGTTCATTGCATATCGATTTGTTTAACTGGATTGCATACAGCAATATGAACATTGGTTTCGGATTTTTAATAGATCCGTTAACTTTGGTGATGTTATTGGTGATAAGTGGTGTGGGCTTTTTGATTCATCTTTATTCGATTGGATACATGCACGGTGACGAAGGCTTTACAAGATTCTTCACTCATCTTAACTTATTCATCTTTTTTATGATGTTGCTGGTAATGGGAAGTAATTATTTGGTGATGTTTATCGGATGGGAAGGCGTTGGATTATGCTCCTATTTATTGATTGGCTTTTGGTTTAAAAACGATGCATACAATGATGCTGCTAAAAAAGCATTCATCATGAACCGAATTGGTGACCTTGGTTTTTTACTTGGGATGTTTTTCATGCTATTCAACTTTGGAAGTTTAGATTACGCAGTTGTTGCACAAAAAGCTTTGTTATTACCAGTTGGAAGTTCAGTTCTTGTTGCAATCACATTATTGTTATTTGTTGGTGCAACCGGTAAATCAGCACAAATTCCTTTGTACACTTGGTTGCCTGATGCAATGGCAGGACCAACTCCTGTTTCAGCTTTGATTCATGCTGCAACAATGGTTACTGCGGGTATTTATATGATTGTTCGCTCAAATGTTATTTATGCTTTAGCACCATTCACGTTAGAGATTGTTGCAATTGTTGGTGTGGCTACATGCTTGTTTGCTGCCATCATTGGATTGATGCAAAATGATATCAAAAAAGTTTTGGCATATTCTACTGTTTCACAACTTGGAATTATGTTCGCAGCTTTAGGAATCGGAGCTTTCTCAAGTGGTATGTTTCATTTAGTAACACACGCATTTTTTAAAGCCTTATTATTTCTTGGCTCTGGAAGTGTGATTCATGCTTTGCATGGAGAACAAGACATCAGGAAGATGGGTGGATTAAGAAAATATATTAAAGTTACTTTTGTTACATTCTTAATTGGAGCGGTTGCCATCTCAGGTATTCCGCCTTTTGCAGGTTTCTTTTCTAAAGACGAAATTCTATCACACGCATTTGAGCATAACAAAATAATTTGGGCAATACTTTCTATCAGCTCAATGATGACTGCTTTTTATATGTTCCGCTTGGTTTATCTAACATTCTTTAATGATTTTAGAGGAAGTGAAGAAACTAAAAAACATATTCATGAATCGTCTGCAATCATGACTATTCCATTGATTGTTTTAGCTGCACTTTCAATTATTGGTGGTTTTATTGGAATGCCTTCTGTATTTGGATTCACTCATCAATTTCAACTGTATATTTCATCGGTTACTGATGCATCCAAAGAATTGATGAAAGAAAATATCGAGCTCAATCATTCGATGGAATGGGTATTGATTGCAACTGCAGTTATCGCTGCAATCGTAAGTATTTTATATGCGCGATTTAAATACCTCACCAAAAAAGAACAACCATCTGAAGACATAGCATTAGCTGGTTTAGATAAAGTTGTTTACAATAAATTTTATGTGGACGAAATTTATGATTCAATCATTGTAAAACCATTGAAGGTTTTATCTGATTTGTTTTTGGTATTGGTTGATAAATTAATCATCGATCTTTTTGTAAATGCTGTTGCTTGGTTTGTTGGATTGTTTGGTCGAACACTTCGCTTAGTTCAAAACGGAAACACTGGATTTTATGTTTTCGCAATGGTGTTTGGTATTATTGTATTATTTGTAATAAGGTTACTAATTTAAATGATGACTTTACTGATATTATTTTTTCCGCTTGTAGCTTCTCTCCTAGTTTTATTTTCAGGAAACAAGCTTGCTTCTAAAGTTGCTTTATTCTTCTCTGTCATCGAACTGGCAATAACTTTTTACGCCTATTTAATATACAAACAAAGTGGCGCTGAAAGTTTCTATTATTTTAAAGAATGGATTGCTGATCCAAAAATCAGCTTCCATTTAGGAATGGATGGATTGAGTTTGTTGATGGTTCTGTTAACAAATTTTCTTACACCCATAATTATTCTTTCAGCATTCAATAGAACTATTGAAAACGCTAAAGGATATTTTGCTCTCATCACATTTATGCAATTCGCATTAATTGGTGTTTTTGTGGCTTATGATGGTTTACTATATTATATTTTCTGGGAACTCGCATTAATACCAATTTATTTTATTGCATTGCGTTGGGGCGGACCAAATAGAGTGAATGTTACCTTAAAGTTTTTTATTTATACTCTTGCTGGAAGTTTGCTGATGTTATTCGGTTTCATCATGCTGTATTATTACAACCCTAGCCACTCATTTGATATTCGCGATTTATATGCTAATGCATCTAAAGTATGCTCATGTAATCAAAGTTGGTTGTTCTGGTTATTCTTTGCTGCATTCGCTATCAAAATCCCTATTGTACCTTTTCATACTTGGCAGGCCGATACATACAAAGAGGCACCAACACAAGGTACCATGTTACTTGCCGGTATCATGCTTAAAATGGGTACTTACAGTTTGCTTCGTTGGTTAGTACCAATTGTTCCTGCCGGTGTTGCCGAATGGGGACCTTATGCAATTGTTCTTTGTGTGGTAGGAATTGTTTATGCATCGGTTATCGCCATCATGCAAAAAGACTTGAAAAAGTTATTCGCTTATTCTTCAGTTGCTCACGTTGGATTAATTTCAGCAGGTATTTTTGCCTTGAACATGCAAGGCCTTCAAGGCAGTGTTGTTCAAATGTTAGCGCATGGTGTAAATGTTGTAGGATTATTTTTCTGTGCTGATATTATTTTCAATCGTACGAAAAGTTTAAATGTTGATGGTTTAGGAGGAATAAGAAATGTAGCTCCAAAATTCAATACGATGTTTATGATTGTTGTTTTAGGAAGTGTGGCATTGCCTCTTACAAATGGCTTTATCGGAGAGTTTTTATTACTGTTTGGAGTATATGAATACAACACTTGGCTTTCGGTATTTGCAGGATTAACAATTATTCTTGGAGCGGTTTACATGTTAAGAATGTTTCAAAATGTGATGCTTGGAAATACCAACGAAACTACCTCTGTTTTTGCTGATTTAAAATGGAATGAAACACTGGTACTTGGAATTTTGGCAATCGTAATTATTGTGATGGGAGTTTATCCAAAACCTGTTTTCGAATTGGCTGAACCGGCTTTAAAACTGATATTAAATAACGCATTAATCAAATAAAATTGTAAGGCATGTATACTCATCTTTACACAAAATAATACTAAATGAATACACTGATTTATACATCTATTCTTGGATTGCTCTGCATGGTGGTTGAAATCCTTGACCTCAGAAAAATTCTTGTACCCATGATTATTTTGGGATTGGCTACCATTTTCTATTTCAACTTAGAAGATTGGAACCATGTTCAATTCTTTTACAATAACATGATTCGTGTAGACAATTTTTCTGTTGCATTTTCAGGTTTGGCTATTGTGTTATCGGTATTAATTTTTGTGCTTTCAGCAGATTTCTACAAAGAAGATTCAAGACATATCAGCGATTATTTAGCAATACTCATTTTTGCTTTGTGTGGTGCCATCGTAATGTTCTCGTTTTGGAATATGGCTATGTTATTTTTAGGAATCGAAATTCTTTCCATCTCACTTTATATCATGGCTGGAAGTAAACGCTTTGATGTAAAATCAAATGAAGCCGGTTTCAAATATTTCTTGATGGGTTCATTTGCTTCAGGATTTTTATTATTTGGAATTGCTTTGATTTATGGAGCAACCGGAAGTTTTCATTTAGCAAATATTGCAACCTATGTTTCTTTAGGACATATCAGCCCGATGTTTTATGTTGGAATGATGATGATGCTTGTAGCTATGTTATTTAAAGTGGCTGCAGTTCCTTTTCATTTTTGGAGTCCTGATGTGTATGAAGGTGCACCTGCATTGGTTACTGCTTATATGTCAACGCTAGTAAAAATTGCTGCATTTGGAGCTTTCTATCGCTTGTTTTATGTAACATTTATTAGCACTTTCGATTCGATAAATCTTATTTTAGCAATAGTAACTGCTGCTACCATTATTCTTGGAAACGTTACTGCTTTAAGCCAACTTAATTTTAAACGACTATTAGCATATTCAGGAATTTCGCATGCAGGTTATTTAATGCTTGGATTAATCAGCATGAAAGGCGGAACTGCTAATGCTATGTTTTTTTATTCTGCAGGATATGCCATTGCAACAATAGGAGCATTTGCAGTTGCCATCTTAGTTTTTAAGGCAATGAAAAATGAAAACATCGAAGCCTTTAATGGCCTCGGTAAAAAGAATCCAATGCTTGCTGCTGCATTAACCTTGAGTATGCTTTCGTTGGCAGGTATCCCTCCTTTTGTTGGATTCTTAGGAAAGTACTATATTTTCTCTGAAGCAATCAGAAACGGGCAGATTACATTAACATTTATTGCATTGCTTAATTCGATAGTTGGGGTGTATTATTATTTTAAAGTAATACTTGCCATGTATACCAAAGAGGCAAACGAAACTGAAGTGAGTGGAACTGTTTCATACTATGTGATCATTTCAATTTGTTTGCTATTGAGCATAGCACTGGGATTATTCCCTGATATGCTAATGCACTTGTTTTAGTAGTTAAACAAACTTTTTATAACCAACGCAACTCAAAAGGTTGCGTTTTTTTATGTTCAGTTAACCACGAACGTGCCTGCCAACCTCTGGTTGGGATGTTCGCGGAAACGTTTTTTTTAGAAAATCAAAAACATTAAAAACGCTCCCC
>Ga0194047_10000549_pt1 | contig 25100 bp, 27 predicted proteins | sample JunL225m_MetaG_2_FD_160070 | JGI IMG/M metagenome (GOLD analysis project Ga0194047, IMG submission 160070) | Anoxic zone freshwater microbial communities from boreal shield lake in IISD Experimental Lakes Area, Ontario, Canada - Jun2016-L221-5m | ecosystem: Environmental > Aquatic > Freshwater... | reverse complement strand
ACAATATCCAGCAATATTACTTCCACACCTATGTTGGCAAAATGGCAGGCAATGCGGCTTCCCATCACACCCGAGCCAAGCACCGCCACTTTTTTTATGCTTCTGTTACTCATAATTCAGTTATTTAAAATTAGACTCTCGTTTAAAATGACTTAAATCTTTTTCCAAAATTAGTGTTTTTTTAAAGAGGAAAATAAACTATTGTCATTTCTGTTAAAATAGTAATCGGGCTAAATAGATAGATGTAAAAGCAAAAGATATTAAACTTTACAACCTACTTTGTAATTGCAAATTTTCCGCTCTGGAGATTTAGGATCACATCAGGCCTTTTGACTCTGATATAACTCAACCTTGCCAAAGGCGCTTTACTTCCAATTAATTCTTCATCGAATGACTCTTTCTGGATTCGTGCTTGGAGTTCCTCTCCTCCTGTTTTTGAGAATACTACAAAAACATCGGGCATAGGTAGGTTTGGGTCAAGTCCTTGCTTTTCGATATAAGTAGGTTCAAAAAAAAGTTTAAGTGGAAATTGCTCAGGAAAAACTTTTACAGGTGATATTTTCCCTCCTTTATAGGTATAAAACTTCAATGTTTGAGAATACATATCTTCTTTATAATAGCCATCAACTGCAATAAGGCTTTCAGTTGGCGATACGGTCCAGAGTTTTACATCAAAATTCAAGTCTCCATTAGAGGCAGATAATAAGTTGTTCTTCTCATTTAATAATAAGACATGAAATCGAGGGTCGTTTGGAATGAATTTCTTTCGTTTGACATCAAAGTTTTCAATCATTTTATATCTCTCAGTAATTGGGAAAGAATCTTTTTTTGCAAAATTCAGTTGATGTATGTTTGTGAATACAGAGTCGGGTAGTAAATAAAAAATGTCTTTCACAGAATGGGTTCGTTGTGCAAATCCCTCTATGGAAGATATGCCGATAAAAACAATACACAAAAGAGTATTTAGAAATAGTTTCATACAATAATGTTTTACGTTTAACCTATTTATCAAGGGCAAATATATAAATTTAAATGTGATATACTTACCTGATTCTTATCAAGTTTTCTAAACACCTCCATGTTACTAAAAGATTAATGGATTTAAATTATGCTTTCGGATGAGCTTGCTTATGAATACTCTTTAACTTTTCAACGGTATTGTGGGTATACACTTGTGTAGCCGAAAGGTTTGCATGTCCAAGAAGTTCCTTTATCGCATTCAGGTCTGCGCCATTGTTTAGCATGTGCGTGGCAAATGTATGACGGAGCACGTGTGGACTCTTTTTATCAATTGTAGTTACTAATGATAAATAATTGCGAACTACTGCATAAACTGTTTCTTCGGATAGCTTTTTTCCATTAGTGGATTCAAACAAAAAAACATTCGGCACCTCTTTTTTTGTTTTGATATACGATTCAATGGCCTCTTTTAATTCTTTATTGAAGGGAATTATACGCTCCTTGTTTCTTTTACCAAGCACTTTAAGTTGACATTGATGTAGATCAATGTTAGCCACTGTTAAATTTATCAATTCAGACAGTCGCATGCCAGTAGCATAAAATAATTCTATAATCAACTTGTTGCGTACTCCTTCTTCATCTCCACCAAAATCAACTGTATCGAGAAGCAGATCCATCTTTTCCTTTTCTACAAAGACTGGTAAACGTTTCGAGGTTTTAGGTGACAATATCTTAAGCATCGGATTCTCGGTAACAAAATTTTGCCTTAAAAGGAATTTGTAAAATGTCTTTAAGGTTGTGATTTTTCTATTTACCGAGCGAGGAGACGTTTCGTTTTCCATCAAACTCACTATCCAAGAACGGACAACTGTGTGATTGACATCTCCTAGGTTTTTTATTTCGTAAGTTTTATCGAGATAGGAGATGAACTGAATTAGGTCGTTGGTGTAGGCAACTAACGTATGATTAGAAAATCGCTTTTCGTATTGAAGGTAGTTTACAAACTTGTCTTTTCCTAAAATCAATTCCATAAAAAAGGGAAATACTTAATTGTTCATATAAATAACTCCGTAAAGTTAATCAAACAATTAAATACTTCCCCTTTTTGGGAATAATATTTAAAGAATTATGCTTCTTCTGTGTAGTATTTCTTTTTTACGTAAATGGCTTTTTTCTTACCTTCTCGGAAAACTACAGATGGCTTTGTGAATTTTTGACGATCACGTAATTCTTTTACAACACCTGTCTTTTCAAATTTTCTTTTGAACTTCTTAAGTGCTTTCTCTATTGGTTCTCCGTCTTTAATTTGTACTATTAACATTCTCTTTTATTTAATTAATTTCTTGTTATTATTTTAGTCCCTTCTTTGATTGGGGGTGCAAATATATAAAAAATTAGATACTTGATGCCAAATAATGGAAATTATTTTCGCATCTGCTTACCAATGCCTTTTTTATTATTTCATTATTTCGCGCGAAATAACCAGTTTTTGTATTTCCGAAGTACCTTCACCTATGGTACAAAGTTTACAATCGCGGTAATACTTTTCGGCTGGAAAATCTTTGGTATAGCCATACCCACCAAATATCTGCACTGCTTCATTCGAAACTTTACAAGCTACTTCGGAGGCATAATATTTAGCAAAAGCTCCTTCTTTTGTCATTTTTAAACCTTTGTTTTTTCTATCGGCAGCCAAAAGAGTAAGTAATTCAGCCGCTTCTATTTCGGTAGCCATATCGGCTAATTTGAATGCTATCGCCTGAAATTGAGAGATAGGTTTGCCAAATTGTTCTCTTTCCTTTGAATATTTAAGGGCACAATCAAATGCTCCTTTTGCAATACCCACTGACAACGCAGCTATAGAGATACGGCCACCATCCAATACTTTCATAGCTTGTACAAAACCATCACCTTCTTTGCCCATCATCTGATCCTTGTGAATGCGACAGTTATCAAATATGAGCTCTGCGGTTTCGGAAGCACGCATCCCTAGTTTGTTTTCCTTTTTACCTGATTTGAATCCGGGTGTTCCTTTTTCAATAATGAATGCCGACATTCCGTGCGAATCTCCTTTGTTGCCTGTACGAGCTATCACAACGGCTACTTGACCAGTTATTGCATGGGTGATGAAGTTTTTTGAGCCATTTAGTACATAGTAATCTCCGTCTTTCACGGCTGTGGTGCTCATTCCTCCGGAATCGGAGCCTGTACCTGTTTCGGTTAAACCCCAAGCTCCTATCCATTCGGCCGTTGCCAACTTGGGTAAATATTTTTTCTTTTGTTCTTCGTTTCCAAAAGCAAGAATATGACCTGTACATAAGGAATTGTGAGCCGCCATAGACAAGCCAATTGAGCCACACACTTTTGATAACTCAACTATCGCTGTAACATATTCGGTATAAGAAAATCCTGAACCTCCATATTCATGTGGCACCAATACTCCCATCAACCCTAGTTCACCAAGTTTTTTGAAAACCTCTACTGGAAATGTTTGCGCTTCGTCCCACTCCATCATTTTTGGTTTTATGTGGTCTGCGCCAAATTTTTTAATCATATCAGCTATCATTTGCTGATTCTCGCTAATGCTAAAATCCATCTTGTTGTTTTTTATTAAGTCGACAAAAATATAAATAATATTTGAACGAAATTTGACTAATTAAGTGATATTAGTCAGACGAGTGATTTCTTCACTATAATGTATGTGAATGAAACCCTCTTAATTTTGGCGACTGGAAGTAGAGGTGCATCCTATAATAAAACCTTCGGCACAAAATACTGTCGTCTTCACGTTTTTTATCATTGATATTATTATAAAAACACTAATTTTGCCCAACAATAATGCAAAACCAAAATAATTAATAATTATTCAACACTCTAAAATATGCCTATTTACCACAAGTTGGGAGCTTTTCCGCAGAAGCGACATATACAATTCAAAAAACCTGATGGTGGATTGTACTACGAGCAGCTGTTTGGCACCGAAGGCTTCAACAGCCATTCATCATTGCTCTATCAGATGCATCGTCCTACACAGGTTAAAGAAATTCTTGCCTCGTATTCAGTAGCACCTAAGATTGCTATCGACAAAAACATAAAATCATTACTCCTTAAGGGTTTCGACATAAAACCAACTGCCGATTTTTTAGAAAGCCGGAAGGCGGTGCTTGTGAATTCCGATTGCATCATTGGTTTGGCAGCACCTCAAAAGTCGCTTAGAACCTATTTTTATAAAAATGCCGATGCCGATGAAATGATATTTATTCATAAAGGAAAAGGTAAACTTAGAACTTTCATGGGTAATATCGATTTCGAATATGGCGATTACCTTATCATCCCAAGGGGAATGATTTACCAAATCGATTTCGAAACTGCTGACAACCGACTATTTTATGTCGAGTCGCATGCTCCATTTTATACACCGAAACGCTATAAAAGTTCATCTGGTCAGCTCTTGGAACATTCTCCATTTTGCGAACGCGATTTTAAATTGCCTATTGAACTCGAAACTTATGACGAGAAAGGTGATTTTGTGGTAAAGATTAAAAAAGAAGGAATGATGCACGAATTCGTGTATGCAACACATCCTTTTGATGTGATTGGTTGGGATGGATATAATTTCCCTTTCGGTTTCAGCATACACAATTTCGAACCCATAACTGGCCGTGTGCATCAACCACCTCCTGTACACCAAACTTTCGAAACATCAACTTTTGTTGTTTGTTCTTTCTGTCCACGTCTTTACGATTACCATCCAAAAGCAATACCTGCGCCTTACAACCATAGCAATGTGGATGCAGATGAAGTATTGTATTATGTTGATGGCGATTTTATGAGCCGTAACAACATCGAACAAGGGCACATCACTTTGCATCCAAAAGGTATTCCTCATGGGCCTGCACCTGGTGCCACCGAAAGAAGTGTAGGGCAAAAAGAAACACTTGAATTGGCTGTGATGGTTGACACCTTCCGTCCACTCATGGTTACTGAAGAGGCCATGGGTATTGATGATGGAAAGTATTATAGAAGTTGGGTGGAATAGGATGCCCCTCCTAAGCTCCCTTAAAGGAGGAAGTGATAATTGAAAATGGTAATGAAATATAAGTTTAATAAATAGTAAAAATCAATAAGTCCTTGCAACACTTCCCCATCGGGAAGGTAGAGTGGGGCCAAAAAATTATGGCAAAAGAAGTAAAGAATGTAGAGTACGGTTTAGAGAAAATATTTGAGGGAGCGCAAGACTTTCTTCCATTATTAGGAACCGATTATGTAGAATTTTATGTAGGTAATGCAAAGCAAGCCGCACATTTTTATAAAACCGCTTTCGGATTTCAGTCCTATGCTTACAAAGGGTTAGAAACAGGTTGCAAGGAATATGCATCATACGTATTATCTCAAGACAAAATACGTTTGGTATTAACCACTCCTTTAGATTCAAAGTCGCCAATCAACGAACATTTGGCTAAACATGGTGATGGTGTAAAGGTAATAGCCCTTTGGGTGGAGGATGCAACTAAATCGTTTGACGAAACGGTGAAACGTGGTGCAAAACCTTTCATGAAACCAACCGTAGAAAAGGATGAACACGGAGAAGTTATCCGTTCAGGAATTTATACGTATGGCGAAACAGTGCATATTTTTGTGGAACGCAAAAACTACAAAGGAATTTTTCTTCCTGGTTATACATCTTGGAAATCGGACTACAACCCAACATCAGTAGGCTTGAAATTTATTGACCACATGGTAGGTAATGTTGGTTGGGGAGAGATGAACCAATGGGTGAAATGGTATGAAGATGTGATGGGGTTTGTGAACTTTTTATCATTTGACGACAAACAAATCACTACCGAATATTCGGCATTGATGAGTAAAGTAATGAGCAACGGAAATGGAAGAATAAAATTTCCAATAAACGAACCTGCTATAGGCAAGAAAAAATCGCAGATTGAAGAATACATCGACTTTTATGAAGGCCCAGGATGTCAACACATAGCAGTGGCCACTGATGATATCATTAAAACGGTTAAAGAATTAAGAGCACGTGGGGTAGAATTTCTTTCGCCACCACCTCATGCTTATTACGAAGACATTCCAAAGCGGTTAGGTAAACACATGGACATGATGAAAGAAGACATGAATGTGATTGAAAGTTTAGCCATCATGGTGGATGCGGATGAAGAAGGTTATTTGTTGCAAATATTTACCAAACCTGTTGAAGATCGCCCTACTTTATTTTTTGAAATTATACAACGCATGGGAGCCAAAGGTTTTGGTGCAGGTAATTTCAAAGCATTGTTCGAGTCGATAGAAAGAGAACAAGAGAAAAGAGGTACGTTATAATCAAATCAGGAAACTGGAAAAGTCAATTCTATTTAAAGGATAAAATGGTGAAACGTGTTTTTGTTTTTCTTCTCGCTATGCTTACACTTGCAGCTTGCAACAGGCCTGCTGTGTTTGCTGAGGTAAAAGTGAACGACCGTTACACCATTTCCATTCCCGACTATCTGCAACCTTGTAAGGACTTACACAAGGATGCTTCGCTACAGTATCAGAATCCGGATAAAGGTATTTACGCTTTGGTGATTGACGAAAAAAAGAAAACCATGCAGGATTATGATTTGAATTATGATATTGATGCGTACTTCAACAATATTGCCAAACAAGGTTTTATAGATGCGATAAAGAATGGAAAGATTAGCATTCCTGGGAGACAAGAAATAAATAACAACAAAGCTTTAATTGCAGAAATAACGGGCAAAGTGGAGCAAACGGATGTGTTTTATAAACTTGCAATTATTGAAACGCCTTCTACCTTTTATCAGTTTTTGGCTTGGACAAGTGCCGAGAACAAAGAGAAATTTGAGCCTGATATGTTGAAGATGATAGAATCGTTTAAAGAACTTCCTGTGGCTAAAGAAGAATTACCCGAAAACAAAACACTGAACGATAGTGTTAAAATTCAATTGAAATATTAATATTCCTTTTTTATTAGTAAGGTTTGTTGTTGAAAAAACATCAACCAACGGCAGTGTTTCTGCTAATTTACCCTAAATACCAACTAGCTTAACACTATTCTATTTACTGACAATTTTGCAGTTCGACCTGACAAAATTTCAGTACGCGAAATGAAAAATAATAAATTTTGTCAGTGTCTAACAATTTTTTGGAATGGCATATAAATTGTTAGTGCCGAAATTGTAAATAAATAAAATGTTTAACTAATTAAAAAAAAATTATTATGACAATTGTAAAATGGAAAAAGCCCTCAATAGCAGGGCACGAAACAACAAGTCCTGTGGTTTTTAATTCTCCGATTGCAGGGTTGTTTGAAAATTTGTTAGGAGATGATTTTTTTACAAGGGAATTTGCATCTTATGTTCCCGCTGTAAATTTTTCGGAAGGTAAGGAGCGTTATCATTTAGATTTATCTGCTCCAGGTTTTGAAAAAGATGATTTTAAAATTGAACTTAACAAAGGAGTTCTTACTATTTCAGGTCATCACAAAACTGAAAAAGAAACAACTGAAAAAACTTACAGTCGCAAAGAGTTTAGTTATGGTTCATTTCAAAGAAGTTTCACTTTGCCTGAAGGGGTGAATGAAAATGGTGTGGAGGCAAAGTATGAAAATGGTATTTTGAAAATATCATTAGCTAAAAAAGAAGATGCGCACCAAGATGTTGTTGAGATTAAAATTTCGTAATTAGCAGTGTTTAACTTTTAAGACTAAATATTATGGTATCGCCTATAGTATGCTTAGCTGGTTTGTTCGTAGCAGGTGCAGCTTGGCTTGCATCTAATAAGAACACCGAAAAAAGTAACAATGAAGTTACCTATGATGAAGGAAATCGTTCTCAAGACAAAAATGAGAATAATTTTCTAGATTTTTCGGGTGGCTTGTTGGGAATTTAATTTCACAAAAAAAAGAAAAAGGGGGTATGCGAATACCCCCTTTTTTTATTAAATTGTTTGTTGGTGAAAAAACACCAACAAAGGCTGCACTTATGTATGTTGTTGTCAAGTGTTTATTTTGTACTTTCTTTTTTATGCAAGTAATATTTCAAACCTAATGTAACTATACTTGCTCTATTAGTTATTTTCTGCCCTGTATTATTAGTAGAAGGAGGTGAGTCAATTACTTTTGTGAAATCATACTGATATTGATATTCTACTGTAATAGCAACATAATTAAACTTAAACTCTATTCCGCCACCACAGTTCATTCCGAATATTGTTGAATTGTAATTGTTTCCAATCGGACCAGACATAGAAACAGCATCTGTTTGGAATAATAACTGATAGTCAAACCTTAAACCTAATAAAGCATAAGGAATAAGGTGATTTGTTGTGTATTTTATTTTTAAGAGAGGACTAAATGAAAGATAATGAAACTTAAAATTCCAATAAAACATACTGTTTGTAGAATATAGATGATGTGGAGATGTCACGGAAGAGTAATTACCTGATGACTGTTTTTCCATTCTGCAACCTTTTTGACAATAACTCAAGTCAGTTGTTAAGTTAAAATATTTTGAATTAAAAAAGTCTAATGTAACACCGCTATACAATCCAATTCTATAATGTGTTTTTTGGGTCAGGTTGATGGATTTAGCATACCAAATTTGATTTGCAAATGAAAGTCCTTCTTTTATACCAATACTTTTAACTATTTGTCCGCTCATATTTCTGACTATCAGTAGCGAAACTAAAAGTAATATTGTTCGTTTCATTTGGTGTCGTTTAAATTTAGTACATGCCCCAGAAGGTGCAGGCGTGTTATGCCTGTGTCAATTATTATTTTGTGTCTCGTCACAACACATAGAATAATTTCCAATCGCAAATATACATCAATTTTCTCTTTTTTAAGTTCGAGTTGGGCAAGTGAAGGAAATTTTAAGATGTCTTCGAAAACACTATCACTTTTCCTGAGAAAGTTATTTAACATCCAACTTTAGTTTAAGCAAAAGAAATTGGCTGAATATCCCCGAGATTTTCAGCCTAAAAGTTAATCGATTTGTAAAAACAAAAAAATGTTATTAATTTTGTGAAACGAAAAAGTTCTTTAACAGTTTTGATGAACTTATGACCGAAACGAGGAAAAGTAAATTCCTTTTTTAGGCCTTTAAATGCTTAAACGGTTTCGGGTAAAGCAGAAATTTTTTCCAAAGCATCGGAAGTCGTTTCCGAAGAAGCGGAAGTGATTTCCGAAGCATCGGAAACCTTTTCCGAAGAAGTGGAATCCATTTCCGAAGCTTCGGAAGACGTTTCCGAAGAAGCGGAAGTGATTTCCGAAACATCGGAAACCTTTTCCGAAGAAGTGGAATCCATTTCCGAAGCTTCGGAAGACGTTTCCGAAGAAGCGGAAATCATTTTAGAAGAAGTTGAAACTGTTTCCGATGCTTCGGAAACAATCGGGGGTATTGCCTCCGAAAAAAACAATGTTTTTCAATGGATTAATACTTTAAAATAAATAAAAAACAGTGCAACATTAACCTTAAAATGTATAGATAAAATGGGAAAAGAAGCAAAGATTAACACCAATTTTTCAAATGAGCCGGATGATGTGTTTTACACCATGGTGATGCTCATCTATAATTCATTAAAAGCTAATGCTGCCCTCTTTCCGGGTTTGTTGGTGGAGATGGGAGACTTAGACCCGCTCGAAAACCTTAAATTTGGAGGGGCAATAACTATATATAACAATACCCGCTTGATGCCTATCTATGTAGGTAAAACAGCCGATGTGGCGAAAGCTAGAGAGGATGTGCAGAAGATGGTAACAAAAAATGGAAATTGGCTGAATACATTTTGCCAAGGCGACATTTCTTTGCTCAAAAAAACAGGGTATCCGCTTGCCAAAGAGGATGAAGCACAAGGCAAATTGGAGGAGTCGGCAATTACCTTGGTGCCAATTGAGGCAGGTATGAGTTTCACGATTTCTCATGTACAAGGAAGCCATCTTAGGTACGGGGTGATGTATACCCTTGCTAGCAACCCCGAGCAAAACCCTGCTAAATGGACTTATCATTATGCTGCCCACCGCCAAGGAACTATTCGTGGACTGGAAAGCGAAGCGGAATATAAATTTGCATCGTTTGCCATGGGCACTTCCACCGACCTAACGTATAGCCGTGTTTTAAAAGCTAAGACGCTTTAGGGTTTGTTTAATTAAGTAGGTAGTCCCGAAGTTTCGGGATAGAATTACACGAAACCCAAAATTGTGAATTCTACATTGTGAATTGTAAATTATTTCTTTGCCTACTGAGAAATTCTGAAATTGTCTTTGTGGCAAGAAAATCTCAAATCTCGCGTCTCAAATCTGACAACTAAGAACCCCTATTTCCCTTTTACCGGTTGCAATAGCTTCTTATGTATCTTCATCACCTGCGGTATTAGTAGCCTATCCTTCCCATTCTTTATCACATACTCCGTTAAGACTTTTTTTTAATTATAAATAGAAAGAATTAAAAGAAGTATCTTTGTAAAAAAAATAAATAAGTATGATACAAATAGAAATTATCAACCCAAAGGCAAGCAAGTTGCTTCAAAATTTAGCCGATATGAAATTAATTAGCATTTCTAACACTGATGATGATGGGTTTATGAAACTGGTAAACAAAATACGAGCAAAAGCAAAACATACAGCTCCTTCCTTCGAAGAAATAACAAAAGAAGTAGAAATTGTAAGAGCTACCCGTTATGCAAAAAACAAAAAATAAAGTTATCATTGATACCAATATTTTGATTAGTTTTTTACTTTCGAAACAGAACTCGAAATTCGACTCAATTTTTGCTCACAATAAAATAACTCTTGTTTTCAGTAGCCAATTATTGGAGGAGTTTCTAACAGTAACTGGAAGAAACAAGTTTAAAAAATTCTTTGATTTAAAAGATGTTGAAAACTTAATTTTAAAAATACGTAACAGAGGTATTTTTGTAGAAGTTACAAGTAAAGTGAAAATTTGTAGAGATGCCAAAGATAATTTTTTATTAGCATTAGCCCTCGATTCAAAAGCTACACACTTAATAACAGGAGATAAAGATTTATTGGTATTAAAAAAAATTGGTAAGACAGAAATAATAACTCTTGCCGATTACCTAAAAGGAAAGTAGATTAATTAAATCATTCAAAAGTTTCAGCTATTCTCTTCGTGCCTTCGTGTCTTTGTGGCAAGAAAATCTCAAATCTCACGTCTCAAATCTCACAACTAAGAACCCCTATTTCCCTTTTACCGGTTGCAATAGCTTCTTATGTATCTTCACCACCTGTGGTATCAGTAGCCTATCTTTCGTACTATGTATCACATAATCCGAATGGTAAATCTTCAACCCATCTGTCCATTGGTTTTTCATTCGTTCCTTCACTTCCTCCTTGGTTAGTTGGTCGCGTTTCATCACCCGTTCTATCCTCACATTCAATGGTGCAGTCACCACTATCACCTCATCCATCAACTTATTTGCTCCACTCTCAAACAGTATAGCCGCTTCCTTCATCACATATTTGCACCGCTTTTGTCTCCTCACCCATTCCACAAAATCCCTTTCCACAGCCGGATGCATAATCTTGTTCAGCACCTCCAGCTCCTTTTTGTTTGTAAACACCAAAGCCGCCATTCTCTTCCTATCCACCCTTCCTTCCTCATTCAACACCGCCTTCCCAAAATGCTTCACTATCTTTTTCTTTACTTCCTCATCCTCGTCCAGCAGCCTCTTCGATTCCACATCCGAATAATACACCGGAACCCCCAACGACTCAAATACCTTACAAGCCATCGTTTTCCCACTACCAATACCTCCCGTTATACCTACCTTTTTCATCCCTTATTTCTTGATGATGTATTCTACCTTTTCAGGATTTATTTTTATTGCCCAAGTCTCCTTCGGAGATTTAATCACTTGCACCTTCAATTTATTACTTCCCGATTCAGCTTTGTTATAATCCACAGCCAGTCTAAACATCGAAACATTTATCTTTTCATAATTCGTCAATGCCACATTGTATTTCACCATCACCTTATCCGGAAACGTTTTCAGTTCATACCCAAGCGGAAGATGTTCCACATCCAACGGTACTTCCATACTCGTTTCCGTATATTTCGTTACGTTTATCGTACCATGCACCACCTCCTGCGAAAGCTCCACCGCTTTTATCTGCGCTGTTTTCAGCAATGCCACATCAAACCCCATCGATTTGCCAACACCTTTAAGTTCTTGCGGCACCGTCTCCACGTATTTTATTTTCTCCACCAACTCTTCACTCCCCGACACATCCACAAACTTAGGGTTAAGGATGATGCTATCGCTCTGTTGATATTGATTCTGAAAGCTCACCTTCACATTGCTTTTTATGGGCACACGTTTCGTAAACTTTTTATTGTAATCAAGAAATATTGTGTCTGGAAATAATTTTACAATATGAATATCACTAGTGAACTGTGAAGTTATTTTATCAATCCTCGAATTGCCAAGCAAGTAAAAATGATTGCGTGTCAACATCGGTTTCGCATCTTTTATATCCATGCTTATCACCTCGTTTTTCTCCTTCCATTTGTACACCATCAAATTGAATCCCGAAGCTTCTATCTCAATGTCTATGGTCTCTGGCAAGTGATTCGCCAATACTTTGTCCAATGGTAAATTAATGTAGTTCACCGGAAAGTTCACCACCAGCTTATACTCTTTCGATAACGACATCATCAACCAAAAAAAGAAAGAAGCCATCACGCAAAAAATAAACGTAATGATTCTCCTGTTCAGTTTCACTTTTTGTATCGATGCCATCTTTTACTTATTTCTCAGTCCTCTTAAATTTGTTTACTCCACAAAGTTAATCAACCTATCAAAAAAAACAGCGTTGAGTATAAATTTTCTCAACGCTGTCTTTTATTAAATAATCCGATTCTACTTTTGTTCTGCTCCTAACATGGTAGAAGTATCCATTGAAATAGCACTTTTCTCTACTTTCAATTTATGTCCACCTTCCACTTCAATAATAAAAGTTTTTTCTTGAACCTCCACTATCTTTCCATGAATACCACCAATGGTCACTATCTTATCGCCTTTAGCAATGTTCTCACGAAACTTCTTTTGCTCTTTCGATTTTTTCAATTGAGGACGAATCATAAAGAAATAGAATACTACGATAATTAAAATTAAAGGAATAAATTGTCCTATTGCATTCCCTGTGCCTTGCGCTCCACCAGCCATTAATAAAATGTTTCTCATTTTTCGATTTTTGTTATTGTTATTTATTTATTTATTTTGATTTTTATTGATTAATCCTTTCAATTGTTTACTCTGTTTCAGGAACACTGATAGTAGAAGCGATGGTTAATATTTTAGTGCTCGGATTACAATTGGTTACCAACGTCACTGTCTTTTCTACCACTCCCGATTTGCCTTCGCTATTAAATACCACATCTATCTTCGATTCTTGTCCTGGTTTCACAGGCTCTTTCGGATAAGTAGGAACAGTACATCCACAACTTCCTTGTGCCGATGAAATCACTAAGTCCGAACCACCAGTGTTTTTGAAAATAAACGAAAACGAAACTTTTTCGCCTTGCGTTATCTTCCCGAAATTATGCTTCTCTTCATTAAACAACATCACCGGTGCCGACCCCACAGCAGCCACTTTGCCCGATGCGGTAGAAGGAACATTAATTACATCCGTTGAGATGGTTGAGGCTTCTTTTTTCTGTTCTCCATTTTTGCATGCAACTCCCAATACTAAAAGGGAAAGGCATGCAATTCGTATACTTGTTTTCATTATTATTTTTATCTTGTATTAAATTTGTTTCTTACCAATAGCGCTGTTTCACTTATTCCATCAACCCTCTTCCCGATTTATGAAACATATCTTTCGCTTTCAAATCAATCACCAGCTTATCCAAGATGCCATTAATAAATGCACTACTCTTAGGCGTGCTGTATGTTTTCGAAATCTCAAGATACTCATTGAACGAAACACTCAATGGAATGTTTTCGAATTGCAACATCTCTGTAATAGCCATTTTCATAAGCAATACATCCATCATCGCAATTCTATCTACTTCCCAATTGCGTGTGCGTTCAGCAATCAGTGTTTCTACTTCTTGATTTTTTAGAATGGTTTGAACAAAAAGATTCGAAACAAAATCAATATCCTCTTCCTTCTCTTTGTACAAAGTAATCAAAGGCATATCAGGTTCAGCAAACTCTCCAAACGTCTCTAGTGTTTTTACAATGGTAGGGTTTACTAAATAAATATCATCACCCCAATTTAAACTGCGTTCTTCGTAAAGTTGATTTAACAATTCAAAGTCGGCAATGTTTTCCTTAAAAATATTGATGATAAATCGTTGATGAACTTCGTACGAATCGTCACTCACGTTCATGTACTTCCAGTAAAGCTCAGAGCTTTTGATGGTCAAAAATAGTTTCTTAACCAATTCGTGCTCGTTGTTCCAGCTTATCTTTCTATTGTTGATTTCTCTTTTCAGATGAATGTTTTCCGACAACTTAGCAATGAATTTGTTTTCCACAAACTTCATATTCGGATCTAGATTCTCCTTAGTTGGAAGATGTTTTGTTTTTGCATCCTCCAGTATACCAGCTGCCACATGTCTTAATTCATCAAACAAGGCCAGTTGATAGATATACAAATCGTAAATCTTATCAATGGTAGTAAATAGTTCTCGTTCTCCTTTGGCCAAATCACTTGAATCGGATTGAAAAAATCCGTACAATGCTCGCATTACTAGTGTTCTTAAATACCTTCTATTCAACATTACCTTTCAAATTATTCCCTCAGAAAAAATATTTAATTATAACTCGTAAATCAAAAAACGAAAAAACTATCTAAACAATTAAAATGTCAATTTCACTTTTCCAATATCAGCAATACGCTTTTCTGCAATTCTGTTAGCAGCCATATAGGTTGGTATGTTTTGTTCTTTTGAAATTTTAAAAATGTTTAATGTTGTTTGGTATATTTTCTCAGCATGAGCCATAGCGCGTTCGCGGTTATACCCTTGCAATTCGTAAAACACATTTATAATACCACCAGCATTCACTACAAAATCGGGAGCATAAATAATACCTTTATCCATTATCATTTTTCCATGCACTGTTTCTTCTGCCAATTGGTTGTTAGCCGCTCCGCACACAATCGAACATTTCAAACGATTGATAGTATCAGTGGTTAATACAGCACCTAAAGCACATGGTGCATAAATATCCATATCCATATCGAAAATTCCTTTGGCATCAGTTATTACAGTTGCTCCGGTTTCAGCAGCTACAAGTTTCAAACGCTCTTCGTTAATATCGTAGATAGAAACGTTAGCACCTTCTTTCACCAAATGTTTTACTAGGTTTTCACCCACATTCCCGATTCCTTGTACCACTACTTTTTTCCCATTCAAGCTATCATTTCCCCATTTTTCTTTGGCTGATGCTTTCATTGATAGGTAAACACCATAAGCTGTAACCGGAGAAGGGTCGCCACTTCCACCCATATTCAATGGTAAACCGCTAACATAATCAGTTTCCATTTTTATGTATTCCATATCTTTTGTATTCACTCCAACATCTTCAGCGGTAATGTATTTTCCAGAAAGGCTGTTCACAAACTTTCCGAATCTACGCATCATCGTTTCGTTTTTCTGAGTTCTCGAATCGCCTATAATTACAGCTTTTCCTCCACCTAAGTTCAATCCAGCAGCAGCCGATTTGTAAGTCATTCCTCTCGAAAGACGCAACGCATCTGTTAAAGCTTCCATTTCGTTGTTATATGGCCACATACGTGTACCACCTAAACTAGGGCCTAATACCGTGTTGTGTATCGCAATTATTGCTTTTAATCCAGTATCGTTATCATTACAGAACAACACTTGTTCGTGGTTGTTCAACGTCATTTGTGCAATCACTGGATTTTCTGCCAAAGGCGATTTCTTTAAATCTTGAACTTCTATCATCTTTTTTTGTTATTAAAAATTAAACGGTATTTATATATTACTCTATGAAACTATATTTTGACTATTTTTGATGCCCTTACAAAATCAACTCGTTTTTTAAATTGACGGCAAAAGTATATTTATTTTTTGAGCCGACAAAAATAAGGGATTTTAGCACATTATTTACATTAATTATCTATATTTATTTTGAATTCACTCCGACATATCAACAAGTACTTTTTTAAATACAAATGGCGACTACTTTTAGGTATTGGTTTTGTGGCCATTTCCAATTTTTTTGCTGTTTACTCTGTTACCTTCGTCCGCGATGCCATTGATTACCTCAAAGATGTTGAAAAACTAAAAGCAGCAGGAGATAACCCTTACAATCAATTACTCATTTATGCAGGAGTAATCATTGGCTGGGCTTTGGTAAGCGGGTTTTTCCTCTTTTTGATGAGGCAAACCATCATTGTTATGTCTCGCCTAATAGAAAAGGACCTGAAAAACGAAATATTCGATCATTATCAGCGACTCGATATCGGGTTTTACAAGCGAAATAACACAGGTGACTTGATGAATCGAATAAGTGAGGATGTAAGTCGTGTTAGGATGTACATAGGACCCGCCATCATGTACATTGTTAACACCATTATTACGTTTACATTGACTATTGGCGTTATGATGGAAGTAGACTTGAAACTCACCCTTTATGTATTATTACCATTGCCTTTTCTTGCTATTTCCATTTATTATGTAAGTAATGTAATCAACAAAAAGAGCACAAAGGTGCAAGAGCAACTTTCGGATATTACTACACATGCCCAAGAGGCATTCTCGGGAATCAAGGTACTTAAAGCATATGGGCGGGAAAATCACTCTGCAAGTGTTTTCGAGAAACTAAGTATCGAATATAGGAAACGTACCATGGAGCTTGTAAAAGTGGAGTCGCTTTTTCAGCCTTTTATGATTCTTTTGATTGGGTTAAGTACCATCTTCACCATTTATATTGGAGGAATGCAGGCCATTTCAGGCAAAATAACCTACGGAAATATTGCTGAATTCATTGTTTATGTCAACCGATTGACATGGCCTATTGCTTCGCTTGGTTGGGTGACTTCTTTAATTCAGCGTGCCGCTGCTTCTCAAACCCGTATTAATCAGTTTCTGGAAACAAAACCCGAAATAATGAACGAAACAGAAGAGCAAACGGAGATAAATGGCAGCATTGAGTTTAAAAACGTAAGCTTCTCTTATGCCGATTCTGGAATTCAGGCATTAAAGAATATTTCTTTTTCTATTCCTCAGAATACTTCTTTAGCCATTATAGGTCGCACTGCTAGTGGCAAATCAACTATCGCTAACCTTCTATGTAGACTTTATGATGTAGATTCAGGTGAAATTTTGATTCAAGGTAAAAACATTAGAAAGCATAATTTGAATTCGCTTCGCGATCAGATTGGTTATGTTCCGCAGGAAGTGTTTTTGTTTTCTGATACAATTGCGAATAACATAAGTTTTAGTGTCGACTCAGGTCGTAAAAACATTAATGCCATTCACGAGGCAGCTAAAAATGCGGCCATTTATGCGAATATTATCGAGTTTCCAGAAAAATTCGAGACCATGGTAGGCGAAAGGGGCATTACCTTATCGGGTGGACAAAAACAACGGATTTCCATTGCCCGTGCTATAATTAAACAACCCCAACTCCTTATATTCGATGATTGCCTTTCAGCTGTCGACACACAGACAGAGGAAGAGATTTTGTCCAACCTAAAGAAAATAATGAAAAACAAAACATCAATCATTATTTCGCATCGAGTTTCCTCCGTAAAAAATGCTGACCACATTATCGTACTTGAAAATGGTGAAATAGTAGAACAAGGTAGGCATGATGAGCTAATGGAAAAGCAAGCGATATATTTCGACCTCTATAAGATGCAATTATTGGAAGAAGAAATTGTGAATGCTTAAACATTGCCCCATTGTATTTATATTTCTTACTTTTGTTGCCATTACTCATTAAAAAATGTTAGAAAATTCTGAACGTACCGAATTAAGCTCTTTGGGCGAATTTGGATTAATTAAACACCTCACCCAATTCATTGAAATAAAAAATGAAAGCACAATTAAAGGTGTAGGTGATGATGCAGCTGTAATTGATTACAAAGGAAACCAAACTGTTATTTCTACAGATATGTTGGTGGAAGGTATTCACTTCGATATGGCCTATGTTCCCTTAAAACATTTAGGTTACAAGGCAGTTTCTGTCAACCTATCTGATATATATGCCATGAATGCAACACCAAAGCAAATCACAGTATCAATAGCGATGTCAAATCGTTACTCGGTCGAAGCTATTGAAGAGTTGTATGCGGGTATGTTTTTAGCATGTGAAAAACATAAGGTCGACATAGTTGGTGGAGACACCACCACAAATGTTTCAGGCCTTGTTATTAGTATCACTGCAATAGGAGAGGCAAAAAGTGAGGATTTAGTATATCGTTCTGGAGCTAGTGAAGGCGACTTGCTCTGTGTTTCTGGCGATTTAGGAGGGGCGTATGTAGGTTTGCAACTTCTCGAACGCGAGAAAAAAATATTTATAGAATCTCCTGGCGTTCAGCCCGATTTTGATGGAAATGATTATATTCTTGAACGACAATTGAAACCTGAAGCCAGAAAAGACATTCCACCTTTGTTGAAGCAACTCGAAGTTAAACCAACTTCCATGATTGACATTTCTGACGGTTTGGCATCAGAAATAATTCATTTATCTACCCAATCGAAAGTGGGATGCAACCTTTATGAGGATAAAATTCCAATCGACCCTCAAACATATACCATGGCCAGAGAATTCAACCTCGACCCAACTGTTTGTGCACTAAGTGGTGGAGAGGATTACGAATTATTATTTACAATTAAACAAGAAGATTTTCTGAAAATAAAAGCTAACCCCAATATTAGCATAATAGGTCACATGACTGATGCAAAGAGTGGAATTAACCTAATTACAAAAGGCGGTACTTCCACTCCATTAAAAGCTCAAGGTTGGGATGCGTTGTTGAAAAACGAATAGAATATCAAAATTAATCTTATTTTTGGTCTTGTTTTGTTCTCTATAAGCTTTTCATGATAGAGAATGCTAACTAAAAGTCTGTAAAAAGAGTATGGATAAAAGATTTAATTTAAATTTATTTTTTTTAGCATTCACTCTTGTTCTGTCTACCAAATTTTGCTTTGCCCAATCTTATTATTTCCGCAATTATTCTGTTGAGGATGGATTACCTTTTATTGAAGCATCCGTTATTTTTCAAGATCAAAAAGGGAATTTATGGTCCGGTGGATACGGAGGATTAAGTAAGTTTGACGGAATCCAATTCACCAATTACTCTCCAAATGAAGGTTTGCTGAATCATTTGGTTACTGCCATTAACGAAGATAAGACGCATAACTTATGGATAGGTACTATAAGTGGTATCAATGTATTTGATGGAAGTAAATTCAAAAGTTATACGACTAAAGAAGGTTTACCAAGCAATTCTGTTTCTTCAATTCTAAGAAGTGCTGACGGTGATATGTGGATTGGCACCAATAAAGGGATTGGTCGTTTTCAAAACGGAGAATTCATTCGCTATTCAGTAAAAAACGGACTCGGAAGTGATGATGTTAAAACGATTTTTCAAGATAGGAACGGAAGCATTTGGGTCGGCACAACGGCAGGAATAAGCCGATTTGACGGTTCAAACTTTGTGTGTACTAGTGTTAATCTTCATGGTAAGTTTGCAACTAAAAATAAGGAGGCGAACATTGTTAATGGCATTTCCGAAGACAATAAATCTCTTTGGCTTGCTACCGAAGCAGGATTATTAAAATATGAAATATCCCAATCTGGAACCATAGAATTTATTCCCATGGAACAATGTTGGGACAAAAGTATAAATTCCATATTATACGATTCGAGAGGAAATCTTTGGTTGGGAACTGAAAAAGGACTGATAAAATACGACCACCAAACTTTTTCTAAATTAGCAATCCGAATCACGCCAAATAGCAATTATGTACATTATTTGTTTCAGGACTTCGAGAGTAATTTGTGGGTAGGAACTTCTGCTGGGCTTTTCAAATATCGTGGTAATCCTTTCATTAGTTTTGGCATCAATGATGGACTTACTAGTAATTTCATACACGGCTTAATGCGCGATTCAAAAGGAAATCTTTGGATTGGTTCACAAGGAGGAGGCCTATTTAAATACCTTAATCATCAGTTCTTTAATTATGAAGATATTTTGGATACCAAAGGAACAAATGTTAATTCTATTTTGGAGTTTGCTCCCAATACCTTATGGTTAGCGACCAACAAAGGGTTGATGATTTATGATAACGGCAATTGCCTTAAGAAATTCAAAAATGATACTTCAGGTGTTTTTGCTAACCCTCTCAATACATTTTATCGCGATTCAAAGTCTAATATTTGGATTGCTGGTCAAAATGAAATTTACAAATACAACGGAAAAACATTTATTACATATAAATTCAAAAGCAGAAGCGAGAACTTTCAAGCATGGAGTTTTGTGGAAGACCAACTCGGCAACATTTGGATTGGGACTTATTTAGGTGGACTAATAAAATTTGATGGAAAAACATTCACCGAATGCTCAGAACAATTAGGATTCGGGAACGATTCATTCCTTGCTTCATTAATCGATAAGGAAGGGAATCTTTATTTTGGTTGTTTAAATGGGGTGTGGATGTACAACCCTTCTACCCCTCAAAAAAAGCCAGTGAATTTTAATCAGAAAGATGGAATGAGTTCCGATTTGGTTTATTCACTCACTTTTGTAAAAGGGCAGAATGAAATATGGGCTGGTACCAATCAAGGTTTAAACAAAATTGATATTGCTGAATTTAAAAAAACCGGAGAAAAAAATAGTATTCCATTCGGAAAACAAGAAGGTTTCACTGGTGTTGAGTGTAACAACGGGAGCTGGGTCGACAAGGATGGAGCCGTTTGGTTCGCCACTGTTTATGGTCTCATAAAATATGACCCTAGTGAATATATTGAAAATAGAATTGAATCCAAAATTAGCATTACTGGATTTAGTTTGTTTTATAACGATACGATTCTGAAAGACAGCATCCATTTAGGTTATAGTGATAATAATATTACCTTTAACTATTCCGGTATTTGCCTTACCAATCCCAACAAGGTTAAATATAAGTACATCCTCGAAGGATTCGAAAAAACTTGGTCACCTCCCTCAAAGGAACGACTTACGACCTATTCTAATCTTCCACCTGGCACCTATACATTCAAAGTAATTAGTTCGAATAACGAGAATCTTTGGAATGTGTTGCCAGCGAGTTTTACTTTCACTATTGATCGACCGTTTTGGAAGACTTTGCAATTTTATCTTTCTCTTGTTTTATCTATTAGTCTTGTTCTGTTTTTCTCACTTCGATTTCGCATCCGACAAATTAAAAACAGAGAAAAGCAAAAAACCGAAATGAACAAAAAAATTGCGAACATCGAATCACAAGCCTTACGTGCTCAGATGAACCCTCATTTTATTTTCAATACTATGTCCTCAATTCAAGATTATATTTCAAGTAATAATACTGATGCTGCCTTGAGGTATTTGTCAAAATTCGCTAAGCTAATGCGAAAGATTATGGACAACTCAAAACAGCAATTAATACCTGTGGCGGAAGAAATGAATGCCTTGCAATTATATCTAGAATTGGAGGTGATGCGGTTTGATAAAAAGTTTGAATATCACATCAATGTTGATAATACGATAGACTCCAATTATGATAGAATCCCTTCCATGCTTATTCAACCCTATGTAGAAAATGCAATTATCCATGGATTATTGCCCAAAGATGGTTCTGGAAAAATTTCTATAACTTTACAAAGGCAAAATGATACGATTGAATGTACCATTGAAGACAATGGAATAGGTCGACAGAAATCTTTTGAGTTTAAAAAGAATCGAATACAACAACACAAATCAATGGGAATGAGTATAACCAAAGAGAGGTTAGCGATTTTAAATTCAAGTTTGAAGAGCAATATCTATGCAGAAATAATCGACCTCTATGAGAAAGGAGAGGCATCAGGAACAAAAGTTATTTTAATTATACCGATTGAAACAAACGACTAATAATGAAAAAATACAACACAATTATAGTTGATGACGAGAAAGGTGCTCGTGAATCTTTAGCCAAGATGGTAGAAAAATACTGCCCACAGATAGAAGTGGTTGCTAAAGCAGATTCTATGCTTTCGGCATACAGTGCAATAACATCGTTTCAACCCGATTTGGTCTTTCTAGATATTGAAATGCCCAATGGTAATGCCTTCGACCTGCTTGAAAAGCTGGGCACAGTTGATTTCGACATTATTTTCACAACCGCTTACGACCATTACGCAATCAAGGCCATTAAGTTTTCTGCTATCGATTACATCTTAAAACCCATTGATCCCGAAGAATTGGTTCAAGCAGTGAATAAGTTAGATTCGAAAGCAGAACAAAAATTTTTGAATCAAAAGAAGTTTGATGCTCTTATTTCGAACTTAAGACCTGAAAGTAAAAGTAAAAAATTGGCTATCAACGAAGGCGATAGCCTTGTATTTATTAGTGTTTTGGATATTATCAGATGCGAAGCAACGAGTAATTACACCCTTTTTGTGCTAGCAAACGGAAGGGAAATTCTTGGAACAAAGGTGCTTTCGGAGTATGAACAGATGTTTGCCGATGAGGATTTTATGCGCGTGCATCGTTCGCATTTAATCAACTTAAAACACATCAAAAAATTTCGCCATTCAAGAACCGAAAAAAATGTTTTAACCATGTCTGACGACTCCGAAGTGGAGGTGTCGCGGAGGGCAAAACAGGAACTTTTGGACCGAATTTCGACCCTTTAATTACCGCTTACTCAGAAAAGTGACCGTTCAACCCCCGAAATGTTACCGTTCACACAATCTGCCTTTTTTTTAATTTTCTCTTCCGTAATTTTGTCTCGGAAAAAGATTTAGTCCTTCTCGACCTCTTCTTTTTCTTTCAGAAAACAAGTTAATTCATCTGAAAAAACATCGTTCTTTAAATTGCTTGAAAAATTAGTTGTGTGGGGAGCTTAGTCGTTAGATTAATTGGAGGCTAACATGGGGGTGTTGTTTCTTAATTAATACCCCACACACTAATTTATCTTGATTATCCAAAGTGTGAGCTAATATTTTTGAGTACTAATTTAATTTTAAAAGCCATGAACAGAAGAATCATTGTACGCCACGTGCGTCATTATCACAGAGCAGGTGTTGGAATACCAGTAATACTAATGGCAGTTTCAACAATAGTATTAATCGTTTTATGCGTTTACTATTCCATTTAGAATTTAGTTTTAGTAGTTTGTTTGTTTGTTTGTTTGTTTAGTTCGTCAGAGGCGGTGCTTGTTTTACAAGTGCCGCTTTTGTTTTTTTACTACTTTCGCCTTCCATTTATAATTCATCATTTATCATCAATAATTTATTGTCATGTTACGTACACACACTTGCGGAGAATTAAGAATAACTAATGTTTCACAAACGGTTACCATCAGCGGATGGGTGCAGGGAGTGCGCGACAAAGGCTCCTTACTTTGGATTGACCTGCGCGACCGTTACGGAATTACACAAATAACCATTGAAACCGAAAATGCGGATAAAGCAGTTGTTGAAACGGCTCGTTCGTTGGGTCGAGAATATGTAATCAGTGTTACCGGAAAGGTAAACGAACGGTATTCCAAATCGGATAAAATACCTACCGGTGATGTGGAAATAACCCCCGAAAAGATTGTAATTCTCAATACCTCCATCACTCCACCTTTTACCATCGAAGATGATACTGACGGAGGAGACGATATACGAATGAAATATCGTTACATCGATTTGCGAAGAAATGCAGTACGTAAAAACCTGGAACTTCGCCACCGAATGGCTATCGAAACCAGACTTTATCTTGATAAATTAAATTTTCTGGAAGTAGAAACACCCGTTCTTATTAAATCTACTCCCGAAGGAGCCCGCGATTTTGTGGTGCCATCGCGTATGAATCAGGGTGAGTTTTATGCCTTGCCTCAATCGCCTCAAACATTTAAACAACTACTGATGGTAGGAGGTTTCGACCGTTATTATCAAATTGTAAAATGTTTCAGAGACGAAGATTTACGTGCCGACCGTCAGCCCGAATTTACCCAAATAGATTGCGAAATGGCTTTTGTGGAGCAGGAAGATGTGCTGAATACCTTCGAAGGATTGATTCGTCATTTATTCAAAAGCGTAAAAGGTATTGATATTCCTGCGCTTTCGCGAATGACCTATGTTGATGCCATGAAATTTTATGGAAACGACAAACCGGATATCCGTTTTGAAATGAAGTTTGTAGAATTAAACGACATTGTAAAAGGCAAGAGTTTTAAAGTGTTTGACGATGCAGGACTAGTGGTAGGTATATGTGCCAAAGGTGCTGCCGAATACACCCGCAAGCAACTGGATGAGTTGACCGAATTTGTGAAACGTCCTCAAATAGGCGCTACCGGCTTGGTTTATGCCCGTTACAATGCAGACGGAACCATAAAATCGTCTGTCGATAAATTTTATAACGAAGAAGAATTGAAAAAATGGGCAGCTGCATTCAATGCTCAGCCCGGAGACCTTATACTATTGCTTGCAGGAGAAACAAACAAAACCCGCAAAGCTCTTTCCGAATTGCGTTTGGAAATGGGCAACCGACTTGGCTTACGCGATAAAAACACCTTTGCTTGCCATTGGGTAATCGATTTTCCTTTGCTCGAATTTAATGATGAGCTCAATCGCTGGCATGCCATGCATCATCCGTTTACTTCGCCAAAACCAGAAGATATTCCTATGCTAACCTCCAATCCGGGCACAGTAAGAGCTAATGCTTACGATATGGTGATAAACGGAGTGGAAGTAGGTGGTGGTTCCATTCGTATTTTTAACAAACAATTACAATCGCAAATGTTCGATTTACTAGGCTTTTCGAAAGAAGAAGCTCAGGCTCAATTTGGATTTTTGATGAATGCCTTCGAATTTGGCGCTCCTCCTCACGGTGTTTTTATCGCGTAAGCCAAGTCGGTTGCCCATTTCCAAACGCAATTCGGAAAGAGCTTTGCGGGTTTTGTTTGTTTCTCCTGCAAGCAATAGTATAAGGT
>Ga0194047_10000548_pt1 | contig 25113 bp, 21 predicted proteins | sample JunL225m_MetaG_2_FD_160070 | JGI IMG/M metagenome (GOLD analysis project Ga0194047, IMG submission 160070) | Anoxic zone freshwater microbial communities from boreal shield lake in IISD Experimental Lakes Area, Ontario, Canada - Jun2016-L221-5m | ecosystem: Environmental > Aquatic > Freshwater... | reverse complement strand
TCATGGTCTTCCTCACAGTTGAAAGATTGTTGAATACGAATTTTATTCAACATAGCGAAGAAGACCGTTTTTTGCAAGTTCCTAAGCGATCTCCCTAGTTCCACAATCTTTGTGGACTGTAAGAAATGATTCCCCACCAGAGGGTCAAAAATACCTTAAAATCGCAATCCATCCTCCACTTTCAAGGAGAAAAATGTGTTAAGTAAGAACGCTGTATGAAAACATGTAACCTTCTTTTACCATTATTCATACAATATCTATTCGTTCCATTGAAGCCATGAACACAAATTCCAGAAAGTGGGGAATGAATCTCGTTTTGAGGCTGTTTTTAGCCTTCAAGTAGGTAATCAATTTTCGTAACCCCAATAAAAATGAGCGAACCATGCGTTACTCATTATCAAATCTTGGCTTCTAAGAGCTTTCGTTCCATTCGTAGTAAAGCTTTATGAGCTAGATCGGACATATTTGTCTGATCGTTCCAGTTTTCAAAAAACGGCCCATCATATTCATCGGTGTGTTCTTTGTTGTCGGGTGTGACCAATACAATCAAAACCTGATCAGGCCGCTGTCTTGGATAATTTGTGGAACAGGAGATAAAAAACTCACTCTTTCCCAAAGGGGTTATAAGATTAAAATGGATCGTATAAACCCCACCTAACCTTGCAATAATATCAAAAAAATAAATGTCTTTTTCCTTAGAAGGATGGTTACGCTGCTGTAATTCTTCAACATATTTCTGTTCAATTGACACTCTCCTTACAAAGTCATTTTCCTTGTCAATCAAACTCTGTGCGTTATTCTCAACTTTTGGTACAGAAGGATCAAGGCGTTTGAGAGGTGGAGCAAACACAGGCTGGGGGGTTAAAATCAAAGAAAATAAGCGGCTCAGACCCAGGCCGGGCAAGGTTCCTAAACAAAATACTAAGCTGATAACCATCCAAAGTTGATCGGATTCTTTGGACTGAAACAGAAAAGCTGGGAGATCACTGAGGATTGCCGTGGCTAACGTAATCAGGCTTACCATCTGTAACCGAGGAGCAGGCTTGAAGATTTGACAGGCCCACCAAGCACATAATAAGCCTAATAATAGACCTAACACACCACTACTAACCAGTACAGTCCAATTTATCAACCGATTGGTTAAAGTGCAAACTAGCACATTATAGCCCAATCCCATACCCAGCGTGAGAGCTATGATTTCAAGAGTCACCAGCATAAAGAGTAGAATCATTCTGAACCTCCTAGTTTAGTAGTTGGGGTAACAGGGATGGGGGTACTGGTTTCCGGGGATACGGTTGGCGTAATTGAGATTGTCACCCTAGTAACAGTAAAGGTTATTGATTCTGTTACAGCCGCCTTTAGTTCTGTTGAAGTTGCCTTGGTAACAGCAGAGGTTACTGATTCTGTTACAGCCGCCTTTAGTTCTGCCGAATCTGTCCATGCTGTATGGGCTATGTTAGCAGTAATTGAATACGTTGAACTGGTGTAAGTAGGAGCCACATTGGTAGTTGGTGTATCCTGGCTTCCCAGGTTCAGGTCTATTAAGAGTAAGACTGCAATAATTATAGCAACCAGACCAAGACTTGCCACCAATATAGCAAACCACCCGGACGGTTCCTTAGTCGCTTGTTTAGGTTTAGGCGAAGGATTCTGAGAAACAGGATCAAGTAAAGTGTTTGATTGATCGGAATCAGGTTGCGAATAGGATACGGTAGCGGGTTCAAGTTGCGGAGCAGAGGTTATAGCTTCTTCGTCTACTGATTGGTCTAAAGGTGAGACACTATTAGACTGATCCTTAGGTAGCATAGTATCAGGCTGTTCTTGCTTTTGTTTGGTATCAGTATGGTTCAGTGTAGTATGCACCTTTTCCCAAACTTTATTCCCCATATCTGAAACAGAAACAGTATGAGTCTCTGATCCCAGTATCAATCCTTCAGCTAACAATTGGGGTTTTAGCGGAAATGCAGGTTTATCAGACGAATAAGGTGCGACATCCTCCTTCTTCTCTGATTCTACCACTTCTTGCTCTTCAAAGGTTAATAGGCTAGATTTGCTGTTTATTAATTGATTATAGTAATGTAGGTTGATTTTCTTAGGGATAAGTTGCACAAAACTTCTAAGATTTTTATTGATGTAATAATAATAGATTTCAATATGATTTTTTTCTGCAATCCAAACTACAATAGGATTTACCAAATTATTAGGGTAGTCGGGATCACCCAACATTTGTTGAGCCATAAACAAATCTCCGTTGCTGGGTCGTGGGAGTGCAGGAGGATGTTTATGCCATTCTCCTACATAATCTACACCAAAATGAGCTGTTCTTAACCTGGAAAGTTCCATTTTGGCATAATTGAGATCAATGGAAAATGTATATTGCTGATGATTGGCTTGTGGTCCGGCTCCGGTTGCTTCCATTAGCAAGACCGTATCTGGTTCAAACCAGCGACCTATAAGAATACCTCCTGTTTCCTGATTAGCCTTAACAAACGATTCAGTTTCGGCATGTATAGTTTCCTCTACACCTGGGGCAACTAAAAGTTGAATACTATCTACGATTTTGATTTCTTCCGCAGCTATAGCGTTAGTATGGTCATGCATAATATAAATTTCCGATCAATTCTAGTAATCAAACTCTTGAATTCGGGTGCGAGTCAGGTTCAAGCTCAAGTTTTTGGAAGCACCCGTTTTCAGGCTAGACGCAAAAAACTGACGCACACCAATCAAACTCAACCTGCCTGGCATTGAGTTTGATTTATAAGAAAATAAAGGTTTTCTAGGCTGCGCCTATCAAGTTTAGAACGGACAACAGATTCAGAATGATTAAAAATATCAATGGCCCAGTTAATGGCCTCTAGTGCTCCCCCATAATCAAAAAGAACGCGACAATAATAAATAGATTTGGTTTTATAACTATCGGTCAAGCGCACACCTATAGATAAATCAGGTACGCTTATCAGGTAATTAGGATTGAGGTTATAGACGATTTCCCATGGCTCAATAGCGGCTTTCCACCAATCGGGCTGATTAGTTTTTGAAATGTGTCCCTTGAAATAATTTGTTGAAAGATCGTAATCTTTTTTCAAGTTAAGAACGAAACCTTCATAACTTTCATTGTTATCTGGAATTAATTTAGGTTGCTCACGATATTTTAAATCTAGAATTTTATTATAAATACTATTAACTTCCAGAGCTTTAGTATAATTCTCAGGTGCATTGCCAAGTCTAGTAACGTCCCTGGCCTCAATATCGGCCTCTAATTTATAGCTACCAATCAAATAAAGTAAAGTATATTTATAATCGGCCTTTCCAATATTTATGATCTGGAGAAAGCTATTAATCGCCCGAAAATATTCTTTAGAATCGAAATATTGGGAACCATCGCTGTAAATTTGCTCTAACTGCTCCAAGTTTACAACCGGGGTATGAGTGCCGGTTGCTACCTGGGCGGTCTCGGTTAAAGAAGCCACAATTTCAGTTTTGAAGGTATCGGAGGTCAACCAGATAAAGCTGCCCAATAAAGTAACCAGAATTTCTATTACGGCTACAAACCAAATTTTTTGCAGTGTAGTAACTTTTACTTTCTTTATGCTCATTCTTAGTTTACCCTATTTTTCAGCCTCCAGAAAGTTTTTGTTTTTCATACTGCGAACGCCAGTACCACGCTTGCTTCTGACATTTATTGATAACACTATCTAGGTAAGGTAAGCTTTTGGTTACATTATCCTTCCAGGTCTGATAATTGGCCCATAGTTCCGTTGGTACTGCGCCATTGTGGTAACGCCAGAATTCAGCCATCTGTGATTCAACCACAATATTAACAGAATCTAAGGTTGCCTGTAATTCCTGGAATAATTCAGCCAGTTGCTCTGCTGATTTAGCCTTATTTAATAAAATCTCATTATCCATGCTGATCCCTCGGGGAGCTTTATCGGTTATCTAAGTGTTTTTTTCGCTGTTCCTCGATTCCTCCAAATTGGTACTTGACCTCTTCAATCCAATCAAATTCCCGAAAAGAGGGAAAGTCATAAAGTGGTTGATCAGGTTTTAGGCTTGGAGCATTTTCGAGATAGTCATTTTTCAATTCGGTTAACCTTTCATTATAAGCAGCAGAGTACGCTTCGATATCTGGTGGGGTCAAAGTTTCCAAGCTGGCTATTTCCTCGTTGGGTGCCGAAATACTCTCCAAATAAATTTCCTGGGTCATTAGAAATCTGGCAAAGCCCTGTACCGCTTCCTCGATCAATTCTACAGCACGTTGATGTTCGTATCTAGCTTCAATCAGATTCAAAATGTAAGAATCGTCAGGTTCGGCCAGACTTAGACTAACTCTTTTCAGTTTCGACCAAGCATCATTAAGCTCAGCATTAGTGCTGGCACAGACACTGACCTTCCAAGCAATTAAATCATTTTCAGGTATCATTCTAAATTTTCCAAGCCACTAAACCACTACACTACCCTTTTTTAACTCAGGTTTTTGCGGAAATTTTCTGCTAGGCTCAGAAGGGCAATAAGTATCAGTCATTTTTTTCTGGTTTCTCACTTCTGGAATAGGATACGTTATCCGCCCAAGTAGTGTATCTGGGTTGCGGCAAAAAGCGAATACTATTGATTATATTTTTGAATAACGGTAAATAGGTGGCTCTCAATTCACCCGTAGTATTAAAGTTGAACCAGAAGATACGATCCTCCAGTTGTACATAAAGGTGAACTTGAATTGCTTCTAACCCACTCACCTGATCTATCCAGCTAAAAGTGTAAATAGCACTTCTGTAGCCGTCCACTTTAATTTCCTGCGAATTCACAGCAGCGTTATAGTTCGCCTTCATCCGGCTACTGGCTACTTCAGCAGCCTGCAAATAGCTACCCGGTTGGATATTTTCTATCTGCCATACATCTATCGCCATATTTGGGGTATAAATACCTTCTTTAGGCCCGGCAAAAAATAAGCTGACTTCCTTGTTAGGATACTCATTCCAGTTATCCGGTAAAACAAAAACCAAATTTAGTTTTGGGCTAAAATATTCCCTAGTTAGCATTGTAATCTTCCCTATCTCAACAAAGTCAGATATTCTGTCAATCGAGACAATAAAAGGGGTGTTAGCCATTTAGTAGGCTTCAAACCACCCTTTAAGGCAAGCTTGATAATTTTCATTCACATACGATAAAAATTCGATGGGTATATTAAGCTTTCTGGCCCGAAAAGTCATTAAACAGGTCAGGGGGTCAATCAAATCAGGGCTGCTCAACCAAGCTTCTAGCAGTTCATCCGGCACTACATCAGCAGGCAAGGCTTGAAACAACGTCGCAATAAGATCAGCCCGTACTCCCTCATATTCGGGTTGGTTTGAATTGATCAAATGCTGGCTGAGAATAGACCAGCCCTCTGGTCTATTGGTTAGACCCAACAAACGGATCAGAGCACTTTTGACCCTGGCATTGCCTAGCTGGAGGAGTGGTTCTACCTTTTTTACTACTACATCGGGAAAAATTTTGCTGAACCGAAAGATCAAGCTATTGGCAATATGGTAGTCACGTGCTAAAGTCGCCAAAATAATAACTTCCAGCGCATCGTACTCGTTCAACTTTCGCCCCATGCGTGAAGCCTGCTTGTGTTGTTCGGCTATTTTGGCATATTCCAGTTCATACTCAGGCAAATCTAAATCCAAACCGAACCTGATCTCAGGTTGGGACTTAAGATTAAGCGTCAGGTCATTCCAGACCGGAACCTGTAAGCCATGCGAATTTTGGGTCATTGAAATAAAAGCACGACCTGAGGGTTCGTAATAGATATTCACCTTACCTGGATTTAACTCATAAAGCCCACTATCTTGCTGAGCTTGATAAAACAAACTGGCTTTTTTATTAACCTGCTCTAATAACTCAATTAACCTCTTGATTATATCCGATTCCACAAATTTTCTCCCCGTTACTCAGCAGATTACTGGATGTGAAAGAACTTATCCAGACCATCTAACAAATTTCCCGACTACTACACCTGATTAATTTGCTCACTGATAAGAGCGGCTATCGCCGATGCAGCTTTGTTTGAAGGGAAAGAGGTTTGCAACTCATACACAGCTTCCCAACTTTGTCCATCAAGCAAAAGCCTCGGTTCAGTATCTTCATCAACCAGCTCACTGACTACTAATATATTAGGTGTTAAAGCTGTAGTGTCATCGTTATACCGACCTACCGCCCAAAGATTAGAAGCTACCCTCCAAACTTCTCCACCCTTGCCGTCCCATAGGGTAAGAGGAACAGGTTTGGTGGCGTTAAAAGAGCAACTATAAGGCCAACTCATCTCCAGAGCAACCTCCAGTTCAGGTTGCTCTGGCTTTTGTAGTTCAATTATCGGTTCGACTGGCTTCCAGATACAGTATTCTTCCTCAACCATAGGGACTACGTAAATTATACCTCTTAACCGATAAATATTCACTAGCTGAAGCAACACTCGCACATTCTCAGGCATAAAGTATTATCTTTCCAATATATAACAAACCTAAAATTGCTGCGACTTACCTCTTATACAAGACGATTCAAGCCTTTGTAGCATTAAGGAGCCCTTAATGAATAACGGGTATTTCAGGGCAATCGCTGAAAAATCCCTGAGCTTGGATTCGAAAGCTTTACAGCTAACTGAAGGTTTTGTTCATAATTCTTATTCACTAAGGGTTAAGGAGCAAGAGTTATTATAAGTTTTATCCCACACTGGTTAGCTTCGGCCTGCAATTCAGACAGAACCTGCATCTGTTCTGGAAGGGCTTTATCCATTGGGACGGCTATTTCCAGGGTACGATGGTCAAAGTCACTGCGTTGTACCGTTACTGTATTACCATTATAACTTCTACTATACGTATCTTCTTCTGTCAAGAAAGTTTCTAATTGATTAAGATACTTATTTACTGTACCTCGGATATGACTCAATCCCTGGTTCCCACGATATGTAGGCTGGTAACTGTCACTCCCTAGATCTAAAGTTTTATAACTGATGATAGTGCGTGTCTCAGGGTCTATTGCATCTATCGTCTTGAAGTTAGGTACTTTATCTGCGATATTTGCTTGACGGACTATTTCAAAATCAGTTCCGGTATATCCCGGTACATAAAATTTATCACGACCAAGCCCCTTATTAATTTCTGCGGAATCAAGCACCCTGATCTCATCACTCGCGACATACTCCTCAAAAGTCTTAAAGCGGTTAGATCCTTGAATCTGCTTCCAGACTTTCAGACGCTGATCCAAACCTTCAACATCGTTACCATGGGCGGCAAGCCAATCTTGTAGGATAGGAGAAGTTTTTATCTTCCCGTGCAGTTCCCCACCACTCAAGCCCTTTTCCTTAAGGGCTTCTTCGTATTTAGTATTTAAAATGCTGCCCTTTAACTTCTTCAGATCAAGTACCAACATTCCACCGTTTAGCAGCATTTGGAGTTCGATTTCGTGGATCTTTTGTTGCTTCTCTTCACTGGTTAAGCTTGAATCATTTTGAATTTCTTGGATTTGCTGAATGTACTGGGCTGAAATGATAATTTTGCTGGTAGCACTGGTTCCACTATCTACGATTTCAGTAAGGATGATGGTTTTTTCAAGCGAAGTAGAGCTGATTTTAAAAGCTTTGCCCCCAATTTTGAGTACTGAACCAAACACTGCGGCACAACTGGCAAGCCCGTCAAAAATATCCTGGGCCGTTTGCAAATCCCATTGAAAATTGCCGTATTTCACGCGATCCGTCATATTAAGGGCAGCGGAGGCTAAGCCAGTAATGCCAGCAACCCCCTCTAGGATAGGTGTAGCGATCAGATCTACACCTGGTACAAACGCCAGAGCAACGCCTGCAACACTGCAAATAGTTGATATAGCTCCTAGTGCTTCACTCCAGCTTTGCAGATCACTTTTCCCATCGCTGGCATTGTTCCAGACTGTATCTTTAGGAGCATCGAAATTTAGCTTGTAATTAGCAGGTTTGGTGGGAGGTATAGCAGCAATCTGACCCGAAGGGAGGTTATTATTTTTGATGTATTCATCCCAAGCTTCCTGGATGCTATTTCCTTCATAAGTGCGAGCCACATGAGGGTCAGGGTTGGTCAAATCAACTACCGCCCAGTGACCATTGCTGAGGGGCTTGAGATAAAGGTTTAACCCAATAGGTTGACCGGTTTCAGTTGGAACCAAGACTGCTTTGATCGGTAAAGCTTGATCCGCAGCATCTTTCTGCAATTTTTCTTGGATAGTCTGCTTAATATCTTCCAGTTTCTTAACTTGCTCACTGTTGCTAACAGAGCATTCTTCTTGCTTTAGTTCGTCAATTTGAGCTTGCCAATAATTTAACAGTAGATCTGGCTGAGGAGGGGTGGAAGGTACACTAAGAACGGCATCCTTAGCTACTGCATCTGCTTCTTTAACAACCTGCTCAAAAGTATAATATTTAGCAGGTTCACCCTCATATTTGACTTCAAAGACAATCAGATGAGTACCTGAAAAAGCACCTTTAGCATCAATCCGCCCGGTATTAAACCCTTCAACTACATCAGGAGTAAACCGTTCTAAAATACCCTTGTTACGATAATTTTCTATTGTGTTAGGGTCGTTTATGATAAAACCATTTACAGTGGGAGTTTTACCGGAGTTATTCTTACCAGGGTCAAATGTATAGGTAACAGTGCTGCCCGGAACAAGTGAACCATCAGGTCGGTTGGTAATGATATGGGGAGTGTCACCGCTCTGAGAAGTAGCATATTTCTGGTTGATAACATTTTCCGGCTTAAGGAGTTGCGTGACTCTCAGCCGGTCTTGCGGTCTGAACTCGACATTTAATTCACTGAGTAGGTCAGTACGGCCCCATTGGTGGCTGTAATTGCGGTTATAAGTTTCAATTAAAGCTTGGGCATCTGCCGGGTTTAAATCTTTAAAAGCAGCATCTACTTCCGAAAGATCAGTTAGCTGGCCGGTCCACATAATGCCATCGTCATTAAACCGGTCGAAAAGCAGCTTAGCACGCTTATCTATTTCTTCCTGACTTAACGAACGGGTCGGCGCAGGAGGTTCTTCTTGTGAAGAAAGTTCCAGTGGCTCATAGGTAACATTCTTCGTCCAATCTGGGACATTGGCATACGGCAGTGTATCCCATAATCCACCAAAAACTGGATTCGACTTTGAAGCAGTTTTACTGGACGAATATCCAGGTGCAACAGTACTTAAATCCACGCTAAGCTGATCTACACCGGAAGTATTAACATGTTTGTTACCGGAACTGCTTGATCCCGGTGTGGTAAAGCTAGGAGGTTGTATCATGGATATTATTCCCTTACCTGACAGTTCTTGCTAGGTATGTATTAGATATTCAACTAGATCAGACTTTTCAGAACCCAAAGAAGCTTTTTCCAGCATTCCAAATATTAGTACCAATATTTTCAACCATCTGCCCGGTATCTTTAACTTTATTCTCGACAAAATTGGCGGTATCCTTGACTACCTGTACACCGTCTTCAATTTTATCCTCGATAAAATTGGCGGTATTCTTAACTATTTGTACACCATCCTTAACTTTGTCTTCTATAAGATTTACGCCATTCTTCCACAGATTTACTCCTTTTTGGTAAGTATCCTCGGCAATTTTCGTAGCATTATTTATTTGAGTTTTACCCCAATCTACACTGCTATCCCACAGGTACTTAGCGAGTTCAGGAATTTTTTCTGCCGCTATCTGAGCAATAGGCAAATCTACGGCAAGAAGTTTAGCTAACGGGCCAAGTACAAGCAGAGCATTATTATTAACTACACCCAGAAAATCCTTACCTGCATTTACAAGATCCTTTTTTAGATCATCCAACCCAGAGTACCAGTTATGAAGATGCCCCTTTATCCTGTCAATAGCACTAAAATCGCCAAAACCAAGGCGAAACATATCCACGCCAATTTCAGCAGTTTCCAAACCCATCTGCCCGACATCTTGTACACTACGTATACTATCACGACCCAAGTCAACCGAATCACTAACGATATTGACAAGGTTATCCCAGCCCTCAATCATAGAAAGGAGACCAAGTCCGGATTGTGTGATTTCTGATCCAGTATTACCCGGTGCAGAGGCAGAGTCTATTGGTTCCAAGCTTGTGTAATTCATACCGGGAGGCACATAGTTGATATTTTGCAGTTGATTCCATGATTTACCGTGGTTTCCGTATTCATCGTATTCATTGTAGCTGTCATGACCTCCATTACCACCATAAACTGGATATAACTTAAATTCTTTTAAATGGGCTGGGCCAAAAGGATTTTTAGCCCATTGGTTACTGATCAGAGGTGTCATAATATTAGCCACCGCATCAGTCCAGGTATTAGTGTAGGTATAGTTAACGTTGTCACTCCAGATAGCAGGCTTGGGAGTGCCACAACCTACTACATTTCTAATTTGCAGGCTTTTACCATCTCTCAACTCAATTTTACCATCGTGCCTACCACTGATATTGTTGGCTGTTATACCGCCTAGGCTATGGCCCATAATATCAATAATAGCGTCTGGGGGAATTTTGCCCTGATCTACCAGCTTCTGAATTTCAGCTATCACTGCTCTCTCGTAATCGGTTTCCTCACCGTTACCGGCTGCTATCCAATTAGCATTTGTATTACTTTTACTGTACTTACCTTCGGTACCGGCTAGATTAACTACAATAACTGGGCGACCGGTTTGTGGATCATCAGAAGCCTTATATATTGTAATTTCATCATAATCCTTTTTTATTTCTGTTTTACCACTAACCGTTTCTGTATCATTATAATGCGACATAGTAAATCCAATTAGATTCGATATATCGGTTACTGGAAAGTGAGATTGATAAAATTTATTGGTTTTTGGATTTATATTAAATAATGATGTTGTATTTATTCCTGCTGCTGATTTACAGGACAGAACTGGAGCTGAGACAGGCGCTGCGTATGGCAAATCAAACCCACCCAAACCACCACTGGAACTTGAATAACCTCCACCATTGATACTACCGTAGGTCGCTTTACTGGCAGATGAGGAACTGGATGCTGAACTAGGAGTAAAATCAATGCCCATATCTAAACCTTACCTGACTATAACTAGTTTTGTTAATTCGTTTACGAAGAAGGGTAGCAGTCAATAACTACTACCCTTCAATTTAGTAAGCCAGAAGCAAAGATAGGTATCTAGTTAATTTAAGCTTGATAGATACAAGCCAGATAAATTGCTCGCTGGTGAGTTAACCACCTTAAGAGCTAACCTATCAGGACTTAATTAACTGGATACTAATTGTTCACATCTGCCTTAATTCAGACTGAAGCGTTGGATTAACATCGCACCAGTACACACGACTTGTTTGTGCTTGAATGAGTGCAGAGAAGTGTTAAAGCTTCTGACGCTTTGTACTAGTCAATCCGATAAGATACATCCCGCTTCTTGACGTTATTCTTTTCCTCTTCCAGAAGTTCCCGAGCTTTCTTCATCAACTCTTTTACCTTTTCCGAGATAGGCACAACCTTCTTGTCCCAAGTGTTGCGGCTGTGGTCGGCCCCATCACCAGTCCAGTACTGTATGGAAGCCTTAATCTCATTATCTATAACGGTAAAGAGATTATCCATTTTGTTGTCATAAGCGGTATGCTTCTCTAAGAAGTTGATGAGTTTAGGTATGTTAACCAGCACCTCAAGAAAATCGGGTTCAGTAAGCTTTATCTCATCGAAATGAGGTTTATCGAAAGAAACCCGACCGGCGGCAGTAGCATCTGAATTAATCCACTGTTCAATCACAGTCTGAAAAGCACTAGAATAGGCACCTATCCCAGCATTGACTGCACGAGCGATCTCGTTCAGAGCCTTAGAAAGCTCTTGAAACACTTGGGCTAGAGGTGCACTGTTAGTGGTGGTGCAAACCGCCTGTAATTCCGCACCTAAATCTGTAATCTCCGACAAGTAACTTTTCAAATTACTCTGCACCTGGGAAAGGGTTTCGCCTGCCGATCTTGGGTCTAATTTGATGTCATCAGACATATTCAAACTCCTTCTATAACTTTGCTACGGGATGAATTTAGGTAAGCCTGTTCAAACCCCGGTTCTTGTATATTAACCGTGACTCTCAGAGGGATTAACTCTGATGCTTATACTACAGGTAGTATAGTGGAATAGCGCAAAAATGTTGTATGACAAAAAGTAGTACAGCTAAAACACAGCTTCGGTACATACTTATTAGTGTTAGTCAACTTTGACCAATACGGCTAAAATCAATTCTGTACTGAATTAGTCCTAAAGCCCTCATAATAAGTCTATCCTCCAGTTTTCATTACCAAAAGTGACTTTTGCGCTCCATAGTCAGAGTTACTGAATATCTAGAAATCTGGAAATTTGATGTTTACAAATTTAATTTTTTGTGTTATAACCAAAGTGGTCACCATTAGAGCGAAACTTACTGGGTTCAACAGCATTAATTACCGAAACTTAATACTTTAGGAATTTCGCTTCTGAGGCTAGAAAAGCCCAATTTGACCCAAAATTTGAGCTTGAGTAGTCAGGCCAAACAAAAAATCTAATACAAATTCAAAATAGGATACATTTGAACCAGAAAGGAGTTAGATATGAGACATCCAACCACTATTGGTTGTAGATTGAGAACGGCGAGTTTGTTGGCCTTGTTACTAAGCCTGATATTGATCAACGCTGATATTAACGCTCAGACTGTTGGACCCAGCGAACCACCCCCACCGAGGAGAAGCCCCGGTTCAGACTCCCAATTACCTGTATCTACAAAGGTCACTCTTCAGTCGATTGATCTTAAAGACGGGGCTTGTACATCGATACCTAACCCAGAGAAGACGATAAAGCTAGTTTATTGTGGTAGGGCTACGGGTGATGGTGACATAAACCTTGCTACCATCGATTTTGGGGTTGATCCCGCAGATGTAGGTGTCTTTGAAGCATCAGCACCAGCAAAAACTGGAATGGTTCTAGGTTTTGGTATGACATACCTGATACAGATGGCATTGCTACCCCAGACTAGCTTAACTTGGAATCCGCTAGGTGCCTCTTATGATCCCACTACCAAGAACTTGATTTTTAAGATTAAGTCTAATGTTATGTATAGTGTTTTCCAGCTTTCAGCAGATGCCGCTAGAACTACAAAACCATCTGATACTGGTGGCGGTGTAGTTAGCAGTAATAATAACTTTGCGGCTAATTCTCTTACGATAGGTGTAGGCATTCTGCTGCTAACTAGCGCACTGTCCTTTGTTGTCTACCGCAAAAACGGTAAAAAACGTTTAGTTTAGTTCGATAAGATAGGCTTATAGGGGGGTACTTACATTTTCACATCGGGTTATGATACCTTATATGGGGTCTGACCCATCCTAACCATGTGAAAACCCTGATTCGTAGTTTAGTTTTTACTTTGGCAAATCTATATCTATCTTGGTTTGCCAAAGTTAGGAAGTTCAGTTATACTTTCTCAAACTCATTTAAATTAAGATAAGTTCTCTAATTCAGGGCTTTGTTGCCCAAAGTGGACACAACATGCCTAAATTACTAAAACAAGTATTATTAGCCTTTGGCCTAGGTGGTTTGTTTTTCCTAGCATTTACTCTTTTCTTGATAGCTGCAATTTGGAATAAGTCGGATAGTACCTCTGTATCATCTTCCCTACCAAATTTGGGTCGCAGCACTGAAATTCCACCTATAGATAAAGTGTTGATGCAACCATCTTCTGAAGGTTCAGTAGGTAATTTATATGCACCTAGGCCGACTGAATCGCCTCTGGTTATACCTCTATCTCGTTTATTTGAATGGGACAAAAACAGCCCCGACATAACACCTTCTTCTCAAACAGAAAGTAGTGATATAACTTCCAGTACACCTGAAACGCCAGTGCCTACTCCTACACATCCACGACTCTTCCCGGTTCGTCTGGAAATACCCTCAGCCAATATAAGTACGCGGGTATTACAAAGTACTCTTGATAAAGATCAATCTATTTACGTTCCAACTTATGATGCTGGACACTATATAGCCTCTGCTCGACCGGGTGAGAAAAACAATATGGTTATAGTAGGTCATAGCAGACGTGGCCTCGTGTTCCATAATTTGAGTAAAGTAAAATTAGGTGACATAATCACGATCTATGACGAAACTAATCAGCAATTCGATTATAAAGTTGCTCAGATTGAACTTGTACCGGTACTGAGGGCTTCCGAGGAGCAGATAAAAGAAGGTCTACAATATATCTGGCCTACCAATGACGAGCGTATCACTCTGGTTACTTGTTGGCCTGATACGGATTACGCCAATCGCTTAATGGTAATAGGTATACCGTTGAAACAAGAGGGTTAGTGCGGCATCGCAACTAATTATGAACATTCAATCAAGCACAGAATTAGCCATGTATACGTTCGAAGAACGAATTGAAAAGAATACTTGGAGAGCCGTCGCTAAACTGACTGAAAAAGATGTATTAATCTTCTCCCTACCAGATCCTATCTTTTGTGAGGACAAATCTTTTTTTGAATCTCTAAAAGAACTACATCATCCTAATTTACTCTCCCCAAACGAGATACTGAATGAACCAAGTAAATTATTTGTGGTAGTAACCACGTATGTGGCAGGTAGCAGTTTTACCGAATTTTTATCTCAGCGTCGTCAGCTTAAAAGTGGTTCTCCGATTTTGAACCTCGAAGAAATAGCGCAATTTATTGAAAATGTAAGTTCTGCTCTGAAGTATCTGCATGACCAGAAAATTTTTTTTGCAAACCTTAGCTTGGATCACATCTGGATTGAAGCAGCCAGCGGAAAAGCCCTACTAAAAAGTTGGGAAATCAAACAATACGCGCTTGAATCCCAACCGATAGTAGCAAATTATCTTGCTCCTGAACAGATTATGCAGGAGACGCTATCACCCAAAACCGATCAGTATAGTTTGGCAGCATTAGTTTATGAATTACTAACCGGGATACCACCATTTGGGTTAGTTTCACCTGATCTGGTTTCACTACTCAGGATGCAAACTACCAATGCTATTACTCCACCTAGCTGGCAGGTACGGGATTTACCAGTAGGTCTGGATAGTTGTATAGCAAAGGCTCTGCGCTTCTCACCTGAAAAGCGTTTCAAGAACCTAGAAGATTTCTCTCAAACTTTGTTAAAACTGCTCTCGAAGGGTGAGAGCAAATTAACAGCACCTGAGCCACAATTTATAATCTCTGAGCACACTAAACGGAACCGGACAGTTCCCCGGTGGTTGCCCTATCTACTTGCCCTATTACCAGGTATAGTTACCTTGGTAGCAGTGCTTTTTCTCACCACGCTACCACAACATCTATCGGCACCACCCTACCTCACTAAAGTACCGCTAGGAACAGAAACCGCGCTACCTTCACCAACTGGAACCAACACAGTAAATGAGATTGCGGTTCTGGTGAGTGAGGAAAACCCGGATGCCATCCGTTCTCTGGCCTTTTCTCCTGATGGCACTACATTAGCTGTAGCCAGTGCTAATGGTATAGTTCAACTTTGGGATATTAAGGGACGCAAGGAGCTAAAAACCTTGCGCGGCCATACCAAAATTGTTACTGAGGTCTCTTTTTCATCTGACGGGAAATTCCTGGCTTCGAGTTCAGACGATACCACTATAATAATCTGGGATCTTCAGACCGGAGTAATCAAAAATACTCTGACTTCCGACTCGGTAGTTCTCAGCGTGGCTTTTTCACCCGACGGTAAAAATATTGCAGCGGGCTATCAGGACAATACCCTGAAAATTTGGAATTGGCAGAACGGTGAAAATATAGCTACGATTAACGCCCATTCTGGCTGGGTCTGGAAAGTGGTTTATTCTCCAAACGGAAAAATTCTAGCGAGTACTTCCTTCGATAGCCAAACCAAACTCTGGAATGCCGAAAATTTTCAGCTACTTGCAACGTTGGAAGGACATAATGGTACAGTCTGGAGCGCAGCATTTAGCCCTGATGGACAAACCTTAGCCACTGGCGGAGATGATAAAGTCATTCGGCTTTGGGAGGTCAATAGTGGTCAGCTTAAGGGCATCCTCTCTGGTCATACGGATAGCATACGAACCCTTGTGTTTTATAATAATGGTAAAATGTTAGCCTCAGGTTCCCACGACCGAACCATTCGCCTTTGGGATATGGCTAATCTCCAGCTTAAGGCTAACCTTGTAAGCCATACCAATATTGTAACCAGCGTGGCTTTTTCATCCCAAACCAGATTATTGGCTTCTGGTTCAGAAGACCGCACTATAAAACTCTGGGCTTTAAAGGACTAACTTGAAACGATATACAAGAGAAGCTAAAGATGTCATGCTGAAAGATTCTACCTCAATTAATTCTGCACAGAACCAAACATCTAAGATTGCTCCTTTAAGCCCAATGGCTGTTAAACTTGAGTCCGCATCATATCCAAGTTTAGATAGTGTGTTACGACGTTTTTACTGGGTGGTTCTCGGTTTATGCTTTCTAGCGATTGTACTTAAGGTAATCAGCCGATTTGGGGTAAATAGTATCTGGGATGATAGCTTTATGTTTGTACGCTATTCCTCAAATTTCCTCAATAGTGGTACTCTCAGCTGGAACCCCGGTGGTGAGCCAACTTACGGTCTGACTTCACTCTTCTATCTGGTAATAATATTACCTGTTCGTCTGGTAGTGGGGTATCAGCCTGGGCTGATACCTGTCATATCGAGCATCACCTGCGGCTTCGTCTTTCTGACCCTAGTTGGACTCTTACTCCAGCGTTATACTGTTACAGGGGTAGTTGCGCGTAGAGCTTTTATCCTTCTGACCTTCTTTTCGTTTGCCACTTCACTTGGTGCGCTGGGTGAACACCTTACTAACGGTATGGATACGGCTTTCACCATGAGTTTTGTAACTATTTTTTTGATTTTTGGCAAACGTTATGAGCAAAACTGTTCTCTTACTAATATTTTCCTGTTGGGCTTGTGGGGTGGCCTAGCTTTTGCAACCCGGCCCGATTTGGTGCTTTATGGTTTTGGTCTACCTATGGGCCTTGTCATTTTTGGACCACACCGTTTGAAAAGCCTAGCTGTGTTGGCTATTACCGCCAATATTACCGGCGGTGTGTTGCTCCTCAACAGTCTTTACTTTAAAACACCGCTCCCATTGCCCTTTTATGCCAAGGGACTTAAGCTTTACGGTGATCATATTTTCAAAGTCTACAATGGGATTGCTTGGCAGGAACTCATTTCGTACTTTAATTCGTACTGGTTTTTCTTCGCCTTAATCGGCCTGAATATAATGCTGAATTTCAAAGGTTGGTGGAAACGCAATTCAACTTTTGATAAAAGTTTATTAGCTATTACTCTAGTCTTTCTAGTTTATTATGCTTTCTTCGTACTCCAAATTATGGGGTTTAGTCAGCGTTTTTACTATCCAACTCTACCCATCCTGCTTTACTTGGCCTGCCAAAGTACCGGACAACTATTTGAGTTATTAATCAACCTCCTAGGGCATCAGCTTCGATTTTTGCCACGCACCATCTGGTTGAGTAGTGCGGCGGTGGTCTGGTTACTAGCAATGGTGGTGCTGAGTATTAACCTCTTCCCCGTAGTCGTAAATAACAGCAAGGAACTAGTTAAAGCCAATACGGATGAATTTCTGGGACATTTTGATGTGGCTGAAAATTATCGTAAAACTTTCTACGCCCGCAATTGGTTTCGCCTGAATGACTTTTCAGCTTTACCGGATGATCTGGTAATCGCTACTACTGAGGTGGGTTATCCAGCAGCACTTAACCCCGGCAAAATTATTGTTGATATGGCCGGCTTGAATGAAAAAGATTTTGCCCTGAATCAGTTCTCAGCAGAGGGGTTCTTTGAAAAATATCGGCCCGATTTAATTTATTTACCACATCCTGATTATAAACCAATGATTGAAGCGTTAACCACCTATCCTTATTACCTCAAACAATACCAATATTTTCCACGCCAACAACTAGGAACCGACCTTTTTGGCATAGCTATTAGGCGTGATAGCAAATATTATAAAGAAATGTTAGAAATAGTAGTTAAACCTAAGGAACCTGATGCTTGATATTACACCTAAACAGAAGATTAAGGCTAAAAGGTTACATAAAAGAAACAAAAATATCGAACAGACCCCAAACAGGTCAAAATCAGGTAGGCTGTTATTTAGCCTGCTATTAGCACCAGCCTTATTTCGCTTGCTCTTCATCCCCTTTAGCCATCCCTGGGATATTCAGACCCACTATGCCCTGTTTGCCGCCATAAAATTTGACCAATCACCCTACGTCCTGACTCAAGTTCTCTCGATGGAAGCTCGCACTGAACGAGTTTTACTCTATCACGAATATTTTCAATATCCTCCTGGTCTGATTTATCTCTATTGGCCTATCGCCAAATTATACAGTTATCTTAACCTTGATCCCAGCTTGAATTATCATTTTGCTAGACAGAGTTCAGTTCCTGCTATTCCGGCTCCCTGGTTTTTTGCCTATTTCTTCAAACTACCACTCCTAGTGGCAGACATGGGCATTGTAATTTTACTATGGAAAATGGGTGGACGGCAGGTTGCCCTGCGTTATGCCTGGAACATCTACCCGATTATGGTATTGTTTTGGATGTTCGAGGCTTACGGCAGTTTCTGCCTGTTATTGGGAATTTATTGGCTGAACAATAAGAAAAACAATCAGGCCGCTATAATCCTAGCAATCGGTACTGCTATTAAATACCTACCAGCAATTGTATTGCCCGCTATTTTACTTTATATGCTGAGGGAACGCTATTCGCTCTCCTCCATTTTCCGCTTTATGCTACTTTTCGGTCTGGTAACGGCTGGTTTATGTGTAGGACCTTGGCCTCTGGTAGGCTCGGACTTCCTACAAGGAAATTTGTTTTCACTGGAATGGCAGTCCTGGCGTTCTGGGGCTGGTCTAAACCTGCATTACGTTTTTCGCCTTTTAAATGAGTGGTTACCTGAAGCATTTTCGGGATTGTATCGGAAAAGTTATCTTTTTTCTGCCGCCTTGGGCAATCTAATCTTCCCCATTGGAATGCTCTTTACCTATGCTTACACCTATCGGAAAAAGCTGGATCTTAACCGTACTGTACTGGTAACTTTGCTAGGTTATATCGCTTTTAACAAGGTAGTTAATGAATATTACATACTACCGATGATTCCTTTTATGTTGTTAGAGTTGGGGCACTATCCAACTCTGGCTAAAGAACGTTTTTATCAGTTACTCTGGTCACTCCCGGTAGCAGTTGCGCTTATTACCTTGCCAATTTTCCATGTTAGTTTATCTCTGCTGGCCGGATTGGGACAAATCAATTTACCTGCGGTTACCGGAATCCTTTCAACGTATGGTCAAACTTTAAGCTATTCCAGCCTGATAATGACTCCGCTTTGTTTGCTCTATACAGGTCTATGTTTATTAACCATGCACGTTGTAGCAACGCGACCCTGCTTAGAAGTACCAAAAGTTGTAACACAACCGGAGCCTCTTGTTATCGGTTCTAAGTTAAATATCAGTCAAAGTCTTGCTGATGAAAACTAAACTCTACTACGTCAAAACCAATGGTATTCTCACTCATAGCCGTCAATCAGCTCAACTACAGGCGTAGAGTAGCCAGAATTAAATAGGTATCTTTGGCAAAGTATAGTCTAAAAACTATCTTGTCCACTGGGAGATTAAATATGAGGGATAAAGAGCAAACGTTGGGAACGACACTTCCTGACTCACCGACGGTTAAACCAGTTAGTAAATTGGCACAGGCCGATGCCGCTATGGTGACATGGCTAAACTTGCTCTTTAATCGCTATCTTTATATGCTGGTTCTAACCTTGGCGGTAGCCTATCTGGCTTTTTCATGGTACACCACTCAGCTTAAATATGCTGAACTACAAGCCTATCAAGCTGAAGGCAGCTTTGCTTTAAGCAGAACCGATACTGCTCTGCGCTTCCAGAGGGATAATTTTGCCAATCGTCCTTTGATTACTACCTATGCAGGCGACTCTCTGCTGGAGCTTAATGACCTGGGCAGCACTATAACGGTAAATGGTCAAACCAATACTCTCTGGGAGGCTTATCACGGCTACACTGTGGACGCTCAAAATAGCAGATTTTTTCACTCGATAAGCCGCGATGGCTGGACCCTTTTCAAGGAACTAACCTTACTACCTGAGTCTAACCATCTACTGATCGAGTATTATTTTCGGAATGATGTAAAGCGTTCAGATGTTTCTTTGCAGGTGGCCCATTACCGCTATCACTACCTTTCGACCCAGTTAAATGAGGATGGTTTTGAGGCCATACTAGGTCGGTCAATAGGTTTACCCGAAATTGATCAGCAAAAATATCCTCGGTATAAACTAAATTTAAAAATCAATATCGACCAACTGAAGAAAGATAAATCCAGTTTTAAGCTCGAGGAAGGCTATAAAAACCAATATGGCTTAATCAGTATCAACGTGAATTATGATTTAAATGATATTCCGATTAATGAACGTACTTTAATTGCTTCTGAAACCATAGACTGGGAAGAAACAGTGCCATTCCAGAAATAAGGTGGTACATTGATTGAAACTCAAACCAGCAACCCTAACACTTTAAGCCGGTTGCATAGTGAAATAAATGAGAGAAGACCTAGTCTAATCGGTTACTGGCCGATAGTGGCAGCCATATTGGTTTTATGGCTGGTCATTGGTATGGAACTTTTTTTCTCCCTCAAGCCCGTAAATAACCAGTTTCATCTGGTGTATGCTCTGGATGATGCTTATATTCACATGTCAATGGCTAGAAATTTTGCCGAATATGGAGTTTGGGGAGTAACCCCCTTTGAATTTAGTTCTTCCTCTTCCTCTCTACTATGGACTTTGTTGCTCGCTCTAATTTATTGGCTCATTGGAAGCAATGAATGGATTCCGTTAATTCTTAACCTTTTTTTTGCTACCTTGGTGATAATTCTGGGCTTTATTATATTAAATCGGTTTTTGGTGGCACGGGTTTACCAATTTCTGGCTTTGCTGGCACTAATATTCTTACCTCCCTTACCAGCACTTATCTTTAGTGGCATGGAACACTGCTTACAAATATTTTTGGTTATACTTTTCGTAGATCTTTCCGGCCTGGTTTTATATCGTGGAAGGAGCAAGCGTTATATAGCCCTGGAAATAGGCTGGCTCGGTACGGCTTCGCTACTAGTTATGGTACGCTACGAAAGCCTATTTATAATCGGAATTGTTTGGTTTCTAACTTTACTGCGGCGCAGATGGTGGCAGGCTGTTTTACTGGCTTTGCTGACCAGTTTCCCTGTATTGGCCTATGGGGTTAAATCTATCACCAACCATTCATTCTGGCTACCTAATTCAGTTCTGCTCAAAGGTCACTCACCTGAGTTCAGCCTAGAAGGAATTGCCAAAATTTTTGGCTATACTAATCTAAGCAAATCAGGGGCCACTTTTCTACTCGCGCCTCATCTCTTTTTATTGGCGATAGTAACACTGGTTCTATTCTGGTGGCACTTCAAGCGGGGTCAAGCCTTCTGGGAAAACGGCCAATTAAGGCTTTTAATACTGCTTGCTACAGTTTTAATCCATACAGAATTAGCTGCCCTAGACTGGTTTTACCGCTATGAAGCTTACTTAGTAGCTTTGGGAGTGGTTACCTTTAGCTGGATTCTGTTTGATTACCTTTCCGACCAGGCCTATTATGCCAGGCCAAAGGGCCACCACCGCTTCTGGGTTTACCTCTCTAGTAGTGCCTTTGCTTTTCTAATACTTTTGCCCTTCACTGATAGAGCTGCTCGTAGTTTGATCCAAATACCGCAAGCTACTACCAATATTTATCAGCAGCAATATCAAATGGGTCTCTTCCTTAATCAATACTATCCACAAACCCTGGTAGCCGCCCATGATATCGGCGCAATTACCTATTTGTCACCCAATCTCAGGCTGTTGGATCTGGCCGGTTTAGGGAGTGCCGAAATAACTCGCTACATAAAGGAAGGCCGCTTCACCAACCAGATGGTTGAAGAACTGAGTAACGCAAAAGACGTAAAAATTGCAATTGTTTATAACCCAGTACCTTCCTTCTATGAACATTTTAGGGGTGATATTATTCCGCCCAACTGGATAGAAGTAGCTAACTGGACGATTAAAGGTAACATCGTGCTAGGTGCCGAAGTAGTGCATTTTTATGCAGTAGACCCATCAGAACAATCCAAACTAAGAACCAGTTTGAGTGCTTTCCAAGCAAAGCTTCCTGAGGAAGTAGAACAGGTGTTGCTACCAACAACCTATTCTCCCGCACTTGAACATCAGGCTGAGATTTTAGCGGTGGCTTATTCACCTGATAGCCGTTTGGTAGCTTCTGGTTCAGCCGATGGAGTTGTGAAACTGTGGAATGCTCCAAATGGTAAACTGAAATTAACTCTAGCAGGACAAGATGCAGCGGTCAAAGCAGTAGCCTTTTCACCTGACGGGCGCAATCTAGCAACTGCCTCAATTGATGGTACAATCAAACTTTGGGATATTTTTAGCGGCCAGCAACTTGGCTCGCTTACCGGACATACAGCTGAAGTTACTTCTTTAGCTTATGTCCCTGGCAGCAAGTTACTTGCTTCCGGTTCACTCGATGGTACAATCAGGCTCTGGAATACCGCAAAACCTCACCTTGTTTCGAAGTTGTCCAACACCAGTCCGATACTGTCTCTCTCTTTCACTTCCGATGGTAAGGAAGTGGCTTGCGGTTCAGGCGATAAAACTATCAAGTTGTGGGATATTGAAAACAACCAAATGATAGGCGTATTATATGGTCATACCGATCTAGTTTGGTCGGTAGCTTTTAGTCCGGATGGTAAAACCCTAGCTTCTGCCTCGGCGGACCAAACTGTACGGCTTTGGGACGTGACCAGTCGTAAAACACGTTTCACTTTTTCACAAAATGAATATACTATATGGAGTGTGGCTTTCGCGCCTGATGGCAAAACAGTGGCCTCCGCTTCATCCGACAGCCGTATCAGATTGTGGGAAGTAAATACGGGCAAGTTAAAGTCAGTACTGAGCGGCCATTTAAAAGATGTCTCCTCTATCGCCTACTCTTACGATGGTAAACAGCTTGTTTCTGGATCTTTTGATATGCAACTGCATTGGTGGTCACAACCTTAACTAAATTTGCTGTGGGTCTTTGTTGCACTGAACGCCTCGCTACCACAAGCCCAACAACCCTCAGATCGACCAACAGCAACAGCACGAGATCATTCAAAATCAGAGGCTTAGCTTGTTGCTAACTATTAGCCAACAGGCTAACTCTTGTATTTCGATCTCAAGCGGAAGGTTCACTTTAATTTAAATAAGTGTTGTGCGAGATAATGAGCCTTATATAGGACAAACCGGAATTTTCACCAGAAATTTTATAAAGGACCCGTTTGTCAAGACCCTGAGACCCCCAGTTTTTAAGTGATTTTATATCCTTTCTTATTACCACTTTTAATGACAATGATGTTGCCTTATTTTTAAGAGGAGGTGGACCCATTCCTTCGACACGATTTTCACCTGATTTTAAGTGATAGATTTCTTACTAGATCATCCTGTAGACCTACTCGCTCACCCCTGCCACTAGTTAGAAAATTCTGCTAATGGCTGACGGCGATTTGCTACTTTTTTATTTAGAGACGGCGGGATGACTCGAACTCACCGCGAAAAATATGCTAACAGCTGGCGGCGATTTGCTACTAGCCTCAGTGGGTTAATTGCACCTGCCCACCGTATACTTCAGCCGGAGTATGATAATCTAGCGACTGATGTAAACGGCTTTGATTGTAAAAATTGATATATTCGCCGATACCTGCTCTAGCTGCCTTTGGGCTTTCGTATTCGTGTATATACACACACTCATATTTGAGCGAACGCCAAAACCGCTCCGTAAAAATATTATCGAGTGCCCGCCCCTTGCCATCCATACTGACCTGCGTACCCGCCGTCTTTAGTAAATCCAGATATTGTGGACTGGTAAAATGGCTCCCCTGGTCACTGTTGAAAATCAAGGGACAGGCTCCCGACAGTCCCCGCTCCACCGTCCTCAGTACAAAACCGATTTCCAAGCTCTGATCTAATTCCCAACTCACTATATAACGACTATACCAGTCAATTATTGCCACTAGATACATCCAACCTCCTTTTAGACGGATATAGGTTATATCGGTTCCCCAGATGTGATTAGAATAACTCGCCGTCACTCCTTTTAAGAGATAAGGATAGAGCCGATCCTGTAAATTACGCTTCGAGAGATTAGGGCCAGGACAAATTCCAGCGATACACATTTCACGCATGTAACGCTGCACCCGCTTACGATTGATGGTTTCCCCTTCGCGCCGTAACTGCGCCGTGATTTTGCGCGAACCATAGAACGGTATTTCAGTATAGATTTCATCAATCCGAAACCAGTTTACTGTTTGAGTTTGATTTCTTCGGGCGTGACGGCCACCGGCTGGTAGTAGAGACTGGAGCGACTCAGACCTAAAAGTTGGGCCTGCACCGTCAACGATAATTCACTATTCTCACGTTCAACCAGTGCTGCCCGTTCGCTTCTACTTAATTGCTCGGCCAGATTTTTTTTCCAACCAGTTGAGCTGGGTCGTGAGCTTACCTATTTCAGCGTAAAGTTGTTCGACTTGCTTTTCGTGTTCGGCCTCTATCTGGGCGATTTGAACGCCGTCGTCCTTCTCGAAAAGTGAGGGTAATCCGTCCATCACAGTTTTTTTCCAAGTACTTAACTGAGTGGTATGTACACTCCGGTCGGCGGCGATCTGGCTCATCGTTTTTTGTTCGCGCAAGACCTCCAGTATGGTTTCAGCCTTAAATTTAGGGCTAAAAGTTTGACGATTTTTTTCCATAAGACTACCCTTTCCCATCTAAAAACTCACTAACTCTTTGTCTAGTTTTCTGGTTCCATTATATTTAGCCTCAAAACACAGCCCAATTTTTAAGGGCTTTCCTTAGATTATACGGGACAAATAACTCCTTTTGTCTACAACGGGAGCTTTTCTCGCTCAGCCTCTTTAGGGCTAGTCTTCTCTAACTCACCCTCAACCACAGACGAAGGGAGACATTCATC
>Ga0194047_10000547_pt1 | contig 25134 bp, 21 predicted proteins | sample JunL225m_MetaG_2_FD_160070 | JGI IMG/M metagenome (GOLD analysis project Ga0194047, IMG submission 160070) | Anoxic zone freshwater microbial communities from boreal shield lake in IISD Experimental Lakes Area, Ontario, Canada - Jun2016-L221-5m | ecosystem: Environmental > Aquatic > Freshwater... | reverse complement strand
AACTAATAGGCTTAGGCTTTTTATGGCTAAATGTAATAGGCGCGATAGCTGTAGTTTTATTGAGTGTATTGTTGCAAAACTTATTGCCTAAACAATTGCTGGTTACCCAATAAATGGCCATTGTTTGCTTCTATAAGATTTTATGATATAGGCAATAATCCCAAGCCCTATAACGGTTAAACCTCCGAGCATCATATTTTTTCCGGTAGAGAAAAATAAAAATGCCCAAATAATTATGGCTATAATTATTGGCAAAGGATATAAAGGCATTTTCCAAGCAAAATGAGCCTTCCCTTTGCGTTTAACTAATAAAATCAGTCCAATGCCCTGTCCAATAAATTGAATTAAAATTCGCATAGCTAGAATGGCGCTAATAACTTCTTGTAATTTAAACAACAAACTAAATACAAAAGCAACCGATCCTAAAACCAACAATGAAACATGTGGGAAATGCTTGGTAGGATGTAGGTTGGCAAATATTTTAAAAAACGCGCCGTCTTTTGCTGCTGCATAAGGAATTCTGCTATAGCCCAAAGTAGCAGAAAATACAGAAGCGAATGCTACCCATAAAATAAGTACTGTAGCAATATTTGCTGCCATTGGGCCCGACAGGGTTTGCACAAATTCACTTACAACAAATTTGCTTTTTTGAATTTGATCAAGTGGTAAAACCGATGCAACACTAATGTTCATCATGAGGTATAAAAAAGCAATACCTGCAATAGAAATAAACATACTTTTTGGAATATTTTTTTTAGGGTTAATAATTTCTCCACCCAAATGACAAACATTATAATATCCCAAATAACTATAAATGGTTTTAACGCTAGCAAAACCAAGTGCTGCGGCAAAAGCATGGTTTAATTTTAATCCATCATTAATATGGTAAATGGGCTGCATAAAATTGCCATGAAACAATCCACCACCAATTAGCCAGGCCATAGTAACCAATACACCTAACCAGAGTAGCACACTGATTTTACCAATGGCTTCAATTTTTCTATAAAGCAATACCACAATTAATACCACCAAACTGCCACTCATAATTTTTCCTTGCACATCAGAAATAGGCATAAGAAATTTAAAATAACTAGCAAAACCAATTGCCGCCGAAGCAATAACCAAGGGCGCCTGAATCATGGTTTGCCAAACAAATAAAAAGCTCATTAGCTTACCCCAATTTGGGCCGAATCCTTCTTTTAAAAAATTATAACTACCCCCCGCTAATGGATAAGTAGATCCTAACTGGCTCCATATCATGGCATCCACAATAGACAAAATAGCGCCAGCTACCCAGGCATATAAAAACCAAGGCCCTTGCATAATTTCTGCCACCATACTCAATACCACAAAGGGTCCTATGCCAACCATGTCGGTCATATTGATGGCTGTAGCTTGTAAAAGGCTGATCTTTCTTTCTAGTTTTGGCTGATTATCTGTACTCATATCGGTATAAAACTATTTCTTTGTAGGGATAGATGGAAATTATGAGTCAAAAATTTTCTACAGTAGACTGGGCTAGCGGAGCAAACATATACGAAGTAAACATTCGCCAGTACACAAAAGAGGGCAGTTTTGCCGCATTTGCAAAACATTTGCCTCGGTTAAAAGAGATGGGTGTAGAAATTATTTGGTTGATGCCCATCACCCCAATTAGCGTTAAAGGTAGGCTTGGAGATTTAGGAAGTTATTATGCCTGCAGTAGTTATACAAGTATCAATCCCGAGTTTGGAAATTTAAAAGATTTCAAACAGTTGGTAAAAGAAGTACATGCATTTGGCATGAAAATTATCATTGATTGGGTGGCCAATCATACAGGCTTAGACCACCATTGGACTTTTGAACATCCAGATTGGTTTGTAAAAGATGCCCAAGGAAATTTCACTGAAATTAATGGTTGGCAAGATGTAATAGACCTTGATTTTACAGTGCCTGCCATGCGTGAATCGTTAATTAAAGCCATGCAATATTGGGTAAGAGAAGCCGATATTGATGGATTTCGTTGCGATATGGCGCATTTGGTTCCCTTAGATTTTTGGATAGACGCACGTACAAAATGCGATGCAGCAAAACCATTGTTTTGGCTTGCTGAATGTGATGAGTTGAACTATCACCAAACATTTGACGTTAGTTATGCTTGGAATTGGATGCATGTAACAGAAAAGCATGCTAGGGCCGATGCAAGTTTGCACGATATTCGTAATCAATTGCATGCTTATACGCAATATCCTCAAGGTGCAATTAAATTATATTTCACCAGTAACCACGACGAAAATAGTTGGAACGGAACGGAATTTGAGAAGTACGGATTGCTCTCAAAAGCATGGGCTGTGTTTTCAGCTACTTGGGCTGGAATGCCTTTAGTATATAGTGGACAAGAGTTGCCCAATACAAAAAGGTTGCAGTTTTTTAACAAAGACGAAATTGAATGGAAGCAACCATTACTTATGCATGGTTTTTATAAATCACTATTGCATTTTAGAAAAAATAGTAAGGCTATTCAGTTGGGAGAAACCTTTATTTTACCTTCAGAAAACAGCAACGAGTTGTTTGCATTTTTGCGAAAAAAAGATTCAGAGATTGTATTGGTTATTTTAAATATTTCTACAAAAAATAACTTGTCTATTCAAGTAAATCACGAATGGTTATCTGGAGCATTCACCAGTGTTTTTTCTGAGTTAACTTTCTCATTATTACCTGGCGAAAAATTTGAATTAATGGCAGGAGAGTATTTGGTGTATAGAAAAAAATAGGCTGTATCAATTTCAATACAGCCTATTTTTTTAAATGGTATTTAGTGCTAAATTTTATTCGGCTTTTAAACTCAAAGGATACGCATAAGATCCTTCAAACCCAGGATACACGCCTTCAAGCCTTACTGTGCCGCTTTTTGAAGCGATTAAGGCAGTCTTTAATTCTTCTAAATTTTTTACTGGCTCACCGCTTACACTAGTAATAATAAATCCTTCTTGAATTTTGGTATTTTTCAAACTACCGGTACCAATTTTTTTAACAACAACACCGCCAGCTAATTCATTGGCTGCAGCTACTTTTTTGTCTACTGTTTCAAGTTCGCCGCCTAACTGATCCATTACGGAAGTTGATTTTACCACTTCGGTATTTCCTGCTTTGTTTTTTAAAGTTAAATTAACCGTATTTTCTTTGCCAGCTCTTTTGTAGGCAAGTGTAATTTTATCGCCTGGTTTAAAACGAGCAACTTGTTCTTGTAATTCAGGGCCATTGGTTACATTAACGCCATTCACTTTAGTAACAATATCGCCTTTTTTAAGGCCAGCAACACCTGCTGCACCACCAGCTGGAACACCTGTTACATAAACGCCTTCGCCTTCTTTATAAGGAATACCAATTTCTTTTTCTAATGCTTTCTTTTGTTCATCTGGTAAATTTTCGCCAGCATAACTAATACCAATATATGCCCTTTGAACAGTACCGAATTTTACAATATCTGTTACAATTTTTTTGGTCATATTAACCGGAATTGCATAAGAGTAACCTGCATAAGATCCAGTAGGAGAAGCAATCGCAGAGTTAATGCCAATTAGTTCACCATTGGTGTTAATTAAAGCACCACCACTGTTTCCTGGGTTAACTGCAGCATCTGTTTGAATGAACGATTCTACTGGAGTTGCACTCTGTTGACCATTAATACCTATAGACCTAGATTTAGCACTTACAATACCTGCAGTAACAGTAACGTCTAAACTTAATGGATAACCAATTGCCATTACCCATTGGCCTAGTTTTACATCGTCACTATTGCCGTATACTAAATAGGGGAAACCTTTTCCTTCAATTTTTATTACAGCAATATCACTGCTAGGATCTGCACCAATTACAGTGGCTTTGTATGATTTTTTATTAGGAAGGGTTACGTTTATTTCATCGGCGCCATCTACCACATGGTTATTGGTAACAATATAGCCGTCTTCTGTAATAATTACTCCGCTACCACTTGCGCGTTGTTCTGGTATTACGCGTGGTCCTCCACCAAAAAAATCTCCAAATGCATCGTCTCCTCCAAATAAATCTCCAAATGGATTTCTTTGACGTTGTTGGTTTTTAACTTGGCGTTCTTTGGTACGGGTTTTAATATGCACCACTGCCGGAGTAGCACTGGTTGCTGCTGGTGTAAAGTCTACCATGGTTCCTGGCGTATTGTTGCCAGAAAATCCCACATAATTAACCGGTAATTTACCTGGTTCTTGAATGCCTGCTAATTGGTGTTCAATAAATTTTCCATAGCCCCAAACACTAGTAATAGCAGTGGTTGCGCTGATTGCCACAATGGCTAACATGTTTTTGAAATTCATATTCATGCTTCTTTTTTTTCAGTTAATTCAAATAATGTGCCTTTTCAATTGCAAATAAATAAACCTGTTGAATTGACAGTTCAAGTGCCTTGGCTTTTAACAATTTTTTTACTACCAAAGCGGTTAATTGATTTAAAATTGAATGTACAGCAGTTTGTGTTGAGAATTTTCAACTAATCTGTTAAATCGCCTTCAAATCTTTTTACCACTAATTGAATGGCTTACAAATTAGTTAAAAAAGCCATTGTATCTATTCCGTCGGCATAATCGGTTAAGGATGGGCTTTGTGCCATGCCAAATGGAACCTGACCATGACCTACAATACACTGGACTTCTTCGTTCGATGCTAGTTCGTTTAATACAGTGTTGGCATCTGAATAAAAGGCATAGTGTACCTGGCTTACGGGCGAAAAAACTGCAATATTTTCAGTTAAAATAGTAGAGTCGTTATTCATATAATAGCGGTTACTCATAATTAAAATAGCCAAATGGTAATCGTAATTATGCTTGTATTTATGAAAATCCATAAAATGCTCGTATTTGCGCAAGGCATCTAATAAGGGAATAAAATCATAGCCTTGCGGAACGAATATTTTGGTGATATTTCTACAGCCCAAGCCAAAGTAGAATTGAATATCGTCTGCCAAAGCCAATAACGCTACCGGGGTTTCAGTGCCATCTAAAATGGCAACAGAACTGCGGTTTTTGCGGATTATATTGGGGTATTTGCCAAAATAGTATTCAAAATATCGGCTAGTATTATTACTGCCAGTAGCAATATAGGCATCGCATCCTTTTAAATTATCGGCAAAAACAATTTGTTCAAACACTGTTGGGTCCCATTCGGCTAGTTTTCCTACTAGGTGCTTTATTAAAATACTATCTTTAGAAGAGGCTTTTGCCGTGGTTTTATGCCCCGAAATAAAGCTACAAAGTAGGTCATGAAAGCCCACCAAAGGGATATTTCCTGCCATTACAATGCCAATATTTTTGGGTTGATTTGGGTAATCGGGTACAGAATAAGCTACTGCCCAATCGGTTAGGGATTTTTCTTGTAAAAAATTATCGGCAATTTTTTTTACCGATAATTCAATAAATTCTCTAATAAACCAAGGGTTTTCGCGGTATGCACGCTCTTTGCACTCCTGCCAATCGGCACTTTCTCCCAAAATATATTCCCCTAATCTTGTAAATAATCGAATTCTAGTTTGTAAAGTCATCTGTCAGCCTTAATTTTGAATTGCAAATGTAGTTACTAACTTATCAAACCAATTTTGTATGGCTATCAAAATAACAGAAGAATGTATCAATTGTGGGGCATGCGAACCCGAGTGTCCTAACAATGCAATCTATGAAGGTGGTGTTGAATGGTCTCTTGCCGATGGTACCACTGTAAAAGGATCTTTTACTTTAATGGATGGAACAGTTGCCTCTGCCGATCAGCGTTTTGCGCCGGTTAGTACCGACACTTATTACATCACGCATAACAAGTGTACAGAATGTCAAGGATTCCACGAAGAGCCTCAGTGCGCTTCGGTTTGTCCTGTTGACTGTTGTGTGCCTGATGAATTATATGTAGAAACAGTTGAAAGCTTATTAGCAAAAAAAGATCTTTTACATAGTTAATAAACGGTTTATTCTCGTTTAATAGGGCTGAAGAGACTGCGGTTTCTTCAGCTTTTTTTATGTTCAAAATGCGCAATTTTGCCTTTCTCTGAATCGAAGCTATATTTGTTCAACTAATTATAAAGGAATGAAAAAAAAGATTGCATTGGTAACTGGAGGATTAAGTGGCGAAGCGCAAATCAGCTATAAAAGTGCTATTACGGTGGCCAATCATACCGATAAAGAAAAATTTGATTTATACAAAATTGATATTAATCCAACAGGATGGTGGTATGAAGCAAGCAATGGCGAAAAGTCGCTTGTTGATAGGGCTGGTTTTTCTATAATGGACAATGGAGTAAAAATTAATTTCGATGCTGTTTTAATGTGCATTCATGGAACGCCGGGAGAAGATGGAAAACTGCAAGGTTATTTTGATATGCTTCATTTGCCTTATACTAGTTGTGATGCAGCCACTTCGGCGCTAACTTTTAATAAGCGTTATGCAGTTGCGGTTGCCGCTTTTGCAGGAATCCATGTAGCAAAGTCTTTACACCTTTTTAAACATACACCAATAGAAACTAATGCAATTTTAGCACAGTTATCATTGCCATTATTTGTAAAACCAAATAATGGAGGAAGTAGTATTGGCATGAGTAGGGTAGACGAAGCCAGTTTGTTAGACGCTGCGCTAGATAAGGCTTTCAAAGAAGATGACCAAGTATTAATTGAAGAATTTATCAGTGGAAGAGAATTTACCATTGGTGTTTTTAAAGCAAAAGGGATTACTACCGTATTGCCCATTACAGAAATAAAAACGGGAAATGCTTTCTTTGATTTTGAAGCAAAATACCAAGGGAAAAGCGAAGAAATTACACCAGCTATTATTACAACTGAAATGCAAACGCAATTAACTGAGGCTGCAAAAAAAGTATATGAAGTAATGAATTGCAGAGGTGTTGTGCGAATTGATTTTATTTATAATGCCCAAAAAGCACAGCCATATATGTTAGAGGTTAACACAGTGCCGGGTCAAAGTGATGCAAGTGTTATACCTCAGCAAGTACTTGCTATGCAATGGACTTTAACTGATTTTTACACTGCTATCATTGAAGAAGCACTAAGCAACTATCAGTGAATATTGTTAATTAACCATGCTTAAATTGGTAAATCCAACTAAAAATTGCAATTTACCATTCTCATATTTATTAAAACCTAGCTGTGTTTAAATTCATCACACATAAACCCCTTTGGGCAAATTTTTTAGCGGCATTAGGATTATTACTCATACTAATAATCATTTTCTTTTTGTCATTGCAATGGATAACTGGCTATGGTAAAACAGAAAAAGTGCCGAGTGTGGTTGGGCAAAATGCTTTAGCTGCACAAAAAATATTAGAAGACAAAGGATTTCAAGTTGCCTTACAAGATTCGGTATATGTAGATAGTGTAGCAAAATTGGCGGTTGTTAAGCAATCACCCGAAGCAGATGCGCTAGTAAAATCTGGCAGAACTATTTATTTAACCATTAATAGAAGCTTACCTCCACTAGTTGAAATGCCTAATCTTATTGGGTTCTCTATTCGTAGTGCAGAAATGTATTTGCAAAGTTTGGGATTAAGATTGGGTGAAATTTCTTATAAACCAGATATGGCTCGCAATGCAGTGCTAGAGCAGTTAATAAATGATATAACCATCAAGCCCGGAACAAAAATTGCTTTAGGATCTTCTGTAAGCTTTGTTCTTGGAAGTGGAATTGGCGGTGCAGAAATTGATGTGCCAAATTTGGTAGGACTTACCTTAGATCAAACCAAATCTTTTTTATCAACGCTTAGTTTAAATGTTGGATCCATCATATCAATAGGAACTATTACAGATTCTGCCGCATCTTTTATTGTGAAACAAAATCCTGATATATTTTTAGAAACTACACCAGGTGTTAGAACTGCCAATAAAATAAAAACAGGCCAGTTGATAGACCTCTATATTAGCGCCATTGCGCCACCTGCAAGAGATACTAGTATTACTGCTCCAACTACAGCCATACAACATTAATTTAAAATAAAAATTGGAATATGCAAACCATTAGCGTAGAAGCTTTAAACGAAAAATTAGTTGCTGGAGAATCTATTAATCTAGTAGATGTTAGAGAACCTCATGAGCATGCAGACTTTAATATCGGTGGAATTTTATTGCCACTTGGTCAGGTTCAAACAATGCAAATTGATGAGATAGAAGATTTAAGAGATAAAGAAGTTTATGTTTATTGCCGTAGTGGTAATAGAAGTGGACAAGCTTGCATGATTTTAGAACAAATGGGTTTCACCAATTTGGTGAATGTATCTGGAGGCATGTTGGCCTGGCAAGATAGAATTGCAAAATAATAAAAACGGATAAGCATAAAAAAAAACAGCCTCGATTGAGGCTGTTTTTTTTATGCAGCTATTTCATTGAATGTTTAAAGATTTATATTCAAGGCTAGCATGAAATTGGTTCCTGCCATTGGATAGTAGCCATTTTCACTAGTTAGTTGGTTGTTATAAATATAATTATAAGTGTAACCATTTGGTTGGTACTTTGCATTATATAAATTATTGATTTGGCCAATGAATTTCCATTCTTTAAATAATTTATTTTTTACAGGAATAGTCATTCGAAGGTCTTGTGTAAAATAGCCGTCTAATTTTCTTTTTTCATTTTGAGTATTATCCATGTATTGTTTGCCAACATACTTGTTAAGCAAACTCAGTTCAAAATATTGACATGGTTGAAAGTTAAAACTTAGTCCTCCCACCATATTTGGAGAAAATGCAATGTTGGTATTGTTATGTACAAATGCATCTTGCAAACCACTATCGTAATTGTCAATAAATTCTGTAAATGATTTTATTTTATTTTGACTCACTGAAAAGTTCGACGATAAATTAAACCAATTAGATAATTTAAGTTCGGCTTGTAATTCTAAGCCTAGTCTATAGCTTTTTGGAATATTGGTTCTTGTATAAGATCCTACATCATTAATCTCTCCTGTTAAAACCAATTGATTGGTATAATTCATGAAGTACAAAGTAGCACCATAATGAAAATTAGTGTTCTTTTTTTCAATACCTAATTCAACATCATATAAGGTTTCAGCTTTGGGCTGATGAATTAAACTAGCCTGAAAGTCGTCTCTATTGGGTTCTTTATTGCCAATAGCATAACTCAAGAATCCTTGCCAACCATTCTTGGTATAAGTTATACCTGCCTTAGGATTTACAAAATTAAAACTTCTATTTATATTCAAATTTGGCGTTCCTTCAAACCCTTGCATATTGTGGCTAACCAAACGATATTGTAAGTCAATAAAACTCTGCCAGTGTTCGGTTAATTTGTGTTGCCATTTTGCGTAAATATTGGCGTCTGTTTTAGTTGCAGGGTAATCGTAATACTTTCGGTCTGCATTAACAGTGCCTTGTTTAATCCAAATAACTTTGCCAAAATGCTGCCCTTGGTAATTGGTCCAACCACCACCAAAACTCATTTCATCGCTGGCTGTTTTGTATTGCAAAGAAGCAATTTGACCTACAAAACTATTGTCTAACCAACGCTGTCTTACAATATCTGTAGAAATATTTTGACCAGCAATAACAATAGGGGGGAGAATAATGGGAAGTCCGTAACTGATTAAATCTGCATCAGCTTTATACTCTTCGTAATAGCCATTCCCTTTGGTTAAAAATACAGCGGTGTTAAATGACCATCTTGTATTAATAGCATGGTTGAAAAATAATTGGTAATGCGTTTGTGTGTAATTGTCAGTTTGATTATTATAAGGAGTGCCTGGTTTTTCAGTGCCTGCAGGGTTATAAGTACGATTTGTGCTTAGCATATCTTCCGGCACCCCATACCATGCTTGATAGGTCTTTTCTTTTCCAGAGAATATATTAAAACGTAGCGATGATTTTTTATTAATGTAAGCACCCGTTACATAAAAAGATTGCAAATTAGAATTGGCTCGATCAATAAATCCATCACTTTTGATACTACTTAATCTTGCGTCAATTGTAAAATGATTATTAATTAATCCGCTTCCAACTTTAACGGTGTTTTTTAAAGTATTAAATGACCCAAAACTATTGTTGATTTCTGCATAAGCTTTCTCATTAAATTCATTGGTAGATAAATTAATAGTAGCACCAAATGCACTGGCACCATTCGAAGATGTGCCTACGCCTCTTTGAATTTGAATGCTATTTACCGACGAACTAAAATCGGGCAAATCCACAAAATAAGTTCCCATACTTTCTGCATCATTATAAGGAATCCCGTTTAGGGTAACATTAATACGTGTGGCATCTGTTCCTCTAATTCTAATCCCAGTATATCCAACCCCATTTCCTGCATCTGAATTAACTACTACAGATGGTGTTTGATTAAGCAGTAGAGGTAAATCTTGACCTAAATTACTCGCTGCAATTTCTTGTTTGTTTAAATTTGTTTTTGCAAAAGGCGCAGTAATAGAAGCGCGAATCGATTTTACTTCTAAGGGTTGTAAAAACAAGGAACTAGATTCTAATTCAATGTTTACATCAATACTTTTATTGGCAACAGAAAGTTTTGCTGAATGGGCTTTGAATCCCAAACTGCTAACACTTAAATTGTAATTACCACTACTAGTTTTGTCAAAAATAAATTTACCAGCTTCATCACTAAGTGTTGAAACTTTTCCTAATTGAATGAGTGCACCTGCAATGGGTGCATGGGTTGTAGCATCTTTAATGATACCCTTAACCGGTACTTTTGTTGATTGTGCAAAAACAATAAGCGTAAGCATGACGCATGTGATTGTTCCCAAAAACTTTTTCATTTTTTTTGTTTTAAAAGTTATTAATGGGAACAGGGAATAGCTAATGGAGAGGATCTGTAAAACAGTACACCTTCCCTTCGCAGGCATTACCCTGTTCAGGTTCAACGGGTATTATCTCAGCCTTACAGTGATTATCTGCTTAGCACCCCGAGGAATGTTCGACTACAAAACTAGTAATAATTTTATATACTACAAATGTAACTTTACCATCTCTTGTACGTTTTACAAAAAATCATTTATATGAAACGAATAATTTTAGGTTTATTTTTCTTAACAAGCATGTTGGGGTTACATGCACAAACCGATAAAAATTTAGTATTTGATGCAAATGCAGAACCTAGAGCAGTAAAGGATTTTACGGGAATAGAAGTTTCTGGAGCCATCAGTGTTTATTTATCGCAAGGAACGGAAGATGCGGTAGCAATTAGTGCCGGTACTACAGAAATTGTAAAAAGAATTAAAACAGAAGTGCGAAATGGCATTTTGCATATTTTTTTTGAAGGAAAGGGGACGAACTGGAATGGATGGGGAAATACAAAAATGAAAGCATACATCACTTTCAAACAACTAAACCATATTGAATCTTCGGGAGCCTGTAATGTAAAAGTAATTGGCACATTAAATGTAAATAACCTTGTAGTAACGTTATCGGGTGCAAGTGATTTTACTGGAGATCTAGCCATTGAAAAATTAGATCTTAATGTTTCAGGCGCAACGAAATCAACCCTTACTGGTAAAGTGAATCAATTAATGGTAGGCGTTTCTGGCGCAAGTAGCGTAAGGGCATACGATTTGGTTTCAAATATGGCAACTATTGGCGCATCTGGCGCTTCAAGTGTTCATGTAACGGTTAATTCAGAACTATCTGCTACAGCCAGTGGAAGCAGCAGTATTACTTATAAAGGTGCTGCGGGTCTTAAAAAAATGATTAAAACAGGGGCTTCATCTATTAAAAAAATCCAATAACCCTTCAAATACATTTGGTTGGTAAGGGCCTTCGACTTACATTTGCAGCCCATTAAGATTGAAACAGATAGAATAGCGGAACAGAAAAGCTTAATGACCAGTGCGATAATTAGATTAATCTTATATCGCGAGATAGAGCAGCGGTAGCTCGTCGGGCTCATAACCCGAAGGTCGGAGGTTCGATCCCTCCTCTCGCAACTCAAAAGGCCTCTATCGAGGCCTTTGTTATTTTGTACCTTTAACAAAGAAAGGGTTTAAAATGGGTTAACTTTAAAAACAACGCTTAATTTAATAAGCAGAAAGAACAGGGTAAACAATGAAATCAGGTTTTGTAAACATATTTGGAAAGCCGAATGCCGGAAAAAGCACACTAATCAATGCATTGGTGGGTGAGAAAATGGCTATTGTATCTCCAAAAGCACAAACCACCCGACACAGAATAAAAGCGTTTTTAAATAAGCCAAATGAATACCAAGTTATTTTTTCAGATACACCTGGAATTATTGATCCGCAGTATAAGCTACACGAGCACATGATGTCGTCGGTAAAAAGTGCATTGGAAGATGCAGATATTGCCTTGTTAATTGTTGATGCAAATGATAATTTAGAAGAGATAGATGGTATTTTTCAACGTCTTCGTTTAAAGGTTCCAGGACTAGTAGTATTAAATAAAATTGACACAGCAGGTAATGGAAGACTTGCTTTAGCAGAAACATTTTTTGCAGATAAACCTTATTGCAAAAAGATTGTAAAAATTTCTGCCCTACAAAAAATACACTTGAACAAATTATTAGACGCTATACTTTCTTTATTACCAGAAGCACCTGCCTTTTATAGCGAAGATGATTTGAGTGATTTGCCTACTAAATTTTTTGTATCTGAAATGATTCGCGAAAAAATTTATTTATTATTTGGTGATGAAATTCCATATCACACAGCGGTATTAATTAATGAATTTAAAGATAGGGAAGACATAGTTAAAATACAGGCAGATATTATAGTGCAGCGCGATACGCAGAAGTCAATTATTATTGGAGACAAAGGTAAAATGATTAAGCAGATTGGCACACTTGCGCGTACAGATATTGAACAATTTATTAGTAAGAAAATATTTTTAGAACTGTTTGTAAAAGTGCGTCCTAAATGGCGCGATAACGACTTGCAGCTAAAAGAATACGGATACAAATAGTCTATTTAAGTAAGCAGGTTTCGCGCTAGGTGGCGCGCCAACTAGTTTGCGATTATATTTAAAGAGGGGAGTTTTTATGAGTTATACAGTAGCCATTGTAGGAAGACCAAATGTTGGAAAAAGTACTTTTTTCAACCGTTTATTAGAAGAGCGTAAAGCAATTGTAGACGATATTAGCGGCGTTACACGCGATCGCCAATATGGTGTAACAGATTGGAATGGAAAAACATTCAATGTAATTGATACCGGTGGTTTTGTGCCACATACCGATGATATTTTTGAAAGAGAAATTCGCAAACAAGTAAAAATTGCTATTGAAGAAGCCAATGCCATTGTATTTATGGTGGATGTTGTTACAGGTATTACAGACCTAGACGACACTATGGCCGATTTATTGCGCAGAACCACTAAGCCTGTTTATTTGGTAGTAAATAAAGTAGACAATAGTGCCCGCCAATTAGAAGCAGCTGAATTTTATAGTTTGGGTTTTGAACACATATTTTTTGTAAGCAGTATTACTGGTAGTGGAACAGGAGAAGTATTAGATGCAGTAGCCGATGGAATGACTGCAGAAGATTCAGACGAAACTTTACGCGATAATAACTTGCCAAAATTTGCCATTATTGGTCAACCCAATGTTGGAAAATCTTCTTTGCTAAATGCCTTGGTAGGAGAAGAGCGTACCATTGTAAGTGATATAGCAGGTACTACGCGTGATACTATTCACACACACTATAAATTATTTCAAAAAGAATTTATTCTAATTGATACTGCGGGTATCCGTAAAAAAAGTAAAGAGAAAGACGACTTAGAATTCTATTCCATTATTCGTGCCATTAAGGCAATGGATGATGCCGATGTTTGTATGTTGCTAATTGATGCCCACAAAGGAATCACTGCACAAGATGTAAGCATTTTTAGTTTGGCTACGCGCAAAGGAAAGGGAATTGTTGTATTGGTAAACAAATGGGATTTGATTGAAAAAGAAACCAATACGGCTCGCGATTACGAAAAAGCGTTAAAAACCAAATTCGCTCCTTTTACCGACGTGCCTATTCTGTTCATATCTGTAACAGAAAAAACGCGTATTTTCAAAGCGATAGAATTAGCCTTAGAAGTTTATGAAAACCGTTCTAGAAAAATACCAACTTCTCAGCTGAACGATATTATGCTTAAGGCTGTTGAAGCATATCATGCACCAGTGGTTCGTGGTAATTCTGTGAAAATTAAGTATGTAACACAGCTACCAACGGTGGTTCCATCCTTTGCATTTTTTACCAATTACCCCGACGATATTAAGGTAGCCTATAAAAATTACCTTGAAAATCAACTTCGTACGAAATTTAAATTAACCGGTGTACCAATTAGGATATTCTTTAGAAAAAAGTAATTATATGTAAATAAAAAATATATATAATTAAATTTGTTAAATTATTTTGAAATATTATATTTGTGAAAATTTAAATTTCAAAAAACAATTACAATGAAAAAAGTATTCGCAATTTTAGCTGTAGCTGGTTTAATGACAGCTTGTAACAACGCTGCTGCTCCAGAAGTTAAAGCTGATTCAACTGCAAAAGTTGATTCTACTGTAAAAGTTGATTCTTCTGCTGTAAAAGTTGATTCAACTGCAAAAGTTGATTCTACAAAAAAATAGTAGTAAAAATTGTAGAAGTACTTTTTGTATTTCTAATATTACTTCTTACAAAAAAGTCCTCTCGGTTTTCCGAGAGGACTTTTTTTGTGCCAGTTTGTACATAAAACTGCTATAAAATAGGCATGGCATCAATATTGTAATAAATTCGTTCACTTCTTAGTAATTTACAAGAGGGGAGATTCGTGACAATTTGACCAAAGATTTAATTTATGTTGAAAGAGAATTTATTTTTTCGCGCCGAAGACGATTCAGACTTTATGCCAATTATTCCAATCAGTGAAAATGATGGGGATTTGGATAATGGTATGGTCATTCCAGAAGTGCTACCCATATTGCCTTTGCGTAACACGGTACTTTTTCCAGGTGTGGTATTACCCATTACTGTTGGAAGGGATAAAAGCATTAAGGCCGTTAATGATGCTTACAAACAAGACAAGCTGATTGGGGTTGTTGCTCAGAAAGATGCCAATATTGAAGAGCCTGGTGCCGACGATTTGTGTAAAATTGGCACGGTTGCTAAAATTGTTAAGTTAATTAAAATGCCTGATGGTGGTACAACCATTATCATTCAAGGAAAAAAACGCTTTGAATTGCTTGAAATGCAAAGTGATGATCCGTATTTTAAAGCAAGTGTGAAATTATTGGCAGACGACGAACTACCAATTGCAGATGATTTTAAAGTATATGTAAGTAGTATTAAAGACCTGGCTTCTCAAATTATACAGCTATCACCCAATTTGCCTACCGAAGCGGCTATCATTTTAAAAAACATTGAGAACCCTTCTTTTTTAATTCATTTTGTAAGCAGTAATTTAAATTCAGACTTAGCCGAAAAGCAAAGTTTGTTAGAAATAAATGATATCTACAAAAGAGCAGAGCATTTGATTCATATCCTCAATAGAGAATTACAGTTTGCAGAATTAAAAGATAAAGTAACCAATAAAACACGCACAGAGTTAGACAAACAACAGCGGGAATATTTTTTACAGCAGCAATTAAAAAGCATTAAAGAAGAATTAGGCGGAGATAGTAATGAGCGAGAAATTGCCGACATGAAATTAAAAGCAGAGGCAAAAAAATGGCCAGATGCTGCTAAATTATTGTTTAAAAAAGGGATTGAAAAATTAGAAAGGATGCATGCATCTACTCCTGATTATTCAATTGTGTACAATCACCTAGACCTAATGCTCGACCTTCCTTGGGATGAGTATTCTGCAGATAATTACGACCTTAAAAATGCACAAAAAGTTTTGGATAAAGACCATTATGGGATGTCTAAAATTAAAAGTAGAATTATTGAATACTTAGCAGTGCTTAAATTAAAAGGAGATATGAAAAGCCCCATATTGTGCTTTTTAGGACCTCCGGGTATTGGTAAAACTTCATTGGGCCGATCTATTGCACATGCTATTGGTAGAAAATATGTACGCGTTAGTTTAGGAGGCTTACATGACGAAAGTGAAATTCGCGGACACCGCAAAACCTATATTGGTGCGATGCCTGGGCGTATTGTACAACAAATACGCAAATGCAAATCGTCTAACCCAGTAATGATTTTAGACGAGATAGATAAAATAGGAACCGATGGAAGAAGTGATCCATCCTCATCATTATTAGAAGTATTAGATCCAGAACAAAACCATACTTTTTACGATAATTATTTAGAGCTTGAATACGATTTAAGTAAGGTGTTGTTTATTGCAACTGCTAACAATATTCAAAACATTCAACCTGCTTTGCGTGATAGAATGGAGATTATTGATTTAAGTGGATATGCCGTAGAAGAAAAAGTAGAAATTGCAAAAAGGCATTTATTACCAAAGCAACAAGAGGCACATGGTTTAAAGAAAGTGAATTTTAAAATCAGTGATAAAGTTTTAGAAAAAGTTATTGAAAGTTATACTAGGGAAAGTGGGGTGCGTGAACTAGACCGTCAGTTGGCGTCAATTATGCGTTATCAAGCAAAAGAATTGGCCATCAAAAACAAAGTAAAGTCGGTTATTACTGCTGCTGATATTGAAAAAATCTTAGGACAGTACCGATATAGCAATGAAATCTATAAAACATCCAATATGGCGGGAGTGGCTGTAGGCCTTGCTTGGACCTATGTTGGGGGGGATATTTTATTTATTGAAGCCATTGTTGGAGATGGAAAACCCGAAATGAAACTTACAGGCAATTTGGGAAATGTAATGAAGGAAAGTGCTAGTACAGCCTTAAGTTTTTTACAAGCAAATGCTAGAAAAAACGGAATCGATCCAGAAATTTTCGCTAAAAAAAGCATTCACATACATGTGCCAGAAGGTGCGGTACCAAAGGATGGACCTAGTGCTGGTGTGACTATGCTTACTGCTTTAACTTCTGCGTTTACTGGTAGAAAGGTGAAGCCTTATTTAGCCATGACCGGAGAAATTACTTTACGTGGTCAAGTATTACCAGTTGGTGGAATTAAAGAAAAAGTGTTGGCAGCAAAAAGGGCTGGGCTTAAAGAAATTATTCTATGTGCCATGAATGAGAAAGATGTAAAAGAAATTGATAGCAGTTTTATAAAAGGCTTGCAATTTCATTATGTGAAAAATATGCAACAGGTCTTAGAATTAGCCTTGGTATAATTCAGAACAATTAAAATACATTCAAATCCCCTGTTTTTTAAATGGGGGATTTTTTTTACAATCCAAACAGTTTCTGCTTAGATTTGGATGTTTAAATAAAATGATGGTTCGTTTTTTTGGAATAATATTATTCATGTTTGTAACAAGTGCTTCTGCTCAAACATTGGGCGGGAATGCTGTATTTAGTTATTTGTTACAACCCAATGCTGCCAAGCTTTCTGCCCTAGGGGGCATTAATATTAGTAGTATTGGTAACGATCTTGGCATGGCTTATAATAATCCAGCATTGTTAAGAGACGATATGCACCAACAAATTAGTACTAGCTTTTATAGTTTTGCAGAAGGTGTACAACAAGTAGGGCTTACTAGTGCTTTTCATCGGCAAAGTTCCAATACAAATATTGCTTTTGGACTTCAATATTTAAGTTATGGATCCATTACACAAACAGATCCGGCAGGGAATATTTTAGGCGTATTTAAGCCTGCAGATTATACGCTTCAAATCATGTTTTCGCATGTATATAAAACAAATTGGTGGATAGGATTAACTACAAAATATATCAATTCTAGTTATGGGCAATACCATGCAACAGGCTTGGCATTTGATTGGGGGATAGCCTATTTAAATTCGAATAAATTATTGCAAGTAAGTTTTTTGGCAAAAAATATGGGCACACAATTAAGCACCTATGTTCCTTCTGCACCAAAAGAAGAACTTCCTTTTGACTTGCAATTGGGCATCACAAAAAAGTTAGAAAATGCACCATTTCAATTTTCATTAACTGCGCACCATTTACAGCAATTTAATATTTTGTATAACGATCCGCTTTTTAATAATACAGAAGGCGATGCGCGATTAAATCAAAAAAATACGGTTCAAAAAATATTAACCCATTTGGTTTTTTCTTCAGAACTATTACTTAGCGATCAGTTACAAATCAATGCTGGATTGAATTTAATGAGAAGGCAAAGTTTAAATGCCTATAATATGACCAATGGATTAAATGGATTTACACTAGGAGTTGGCTTGCTTTTAAATAAGTTACATATTCGATATGCAACAGGGTTTTATCAACAAGATTTATTCCATCAATTTTCTTTGAATTTTAATTTGAAGGGTAGTAAATTATAAATGATTGGGAGCTGCTAGAAAGAAGAATTCTTTTCCTGTATCAAAATAATAATTGAATTGCTTTTTATTGGTGCTTTCTTTTTTTTGAAGCCAGTTATTTAAAGTATAAATAGTATACTCGTAGTCATTACTTAATAAATCGTATACATCATTTGCTGTAAAATGATAGGCATCGCCACCCGCTTTCCCGCACTCAAATAAAATTAGGGGCTTGCTATTATTGATGGTATTTTTTGCGCCTTTTAAAACCAATAATTCAGCACCTTCTACATCTATTTTTATCAAACTAATTTTTTCTGATATTGGAATGATGCTATCTAATTTGGCTGTTTGTACTTGAATAGTAGTGTCTGTTTCAGCTTTATCGTAAGCCCTTTTATTTAAGCCACTATAAGCCATATTGGTTAACACTAAGTTGAAATTGCTGGTACTGTTTTCATTGCCAATAGCAGTTGCTGAAATAATTGCTTTGTTTGCAAATTTTATTTTTAATCGTTCAAATAAAATAGGAATTGGTTCAAATGCATAGTGTGTTGTATTTGGTAAATACGTTAGCATGCATTGCAATATTTTTCCTTCGTGCGCACCAATATCAATACAGCCGCCATTGCTTTTTGTGAGACCTTGTATTATTTTTTTAGTAAGACGGTCGTATGTTTCATTCCTACTAAAAGAAATAGGAGAGATGCTGTGTATTTGTTTTGCAATTTTTTTTAAATGGCTTAACATCTATTAGTCTTCTTTACGGTTGCTAATATAGCCTCTCCATTTTGCAATGGCATTTTCCATATCTGTTGGTAAAGCAGATTCTAAGAAAATTTCTTTACCAGTTGTTGGATGAATAAAACCTAGTGTTTTTGCATGTAAAGCACACCTAGGGCAGGCTTCAAAACAATTATCAACAAACTGTTTGTATTTGGTATATATCGTGCCTTTCAAAATTTTATCCCCGCCATATTCGAAATCATTGAAAAGCGTGTGGCCAATATGTTTCATGTGTACCCGAATTTGGTGCGTACGACCAGTTTCTAAAATACATTCCACCATTGTAACGTAGTTGAATCTTTCAATCACATTGTAATGCGTAATGGCATGTTTGCCTATTTCACCTTCTGGAAACACGTCAAACATTTTTCTGTTTTGTTTGTGACGTGCAATATGTCCGGTAATGGTTCCTGAATCTTCTTTTACATCTCCCCAAACCAATGCCACATATTTTCTTGAAACAGTATGGTTGAAAAACTGTTTGGCAAGATGCGCAGCTGCTTCTCCTGTTTTTGCTAATACAATTAAACCAGTTGTGTTTTTGTCAATTCTGTGTACCAATCCAAAACGGGGTAAACTGTCTTCGTCTATATTGGGTTGTTGTTGTTTTAAGTAGTAAGCAACGCCATTTAACAAAGTGCCTGAGTAGTTGCCAACGCCAGGGTGTACCACCATATTTGGCGGCTTATTAATCACCATTAAGGCATCGTCTTCATACACAATATTTAATGGAATATTTTCTAGTTTAAGTTCGGTATGTTCTGGATTGATATAACTCAGAAATACAATTTCGTCGTCTGGCTTTACCTTGTAATTAGACTTAACAATTTTGCCATTCACTGTAACAAATCCTGCTTCAATGCCATTTTGAACCTTGTTTCGAGTGGCCCCTTCAATATGCATTTTCACAAATTTGTCAATACGCAGCGGTACCTGTCCTTTATTTACATGAAAGGATTTTCGTTCAAAGAGTTCTTCGGACGCTTCATCTATACTGTCTAACGCTGGTTCCATTTTGCAAAAATAAGCTTGTTGGAGCAGATACCGAAAGTCATGTCAATTCAAAGATTTGCGTTGAATTGTGTAATTTCACTTTATGCAACAGCAGATTGAATTTCAAGACCTAGGATTAAGGCGCTATCAAGAGGTTTGGGACTACCAAGAATCACTCTTGAAAGAGAATGCCACAATCAAAACAACCTCTAGGCAATCTATTGAGCCCATTTTACCCCAAATGGTTCCTACACATCACCATTTATTGTTTCTAGAACACAACCCTGTTTATACCTTAGGCAAGAGTGGTAAATATGAGCACTTATTAATAAACGAAAAAGATTGTGCAGCACGCGGGATTGAATACTTTCATATTAATCGGGGTGGAGATATTACTTTTCATGGGCCAGGTCAATTAGTAGGATATCCTATTTTAGATTTAGAAAAATTCAAACCAGACCTTGGATGGTTTTTAAGAAGTTTAGAGGAAGTAATTATTTTAACACTGGCAGAATATGGTATAAAAGGCGATCGTAGTCCTGGAGAAACGGGCGTTTGGCTTGATCCTCAAATACCAGGAAAGGAGAGGAAAATTTGTGCAATGGGTATTAAATGCAGCCGGTGGATTACTATGCATGGATTTGCCATTAATATTAATACCGACCTCAACTATTTTAATTTCATTTTACCATGTGGTATTCAAAACAAACAAGTTACTTCTTTGGCCAAAGAATTAGGTCGTGAAATTTCAATGGATGAAGTGAAGTATAAAGTAAAAAAGAATTTTGAAAAAGTATTTGACTGTACTTTTTATAATCGTTGATGCATTATCAATTGTATTTCAATGATAATTAAAGGTCTTTTTAACCCTTACAATTGAATATAGATCTTACTTTTTTCCAATAATTTTTCATCTTCGTAAAGTTCAAATTCAAACCAGCCTGCGTGTAAAAAATTAGACTTGTCTAAGAACAGTTGCTCTTCTTTTATAGGAGATAGTTGAAAAAGAAATATGCCTTTTTCGTCTTTAAAAACTACTTGATACTTGTGCTTTTTAGCAGTAGCAATTTGTATGGTGGGCTCACCTTTTTTTGTATTAAAAACATATATAGAGGGCTTCCACACATACACCGGAATATAGGCATGTATTGAAGCATAAGTTTTGTTATAAATATATAAGGTATCCTTTGTTTTTAAACGCAAGGAGTCTTTGTACTTCAAAAAAGCAATTGGATCTAGTCTGGTTAACAAGCTGTCTTTTTCGTAAATAAAAATATATTCAATGGGTTTGATATTGGATTTTATGTTTTTTATTCGGATTACATTTTTATTCTCGAAACCAAGGTTTAAATTAAGTTTTACAATTTCTCTATTTTTTATTGGGGTGTGATAATAGTATTCAATAACTGATTCTTTTTCTGCAAGTGTTTCATTCTTTATAGCTTTTGAAATAAAACTTACATTATTTGAAGAGCTGTCTTTTTCATTAATTAAATCTTTATTAGGAAGCTGTATTTTATCGGTAGAAATATTATTGCTATTGCTACTAGATGTGGTATTCGTTAAATTTTTAAACGTAGGAATTTGTTGATTAAGGGTATTTGTTTTATCGATATTTGGCAATCGACTTTCAATGGGAGTTGATTTTTTATTTGTCAACTTAGTATTAATATCATTTGCAATTTTATTGTCAATACTCAATGCTTGTTTATTATCTGTTTTTAATAAATCGTCGGCTGTATTTAGTGTATTTGAAAAATAGAAACTACCTCCAGTTAATACATAATAAATGCGGTAGTAAATTTTAGCATCAATGGGTAATTGTGTGTCAATGATTTTATTATTTAAAAGAGCAGGTTTTTGGGCCGACAAAATTGTTCTAAAGTTTTTATTGTCTGATGATTTTTGAATAGACAATTGTATGGTGTTGCTATAAGGGTTTGTCCAATTGATTTCTATGCTATTTTTCTCTATTTGCTTAATAGTAAAGTCAATTAATTTTTCTTGCGCAATTACCTTATTAAAAACGGCTGCAAAAATGATTATTAAAATGACTTTTTTTCTCATGCTATACAAATATAGAAACTAGAATAGTATTAAAAAGGCAATATCCCTTTTGGTAATGAAAGGTTCCCTTGTAATCCGCCACAATGAATCACTAATAATTTTGTTTGGCTTCCAAAATAGTTTTCTTTAATCAGGTGTTCCATTGCAAAAAAGAGTTTGCCGGTATAAACAATATCTGTTGGAATCAATGTTTTATTATAAAACTCCTTCATGAATGTTATTAGTTCTGCAGGGTGTTTGGCATATCCCCCAAAATGGTATTGGTGTAGTAGTGTAAAGGCGTTTTTTTTATGATTTAACACTAGGTTTAATACTTGTTCTTCTAAGTCAGCATTGTTTTTTAATGAACTGATTCCTATTACTTGTTGATGCGCTGTTGTAGCATTTACAATGCCTGCAGCCATTGTTCCAGATCCTACAGAACATAAAATATGTGTATAGTTGTTTGTGGGTAATTGTTCTAAAATTTTACTAGCGCCTTGAGCACCCAATACACCATATCCGCCTTCTGTAATCCAGTATCTGTTAGGATGCTCGTGTAAACTTATTAACGCTTCTTTATTGTTGTAATCAGTTCTATTTACATATTGCAAGTTCATTCCGTAATTAGCAGCAGCAATAAGTGATGCAGAAGGAGTAGTAGATTTTTCTCCTCGAATGAATCCGGTACATTTTAAATTTAGTGATTGGCAGGCAAATGCAAGTGCTACAATATGATTAGAATAAGCTCCCCCAAAACTGGCAATTTCTGATTTGTTTTTTTGAATGGCATCGGCTAAATAATACTGTAGTTTAAACCATTTGTTCCCACTTACAATAGGATGGATTTCATCTAATCGAAGAACATCAACCTGCAAATCGGCATTAGTATAATATTTAAGTGTTTGAATCTTTGCCGATTGTATGCTTGTTTGCACTTTTTTGTTTTTCTTTGTAAAAATTTCAAATTTCCTCAAAGTACAATATTCTGAATATGAAACCAACACTTGTCATCTTAGCCGCAGGAATGGCTAGCCGATATGGCAGTCAAAAGCAAACAGCTTCTTTTGGACCTAGCGGTGAAACAATTATGGATTACTCAATTTACGATGCCATCAGTGCGGGTTTCGAGAAAGTTGTTTTTATTATCCGTGAAGATTTTGCCGAAAACTTTAAAGCAATATTTGAACCTAAATTAGCCGGCAAAATAAAAACAGACTATGTTTATCAGCATTTAAATGCTTTTGTAGGAGATAGAGTTATTCCTGAAGATAGAACAAAGCCTTGGGGCACTGCACACGCTGTGTTATGTTGTAAAGGCAAGGTTAACGAGCCTTTTGCGGTAATCAATGCAGATGATTATTACGGTGCTGATGCATTTGTGAAAGCCTACGATTTTTTATTGAATCAGTGCAACGAAAAAACTTATTGTATAATAGGGTATGAACTTAAAAAAACATTGAGTGATTTTGGTAGTGTAAGTAGGGGTGTTTGTGAAGTTGACGCAGCTAATAATTTAACAGATATTAATGAGCGCACAAAAATATATAGAAATGATGCAGGCATTATTCATTACGAAGATGAGTCTGGATTGCACGAACTAAATGAAAATAGTTTGGTAAGTATGAACTATTTGTGCTTTGCTCCTGGTTTTATTGATGTTTGTGAAAAATTCTTTGGAACGTTTTTAGACAACAATATGCAAAATTTAAAATCAGAATTTTTTATACCAAGTGTAACTGGTCAATTCATTAAAGCTGGCTTAGGAAATGTGAAAGTTGTTCCTACTTCTGCACAATGGTTTGGTGTAACATATAAAGAAGATGCGCCACATGTACAAGCAAGTATTAATGCTTTAGTAGACGCTGGTAATTATCCAAAAAGTTTATGGGATTAAGCTATATAATTTGTGTAAAAAAAAGCCGTTGCAATAAATGCAACGGCTTTTTTATGTGTAATGTTTTTTAAAAACAAGAAGTAATTTATTTTTGCGTGAAGGCTTTTACATTAAAAACACAATCCGCTACTTTAATAATTTGTTGTTTTCTCTGAACACCTCTAATAGCGCTATGAGTAGGTAGTTTTAATTTTTCAATACTAGAATCGGACTCTTTTAATTCAGTTACAAATTCATAAATGTTTTTAGATTTAACTGCAAAGGAAACGCCATCTGCTTGTGCTTGACGGGTACTTAATACCCCAATCACTTCGCCATTATTGTTTAACACAGGGCCGCCTGAATTACCAGGGTTGGCACTAATTTGAATTTGGTAACTTAAAGAATCGCCATTAAAGCCAGTTTTAGAACTCAAATATCCAACACCATAAACGATATCATTTCTAGGATATCCTAGGGTGAAAATTTCATCACCTAAATCGGCATTTTGTTTTTGAATACTATAAGGTAAAGATTTAAGTGATTTAAAATCTTCGTCGTTGATTTTTAAAATTGCTAGGTCTTTCTTTAAATCAATATGTATAATTGCAGCAGTATATTCTTTGCCTTTGCTATCTACAACAATTGCTGAAGTTCCTTTTAAAACGTGTGCATTTGTTATAATAAAACCTTTGGGATCAATTAAGAATCCTGAACCACCACTTATTACTTTAACGCCAGTTGGAATTTTACTTTTCACTTCATTAATTAACGAACCTTGGTATTGTTGGTTACGCTTAATGATTTCAATATCCTTACTTAACTGTTGAATTTGATTGCCATTTACTGCAGGAGAAAAATAAGCAACAAGTCCACTCATCACTAGTGCAATAATACCACCCACTGATGCAGCGATGGCAGTAACTCTTTTGTATCTATTCCAAAGTTGTACTACTTGTACTTTAGTAGAAACTTCGCCACCTTCATTTAAATCGCCTGTTTCCAATAACTTGGAATGCGCTTCATGAAGGCTGTGTTTGATATTTTGGTAAGCCACATAACTATCCATCTGGTGTAAAAAGAGTTTGTGCTCTACCACCATCTGGTCTATTT
>Ga0194047_10000546_pt1 | contig 25150 bp, 23 predicted proteins | sample JunL225m_MetaG_2_FD_160070 | JGI IMG/M metagenome (GOLD analysis project Ga0194047, IMG submission 160070) | Anoxic zone freshwater microbial communities from boreal shield lake in IISD Experimental Lakes Area, Ontario, Canada - Jun2016-L221-5m | ecosystem: Environmental > Aquatic > Freshwater... | reverse complement strand
GTGACGTATGCTGGTGATGAGGGCAATAAAGCCACCATAACCATTTCCTAAGAAGATTGGCTTCTCAGAAAGTTTGAGAGATTCAATGCCTTGAGCGATATGGTCAGCAATCGTATTGAGCTCACCCCCCACAAAATCAGATCCTTCAAAGCCAGGAAGGTTAAGTGAAATGACTTGATGGGTTTTGACTAGTTCTTCTGTCAGCGGCGCAAAAGAACTACTATCGGCTAAAAGGGAGTGGAATAAAATAATCGGTTTTCCTGAGCCAGAAATCTCCAAACTCAATTTTTTATTGCTAATGCTCAGAATGTTGTTTGCCATGTCGCTGGATTCCTTATTTTTTAATTAGTTCAGGCGTGGTTGGCTGGCAGTATCTTTGTACCAGTCAAAAGGTGAATCATCCATACGAATCATCACACTCTTCGTTTCAAAGTGCTGATCAAAAGATTCTGTGCCGCACTCACGACCAATACCTGAATCTTTGATACCGCCCCATGGGGACGCTGGATCTAAGCGATGGTGATCATTGACCCACACAATGCCACACTTGAGTTTTGCAGCCACGCGGTGCGCTCTAGTGACATCATTGGTGCGAATAGCGCCAGCAAGACCAAACGGAGAGTCATTTGCTAACTCCAAACCTTCTTCTTCAGTGGTAAATTTGGTTACCGATACAAATGGCCCAAATACTTCCTCTTGGAAAATACGCATCTTTCTAGTGACATCGGCAAATACTGTTGGTTCAACAAAGAAACCATTTGCCAAACTTGGATCAGTCGGTATTTTGCCGCCAGCAACTAAACGGGCTTTGTCTTCATTTAAGCCAATATCAATGTATTTTAGGACGCGTTGTTGTTGACGAGCAGAGACCACTGGTCCTAATTGAACCTTTGGATCAATAGGGTTACCAATACGAATTGTTTTTGCTTTTGCAGCTAGCTTTTCAACAAACTCATCGTAAATTTTGGCTTGCACAATTTGACGGCTACCGCAAATACAGGTTTGGCCTGCACCGATAAAGGCGCCAAAGGCTGCATAGTTCACAGCTTGATCTACATCGAAATCATCAAATACGAGAACAGGAGTTTTGCCACCGAGTTCCAAGGTTTGGTGCGCAAAATTACTGCCAGCCAATGAGCCGGTAATACGGCCAGCTTCAGTACCACCAGTCAGAACCCACTTCGCTAAGCCAGGATGCTCTGCAAGTGCTTTACCAGTTGAGGGGCCAAGTCCCGTGATGACATTGAATGCTCCAGGCGGCAAGCCGGCTTCAACAAATAATTGAGCTAAGCGTAGAGTAGTTAATGGAGTGTATTCAGAGGGCTTGACTACGGTAGTGCAACCAGAAGCAAGAGTAGGGGCTAAGCTCTTCACCATAATCATCAGCGGATGATTAAATGGGGTTGAATTTCCGACCACGCCAATAGGAGTCCGTAAGGTGTAGTTGAGATAGTTTCCATCAACAGGAATGACGGAGTCACGGCGCGCAATGGCAAGGCCAGCGTTGTAACGGAAAAAATCTGGTAAACGAGAGACCTGGGCGCGAGTCTCATTTAGTGAGCGGCCATTATTTGCAGTTTCTAATGTATAGATCTCTTCTAAGTTTGCTTCAAAGACATCGGCAAGCTTATTAATGAGTTTTGCTCTTGTGCGATTAGACATAGAACTCCACTCAGGGCTAGCAAAGGCTTTAGCAGAACTTTTCACTGCTTTATCGACATCGGCATCCGTAGCGTGAGCGATTTGCGCCAGCATTTCTCCGGTAGCGGGATTTAGTACGTCAAGTAATTCGGGCTGTGAAGCTGGAATTTCTTTTCCATCAATAAATAGACCACGTATAGGTACTTGCTTGTTAGAGGTTGACATGAGGATCCTTGTTGAAAAATATTTTGAATTAGTTAATGATCATGCCGCGCGAGACAGCGTTGCTGACTCTCTTACCAGCGGCAAGAACATGATGCTCAGCTAAGCGCTGGGCTGCTTTAATGGATCTAGATTGAATGACATCAATGATTTCTCGATGTTCTGCGACTAGTGCTTCTGGCTTGCCATGATCCATATTACTGACGCTAATTTGTACTGCTCTTTCCATTAGATCAATCAGATCAATCAGTTGATCTCGCATGCGGGGGTTACCACCGAGTTCAGCCAAACGACGGTGAAAGGTTTTGTTATATCCCACAAAGCCATTGGGCCATTGCGCTTCAGTAAAGTGCTTAAATTGATCTAAGGCTTGAAGTTGTTCATCACTCGCATAGCGAATAATACGTTCGATATTTGCCCGCTCTAGCGCAGCACGCAAGTGAAACATATCCAACATATCGGAAATAGAGACGGGGGCTACTCTATATCCCTGACGTGGAATAGTAATGACAAGACCTTCACGCTCTAGACTAATCAAGGCATCACGAACAGGGGACTTGCTTACCTCAAAGCGCGCGGCCAACTCTGCCTCCCGAATCTCTGCGCCAGGCATGAGCTTGCAGGTCAAGATGTCATTGCGCAATTCCTCATATACTCTCTCGCGGAGTAATCTACTGTCTGTTTCTAGGGGTTCAACGCTTGTAGATGCCATGGGTTCAAAGATATTAGATAGCCTTTAAATATTCATCGTAATATATCACAAGAGAATTTTATGGGCATACTATATTTTATAAGTAATTGATTTATATATATAAATAATTATTTAGAGAAAATATTGTTTTAATTTAAATTTATTGTAGTATATCAACTAAGCCCTAAAAAGCTATTAAATACACTGTGAGGAGACAAAGATGCTCAAAAAATTACAACTAAGAGCGATAGCGCTTGTAATAACAGGGGCACTAATAGCCCCAACAAGCTTTGCGGCTGATAACACGCCAATTCGAGTGGGCTTTCTTACCATTAAATCTGGTGCTCTTGCTGCTGGCGGTAAGCAGATGGAAGAGGGGATCACGATGTTCATGAAAGAGAGGAACAATATGATCGCCGGCCGAAAAGTAGAGTTATTCATTGCGGATACCTCAGGTCAGCCAGCCATTACCAAAACAAAAACACAAGAGCTGGTTGAAAAAGATAAGGTTCAGGTCATTATTGGGCCACTCGCTGCATTTGAAGCAATTGCAGTCGATGACTACATTAAGAAGGTTGGTATTCCAGTGATCTCACCATCTGCTGGTGCAGAAGATTTAACGCAACGCAAGCCAAACCCTTGGTTTGTTCGTGGTGTTGGTAGCTCTGCTCAACCAAGCCATGCGCTGGGTGAGTATGCTGCTAAGGATCTTAAGTACAAGCGCATCGCCATCATTGCTGATGACTTTGCCTTTGGTCATGAAATCGCGGCTGGTTTCCAACGTACATTTGAAGAAAATGGTGGCAAGGTAGTTCAGAAATTGTGGACTCCTTTGAATGTCGCTGATTACGGTACTTACATTGGACAAATCAAACCTAACGTTGACGCTGTGTTCGCGGCCTTTGCTGGTGGTAATGGAGTGAAGTTTGTAAAGCAATATAGTGAATATGGCCTTAAAGGAAAAATTCCTTTATTAGGTGCTATGACTACAGTTGATGAAGGTATCTTGCCTTTTATGGGTGATGATGCTTTAGGAGTCATTTCAACTGGTTGGTATTCGGCTAACTTAAACAATGCAGCAAACGCGAAGTTTGTAAAAGATTTCAATGCTGCGTACAAGAAAGATCCTGGCTATTACTCAATGGGTGCTTATGGTGCTGCATTAATGCTAGAGCAGGCTCTCAAAGATGTGAAAGGTAATATTGAAGATAAGAACGCGTTCATGGCGGCCTTACGTGCGGTGCAGTTACCGAATGATCCAAGAGGTAAGGTTACTTTAGATGCGCTAGGCAATCCTATTATGGATATCTATATTCGTAAGGTTGAGAAAAAAGATGGTAAGTACAGCAACGTTGTTCTCAAAACCTATCCAGCAGTAAGTCAGTTCTGGACTTATAAAACTAAAGACTTCTTATCTAACCCTGTTTATTCCAGAGATTACCCACCTGCGAACAATTTAGAAAACTAATTAGCTTCGCATGTCATTTTGGTTAATTCAGAGCCTTAATAGCCTTGCCCTAGGGGGAGTACTTTTCACCTTAGCGGCAGGCTTTTCATTAATTTTTGGATTAATGCGCATTGCGAACCTTTCTCATGGTGCATATTTCATGTTGGGCGCTTATGTTGGTTTAAGTGTGATTGAGGCAGGGCATTCTTTCTTTTTAGCAATCCTAGCTGCTGCAGTTGCTATTGGTCTATTAGGTTGTATTGTCGAGCGCATTATTCTTCGTCGCCTTGCCGGCAATAGTTTGTCTCAAGTATTGGCTACCTTAGGCGTGGCCTTTGTGATTGCTGATTGCAGCCTGTGGTTTTGGGGTGGAGATCCTCGGCCAGTTAGTCCACCGAGCTTTCTTGCTGGTGGTGTACAAATTATGGGGCTGACTTTTCCGCTCTATAGAATTGCCTTAGTAATTTTTAGTATCTTTATTGCGCTCGGCTTATGGGTGCTTCTAGACAAAACAAAATTGGGCGTAATGATTCGTGCCAGTGTGGACGATAGACAGATGGCGCAGGGCATAGGAGTGCCAGCCACTAAATTATTTTCTATTGTGTTTTGCTTGGGCGCTGCATTAGCTGGCATCGGCGGTATTGCTGCTGCCCCCATTCTTTCTGTGTATCCAGGACTAGATGCCGATATGCTGCCAATCGCATTAGTGGTGGTTATTCTAGGTGGACTTGGTAGTTTACTTGGTGCTTTTATTGGTAGCTTCTTAATTGGTTTTATCTATAGCTTTGGTCAAGCACTCTTTCCTGACTTGGCATACATCATTTTATTTTTGCCGATGTTGATTATTTTGGCTGTAAGACCTCGCGGTTTATTTGGAAAGATTAGCGCTTGAACCGAATTGCTACTGTCATTGCTCTACTGTTATTGTTGGTGCTTCCGTTACTCACGGGCGGTACTTATTACACCAATCTTGCAAGTCAAATTCTGATTGCAGCAATTTTTGCAATGAGCTTGAACTTATTAGTGGGGTATGCGGGCCTTACTTCTTTGGGGCATGCTGGGTATCTAGGTTTGGCTGCATACATCAGTAGTTGGTTAATGGTCAAGCTAGGCTGGTCTCATGCTGGCTCTGCAGCAATGGCCATCATTGCTACCACGATGATTGCTGGCATCTTTGGATTAATTGCCTTGCGTGCTACTGGTATTAGTTTTCTGATGATTACGCTAGCCTTTGGACAGATTTTATGGGGCTTAGCTTATCGTTGGGCTAGTGTCACAGGTGGTGATAACGGTATCTCTGGCTTAACTCGTCCAAGTCCATTTGGACTAGATCTTGGTGAAGCGAATCAATTTTATTATTGCTCTTTAGTGGTGTTTGTATTGGTATGGATTGCGATTGCAATTTTTGTGCGATCGCCATTTGGTGCAACGATTCGCGGTACGAAAGATCAGCCTCGCCGTATGAGTGCGCTGGGCTTTAATGTTTGGTTGATACGCTGGATTACATTTACTGCTTGCGGTTTCTTTGCTTCGATTGGCGGCATTATGTATGTCTATTACCATCAGTTCATCAGTCCGCACAGCCTGTCCTTAGCGAACTCTGCAGAAATGCTCTTGATGGTCATTGCTGGAGGTGCTGGAACGTTGATGGGGCCAGTTATTGGAGCAGCATTAGTGATGCTGCTTAAAAATGTAGCTAGTCAGTATGTCGATCACTGGGTTACTTTGCTCGGCTTAGTCTTTATTTTTATTGTGATGTTCATTCCGGGCGGCATCGTAGCTGGTTTTGAGCGCATTAAAAACGCCTTGTCTGCAAGTAAATAATAGATGAATCCCATTCTTCAAGTCTCCAACCTAACTAAATCATTTGGCGGTTTGCAAGTGGCAAAAGGGGTAAATCTTTCTGTTAATCCTGGGGAGCGCCACTTATTAATTGGCCCTAATGGCGCAGGTAAGACCACGCTCTTTAATTTAATTTCTGGTGATTTGGGTTCTGACTCCGGCACGATTACGCTTGCGGGAAAAAATGTGACTAAGTTACCAACAGCAAAGCGAGCTCAATTAGATTTAGCAAGAACTTATCAAATTCTGACTTTATTCGGTAAAGATAATTTACTTTCCAATGTGAAGTTAGCTCTACTTGGAAAAATGCCACTTCGTTGGAAGTGCTGGGGCTCGTTCTTATCCACCGAAACACTCGATCAAAAAGCAATGAGCGTTCTTGAGATGGTGGGATTAGCTGCTAAAGCCCGCTTACCACTAGAGCAAACTTCCTACGGAGAAAAGCGCCGTCTTGAAATTGCAATGGCACTGGCACAAAATCCGCAGATTCTGCTTCTAGATGAGCCACTAGCTGGCTTATCCACTGAAGAGCGGGAAACAATTACGGATTTATTAAAAACGATTGATCGCAAGATTACGATTTTGATGATTGAGCATGATATGGAGGTAGCCTTAGCTTTCGCTGACCGCATTACGCTTTTGCATTATGGTGAGGTGATTACTACAGGCACACGTCAAGAGGTTGTCAATGATCCACGCACCAAGGAGATTTATCTTGGGCAATAAACCTATTCTGACAATTGAGAATCTCAATGCCTTTTATGGGGATAGCCATATTCTGTATGACATTTCCTTTACATTAAAAAAAGACACTGTACTTGCTTTACTTGGCAGAAATGGTGCTGGTAAGACTACGTGCATTAGTTCAATTATTGGTTTCTTGCCTGAGCGCAGTGGCTTAATAGTGTTAGATGACATCCCATTGCAAAATTTATCTCCAGAAAAAATTTGTCATGCTGGGATTGGTATTGTTCCACAAGGAAGACGTATTTTTCCAAGTCTAACCGTTAAAGAGAATTTAGAGGTAGCGTATCAAGCTCCTCGCTCTGGCAGTTCTCGTCAGTGGAATCTAAAGGATGTATTTCAGTTCTTTCCAAAATTGCAAGAGCGGCAAGATCAGGTTGCTGGTAGTTTGTCTGGTGGTGAGCAACAGATGCTAGCCATTGGCAGGGCTTTGATGACCAATCCTAAAGTCTTGCTCTTAGATGAGCCTTCAGAAGGATTGGCACCACAAATTGTGAAAGAGGTTGGCAACATCATCGCCTCGCTAAAGCCTTTTATTTCTATAGTGTTGGTGGAACAGAATTTAAATCTCGCGTTAAGCGTAGCAGATGAAGTCGTCCTTCTAAATGGCGGTAAAGTAGTATTTACTGGAAGCAAAACACTTTTTATTGAGAAGCAACAAGAATTACAAAGCCACCTTGGCGTTGAGTAAGGGGAAATCACATGGAAGCGCAATTGAAGATAGCCAAAGTAGGTCAATATGAGCTTAACTATTTAGAAGTAGGTGAGGGCCCTCCAGTTGTTTTGATTCATGGTCTAGCTGGTGACTATAGCGCCTGGACAAATCAGGTTCAGTTATTAAAGGATCGCTATAAAGTGATTGCTTTTGATAATCGCGGAGCAGGTAAAAGTACTCAAATAGATGAGCCGATTAGCACTCAAGACTTGGCAAAAGATACTTTAGGTTTGATGGACCATCTAGGCATCAAGTCAGCACATATTGTTGGTAGATCAATGGGTGGTGCAGTAGCTCAGCATATGGCTTTGATGTCACCAGAGCGTGTTAAATCCTTGGTACTTTGTGCTTCCTTTGCAATTTTAGATCCCTTAGGACGTCGTGTTTTACTCAATATGCGTGAAGCACTCGAGTGGCGCTTGAACTGGGCAGATCATGCCCGTCACTCGATACAAAATTTTGTATCGGCAGATTTTTTTAACTACAAGCAAGAGCAAGTGAAGAAAATTGAAGCGCTTATTGGTGGTGAAACCCGCTTACCTGCTTGTTATATCCGTCAAAACGAAGCATGCCAAAATCAAGATACGAGCGGACAACTCGATTTAATTACACAGCCTACCTTAATTATGGCTGGACGTAATGATCCGATTTGCTCATTAGCGGCTACCGATATTTTGATCAAAGGTATTCCAAATTCAAAGACAATCCTTTTTGATAATGCCAGTCACTTCTTTTTGATGGAGCAGCCTGATAAATTTAATTTAGCACTTACTGAATGGTTAGACGCTCAGCCGAAATAAGAGAAGCCGTCAAATATCAGGGCTATTCTTTGGCTCACTGTTTTGCGCAGGCAGACTCAATAATATTGAGAGCTTGAGTCAGTCTAGACTTTTGTGTGCCAAAGTTTAATCTGATGAATTGATCTCGGCCAAATTGGCTGCCTGGAGAAGAGGCTAAGCCAGCATCTAAAAAAAGCTGATAGGGATTTTGATGGTTGAGCTGAGTGCAATCAATCCACGCCAAGTAGCTACCTTCCATATTACTGATACTCAATCCATCAATTCTATTGATGTTGGTACGAATTAATTCTCGGTTTGATCTGAGGTATGTAATGAGCTCTTGGCGCCATGGCTCACCTTCTTTGATAGCAGCTATGGTGGCGATATATGCAAACAAAGAAGGCGCCGCAATGGTTTGATGAAGTCCTACCTGAATTGCTTTACGAAGTTTTGGGTTTTCTGCTACGGCCCAAGCAAGTCCCGCCCCGGGGAAGTTAAAGGTCTTATTTAAAGACATTAAAGTGATCGTCTTCTCTGAAATTTCTTTACTAATGCTAGCTAATGGAATATGTTTTTTATTTTCATCTAGCACAAGTCCTGCATGTATTTCATCAGAACAAATCCATAAATTATTCTGCATGCAAAATTCCCCAAACTCCTTTAGCTCCTCCCTGGTGAATACAGTGGACCCTGGATTTTGAGGATTACAAAATAATGCTAATGTTGTCTTATGTTTAATCAGATTTAGTAATTGATTGCTCGGCAATACCCAGCGTCCATCCTTCAGTTCAAGCTGCATCTCTTGGAATGACCTGTTGGCACTTGAACATGCAAGCCGTAGGTGATGATATACAGGGTTAGGAATTAAAATACTTTCATCTTTATTGGTGAGTTGCTGAACTGCCGTATAGAGTCCAGAGACAACGCTAGGAAGAATCACAATCCAGTCTGGATCAACTTGCCATTGGTACTGCTCTTTTAGATAGCCCGCAATCACCTCATTCATTTGATAAGGGCTGTGGGTATATCCATAAATCCCCTGTTCTACTCTTTTGCTAAGAGCTTCAACCACGCAGGGCGGGGACCTAAAGTCCATATCAGCAACCCATAAAGGTAATACTGATTTACCATCAAAATGATCCCAACGAACCGAATCGCTTTCTAGCCGATTGGTGGGTGTATCAAAATCAAATACCATCTTTAGCAAGCCTTAAGCCAGTCATTTGCCAGCGGGCATGGGTTGGAAAAAAATTACGATACGTTATTCTTGAATGCCCCACGGGGGTATATTCAGAACTACCTCTAAGAACCATCTGATTGACCATAAACTTACCGTTGTATTCTCCTGCAATACCGCCCCATGGTTGATAGCCAGGATAAGGGGTGTAATTACTACTAGTCCATTGCCATGCTTTGCCAAAGAGATCGTTGCTAGGTTCAGCATTTGCTTTAGCAAAGGCCTCCCATTCAAATTCAGTGGGTAGGCGCGCTCCATTAAGCCCAGAAAGATTTTGACTGGCCCAGCGCGCAAAAGCATCTGCTTCGAAATAGCTGATATTTGATACTGCTGCATGCATATCCATTGGCAGATTACCATTAAGCGAATAGCGCAAAAGCTGATTTTGATTTTCTCTGCTCCAATACAGGGGGGCAGAAATCTTTTCTGCCTGAAGCCATGTCCAGCCAGCATCTAACCACCATTTGAAATTTTGGTAACCACCATCATCGATGAATTGAAGCCACTCTGAATTACTTACTAGTCGATTAGCTATTGAGTGAACCGGATTGAATGCAGAGTGCTTAGGACTTTCATTGTCAAAATGAAAACCATTTCCGTCGCAGCCAATTTCAACCAAACCACTAGCACCTTTAAGCCATTCAAAGGGCTTATCAACTAGGGTTATAGGCTGGCCTTGAAAGTGATGACTTGGAAAAAGTGAGTTGTTGGAAAAAAGATGATGAATATCGGTCAATAGTAGTTCTTGATGCTGTTGCTCATGATTGATTCCTAACCCTATTAACCATTTCAAATCTTCAGAAGATTTTTCATTTAAGAGCTTAGCAACTCTCCCCTCCACATTTGTGCGCCATTGAAGTACTTCTGCTAAAGAAGGTCGAGTTAATAGGCCCCTTTTATTACGTGGATGCTTGTCGCCGATGCCGTTGTAATAGCTATTGAACAAAATAGCAAACTCAGGGTTCCAATAGGTAAAGTTTTCTTCAAAAGGCTTAAGGACCATTACTTCATAAAACCAGGTGACATGAGCTAAATGCCACTTAGCAGGGCTAGCGTCCTCCATAGACTGTGCTTGGCAGTCTTCAGGGCTTAGATTGAGGATAAGATCCGTTGAGAATTTTCTAGTACGACGAAATTGCTCTAGCAATTCATCTGCTGAAACAGATTGATAGGAGGTTTTATTGAGCATAAATGACTGCGAAAAAGTCTTTTGGGTCTGTCCAGATTTGAGTCGTTTCAAAACCTGCATTTTTCAATAATTGCTTTATAGATTCAATGGTGTACTTGTGAGAATTTTCAGTGTGAATCATGTCACCCTTCTTAAAGCTCCTGGAATTGCCTGGCCATGAAACGATTAGGTCCTCAAGGGCTTCTAAATACAACTCAACCCTGTTTTCTGCATGATTAATTTTGACCTTATGACAAAATTGATCAACCTTAAAATTAGAGGCTAGATGTGAGTTAACCGATCTCAGAATATTGAGATTAAAGGCAGCTGTAACTTTCAGGGGATCATCATATGCTGCCATTAGAACGGAGTCATCCTTCATCAAGTCAATACCAAGTAATAGTCCTCCGCCATTAGTCTGGCTCTTAATTTCCCGAAGAAGCTTAAGTGCCTCATGGCTTAAAAAGTTTCCAATACTCGATCCAGGATAGAAAAAAACTCTCTTAGCAGATGGGATAGTATCTGGAAGCGTGAGTTGTTTTGAAAAATCCATACCAATGTATTGCATCAGAATCTGTGGATATTTCCCCTTTAGTTTTTTGATTGCATCTTGAATAAACTCAACTGAAAAATCGATTGCGAAATAAGAGGAGGGCTTGAGAGAGTCAAAGAAAGATTCTGCTTTCTGACAATTTCCAGCACCTAAATCAATCAGAGTTCCTCCGATTCCTATGGCATTAGCAATCTGGCCTTGGTATTGGGTAAAAATATTTCTTTCAGTATTGGTTGGATAGTACTCAGGTAGCAAAGTGATTGCTGTAAACAGATGTGATCCTAAAGGGTCATATAAAAACTTTGGAGATATAAAGGCATCTTGAGCTAATAGCCCTGTTTCTATCTCGGATGCAAAATCATCATCGATTGTGATCTGATCTTCTGGGTTGATAGTTATTTGCATGAATTGATTATGGGAATATTCGCTTTAAAGTCGTCAGTCTTTATACAACATAAAGCTGACATTTGCTGTATGCTAAATGTGTATAGGGAGATAATATGAAAGCTATTTGGAACGATGAAGTTGTAGCCAATTCAAATGAGACCATTGTGGTTGAGGGAAGTCATTACTTCCCGCCTACAAGCTTAAATGAGCAGTTTTTTAAGAAGTCAGAAAAACATACTGTGTGTTCCTGGAAAGGTACTGCTAGTTATTATGACCTAGAGGTCAATGGCCAATCTAATAGAGATGCAGCTTGGTACTATCCTGAGCCTAAATCTGCTGCAAATAACATTGCTGGATATATTGCTTTTTGGAAAGGTGTTCAGGTTACAGAGTAGTCGGGGGATTTATCGACACTTAGTATTGAGTATCTTAGATGCCTTAATTTATTTGTCAGTAAATTGAAGTTTGGCTAAGCGAGAATAAAGACCGCTGTGTTGAATTAAATCAGCATGGGTTCCAGTCTCTATGATTCGCCCATTTTCTAGTACCAAAATTTTGTCGGCTTGCTTGACTGTGGAAAGTCGGTGAGCAATGACAATGGTGGTGCGGTGATCCATGGCAGCCTCAAGGGCGCGTTGAACGAGTAATTCAGACTCGGCATCTAAAGCGCTAGTAGCCTCATCTAGAAGTAATAGGGCGGGATTTTTTAATAGGACTCTAGCAATTGCAATCCGCTGTTTTTGGCCTCCAGAAAGGCGGATACCTCTATCACCTAAAAAGCTTTGATAGCCTTCTGGTAGTTTAGAAATAAATTCATCCGCTATGGCAAGGCGTGCAGCAGCTATTACTTCCTCATCAGTGGCATCCATTCTGCCAAAGCGAATATTTTCCATGGCATTCTCTGAAAAAATGACAATGTCTTGCGGTACAACGCCAATCATTTTTCGTAGTGCTTCAAGTTCAAGGTCTCGAATGTTGATGTCATTAAATAAAATCTCCCCGCTCGTCGGATCATAAAAGCGCTGTAATAGTTGGAAGAGGGTAGTCTTGCCTGCACCTGAGGGACCTACAATAGCAATTCTTTCGCCAGGCTTAATCTCAAAAGAGACATTAGATAAAACCTGATTTTGATTGGATGGATACTGAAAGCACAAACTGTGTACTTCGACTCCAATGCCATCCGCATTGACCTGTGGGATCTTTTCTACGACTGCTACCGTTTGTATAGATGATTGAACATTGAGAAGTTCTAACAGACGATCACTAGCACCAATGGCTCTTTGGGTATCACCTACTACTTCGGAGATGCCGGCGATAGCACCAGCGACAATCACCGCATACAAAATGAATTGAGATAGCTCTCCAGCAGTAATTTGATTGTCCATGACAGCATAAGCGCCAAGCCATAGAACCAAGATAATGCTGGTAAAGCCAAATAAGATGGCAACAAAAGTAAGCAAGGATCTGGCTTGTGTCCGGTTGATGGCCGCAACCAGTGCAGTTTGAATGGCCTGGTTAAATCGATTAATTTCTATCTTTTCGTTAGTAAACGATTGAATGGTGGGAATCGCATTTAATTTTTCTCCTGCTAAAGCAGAGGCATTAGCGATCTTATCTTGCGAATTGCGGGAGAGCTTTCGAACCCGTCTACCCATGATCATGGTAGGAATGATAGTGAGCAGTAGAGTGGCAAAAATTAGCACAGATAATTTTGGGCTGGTAATAAACATCATGACCAAACCACCTGCCAATAGCAGCATATTTCGAATGGCCATCGAGACGCTAGTGCCAATCAAGGTCTGTATCAACACTGTATCGGTATTAAGGCGCGATAGGATTTCACCGCTATGAGTAGATTCGAAGAACTCGGGGCTTTGTTTGATGACATGGCTATAGACTGCCGAACGAATGTCAGTAGTAATTTTTTCGCCTAGCCAAGATACCATGTAGAAACGCAGCGATGTTCCTAATGCGACTAAGCAAGCAACAGCAAATAGGGTTAAAAAAGTCGTATTGATTTGCTTGCCACTATTGGCGTTAAATCCCAAATCGATGATTTGCCTAAAAGAGAAGGGAACGGCTAAGGTTGCGCCGGCAGCAAGCACTAGACTAAAGATAGCCAATACAAATTGCTTTTTATATGGCTTAAGAAAAGGAGTAAGTGCTGCTAGGGTCTGAAACCCATGGGGATTTGTCTTATTGCTTTGCTTGGTCATTGAAGAATCCCTAATAATTATCTATGATAGTTCACTTAGATCACATTTGTATTTTTAGAGATATCCAAAAGATGGCAGGCGAAAGCTCAGCAACCAATAAAGACCCCGTATATAAAAGAAGTCCCTGGTTACCTCGCGGTCAAGCACGCAAACTCATTTTTCTAGGACTCATCATAGCGGCAGCCTATGGGTCAACGCGGCATTGGTCCTTGCTGATCCTACTTCTTATTTTGATTGTTTCTTTTTCGCCAAAAGTATTATTAGCCACCGCCTATTACTATGGGCGATCTGCAATGTTTCTTGGCCAGTGGCTGGGTAAATCTACTAAATGAAAATCTTTTTGACTGGTGCTAGCGGTTTTGTGGGAAGTCATCTAGTCAAGTCTCTGATAGCAGCAGGCCATGAGATCGTTGGTCACTATCGTCCGCCGCAGGCGATTAACATCAAATCTCGGCAAAATCTGGAAGTTTGGTCGGGTGACTTAAATGATGTTCACGGCCTATCAAAGCGATTGGAGGGTATTGATAGTGTGATTCATTGTGCGGCAGAGATGAAGTTGTGGAATTCAGAAAAAGTGCTCTATGAGACCAACGTGCTTATGACTCAAAATATTCTGGAGTCTGCCAAGAAGGCTGGAGTTGCGCAGTTGATTTATATGAGTGACGCATCGGTTGCTAAAGATCCATTAATTCCAAATCTAGAAGTTTGCGAATCTCGAGCTTTACCATCTATACAAAACTTTCCCTATAGTTATAGCAAGTCCCAGGCAGAGCAGCGGGTTCTTGCTGCTGGAAATGAGATGCTGCGAACGATTGGCCTAAGACCTGCATCCATTTGGGGTATAGGCGATGTCATTGATCGCAGTTTAGGTAAGGCAGCTGACCTCAATCAGTTTGGTTGGTTTGATCAGGGTAACTACCTCTTTTCAACTTGCTATATTCAAAATCTTTGCGAGGCGATTAATAAAGCCTTGCTATCAGATTCAAATCGAGAAAGTTTTTTTATCAGCGATGGATCTCCAATTCAATTTAGGCAATGGATGACCAGAAGACTGATAGCAGGTCATTACAAGGTTCCCACTTTGTCTATACCTGGTTTCTTAGCATCCCCTTTGGCGCGCTTTACAGAAAATGGCTGGAAATACTTGCCCCTTCGTGGCGAGCCTCCCTTAATTCGTGAAATGGTCCATTTAATGGCACACCCTTTTTCTGTCTCGATTCAGAAGGCCAAAGATCACTTAGCTTATGTGCCGCTCTTTGCCATCGAAGATGGCATGCTTGAAATAGAGAAAAATACTATTTAATCAAGGGTTTACCCTAGATATCTTGACTCCATCCATGACGGGGTTTAAAGTTTTCCATATAGATGAGTAATCATCAATAGATGTTCTTAGGCTTAAAAGATACAAACCTTGAAAGGATGCAGAGCATGATGAAATTCCATAATGTGCAAGATCAGATCTCCAAGATAGCTGGATTTTGCGGCATGGTGATTAGTATTACCGTTGCTTTTTATCTGATCTTTCCTACAGGCCAGACCCAATCTAAGTTTGCAATGTTGCTAGTTTCGTTTGGAATCGCAGTAGCTCTCAGTGTCTTGACCTTTAAGGCGCTACTTAAATCCCAGCGATAAAAGCCATTTCTGAACCCATAAAAAGCCCCGCAATATTGAAGTATTTGGGGCTTTTTCTTTAGCCTGAAATTGGCCTAAACCTTGTTCTAGGACCCATGAAACCCCGTTTAATCGGTGTAAACACTTATATCTAAAACCCCTCAAGAGGCTTTTACTAAGGCATCTATAGATCAACGTTGCACGGTATGACTCCTTTTTTGCTTGACCCCCTTTCTGAAATTGGTTTAAAGACTAACCATTTCAATTTTCTATTCATTTCTTATAGCAAAGTCTGAGGTAAGAATTGAATTCTGTATCCCAAGAAGTGATAGTGGATTCCCAGCCCATGAATTTCCAGCCACTGAAAGAGCGTGGCCAAAGAGAGGTTTTCTGTGGCCTGACTGGAATCATCTGGTTGCATCGCAAAATTCAAGATGCCTTCTTTCTCGTAGTCGGTTCTCGTACCTGTGCACACTTAATTCAATCTGCTGCTGGAGTGATGATTTTTGCAGAACCCCGTTTTGCAACTGCCATCATTGATGATCGTGATTTAGCCGGTCTTGCAGATGCCAATGATGAGCTAGATAAAGTCGTTAAACAATTGCTCGATCGTCGTCCTGACATTAAGCTGCTATTTTTAGTGGGCTCGTGTCCTTCAGAAGTGATTAAGTTGGATTTATCGAGAGCAGCGCAGCGTCTAGGTAAAACCTTTGCGCCTAAGGTGCGTATTCTGAATTACTCTGGCAGCGGAATTGAGACAACCTTTACCCAGGGCGAAGATGCCTGCTTAGCTGCGCTAGTACAAGATCTCCCCAAATCGATACAATCGGATGAAGTGGATCTATTGGTGGTTGGGTGTTTGGCTGATGTGGTTGAAGATCAATTTAGCCGCATCTTTAAAGACTTGGGCCTCAAGTCCTTTGCCTTTTTTCCACCCAGAGAGTCTACGCAGAAAATTGTCATCGGCCCTAAGACTAGATATTTGCTTGCTCAGCCATTTCTGACGGATACCGCCAGATTTTTAGAAAATATGGGCGCCCAAAGAATTGCGGCACCTTTCCCATTGGGAGTAGAGGGAACGGAAAAATGGTTCTTAGCTGCAGCTAAAGAATTGGGCGTGCCTGCTGATGTATTTGAAAAAGTGATTGCCCCACAAAGAGATCGTGCTAATAAGTCACTTGAGCCGCATCGTGAGATCTTGCAGGGGAAGTCGATCTTCTTCTTCCCAGACTCTCAGTTAGAAATCCCCTTAGCACGTTATTTAAATAGAGAACTGGGTATGAATCTCATGGAAGTGGGGGTTCCTTACTTACATCGTCAGCATATGGCAGAAGAGCTAGCGATGTTAGATCCCCAAACGCAATTGGCTGAAGGTCAAAACGTCGAGAACCAATTAGATCGTTGTCGCGAACAGCAACCAGACATGGTGGTATGTGGATTGGGTTTAGCCAATCCATTAGAGGCCGAAGGCTTTACGACCAAGTGGTCAATTGAGCTAGTCTTCACCCCGATTCAAGGATTTAATCAGGCTGCCGATCTAGCAGAACTATTTGCACGACCCTTAACTCGAAAAAATAAGCTCATGATGGTGGAAGCATGAAGTTAACGCTATGGACTTATGAGGGGCCACCCCATGTTGGCGCAATGAGAATTGCCACTGCAATGGAGAAGGTTCATTACGTGTTACACGCACCGCAAGGTGATACCTATGCAGATCTCCTGTTCACCATGATTGAGCGGATGAAAAAAAGGCCGCCCGTCACTTACACCACATTTCAGGCGCGTGATTTAGGTAGCGATACTGCAGAATTATTTAAAGATGCTGCCAGAACAGCCTATGCCCGTTTTAAGCCAGATCTATTAATGGTGGGCGCTTCGTGCACTGCAGAACTCATTCAAGATGACCCGGGTGGTTTGGCCGCGGCGCTTGATTTGCCTGTCCCAATCTTGCCACTGGAATTACCCGCGTATCAAAAGAAGGAAAATTGGGGCGCAGCAGAAACCTTTTATCAGATGGTTCGCCTGCTAGGGCAAGCATTTGTTTTACCTCCAGGACAACAGCGTCCAACTCGAGTAGCTGGCGCAAAGCCAAGTTGCAATATTTTGGGGCCTACTGCTTTGGGTTTTCGTCATCGCGATGACGTTGAAGAAATCTCCCGTTTATTACGCGAGCTGGGAATTGAAGTCAATGTAGTTGCGCCACTCGGTGCAAATCCCGCCGATATTGCCCGTTTGCACGAAGCAGACTTTAATGTCAATTTATATCCTGAGACGGCCAATACTGCAGTTACTTGGATGACGAGAAGTTTTGGCCAGCCATCTACTAAAGCCATTCCGATTGGATTTAAAGGTACTCAAGCTTTTATCACTGAAGTTTGTCAACTAGCTGGCATTGAATGTGATGTCCAGAAATTTAGTCAATCATCAAAAGCGCGTTGGTATGCCTTATCAGTGGACTCAACCTACCTTACCAATAAAAGAGTCTTTATTTTTGGTGATGCTACTCATGCAATTGCTGCAGCGAAAGTAGCAGCACATGAAATGGGCTTCAAAGTCGTTGGTCTAGGAACCTATAGCCGTGAATTGGCTCGTGAAGTGCGTGAAGCTGCTGCCGAGCTAGGACTCGAAGCCATGATCACGGATGATTATTTGGAGGTTGAGGCAAAGATAGCAGAGCTTCAACCGGAGTTAATTCTCGGTACACAGATGGAGCGCCATATTGCTAAGCGCCTACAGATTCCGTGTGCAGTGATTTCATCACCAGTGCATGTGCAAGATTTTCCAGCGCGCTATTCTCCACAAATGGGTTTTGAAGGTGCCTGTGTTTTATTTGACTCATGGGTCCATCCATTGATGATGGGATTGGAAGAGCATTTGATTGGTATGTTCAGAGGCGACTTTGAGTTTCATGAGGGAGCGATGCCATCCCATCTGGGCCATAGCTCAGCCCCGATGAAGTCAGAAGCAGGAGCAGGAGCAGAACAAATTACCGCTCCTAACCTCAATTTGGGCAATCAAACCCTTGCCTGGGAAACGGATGCAGAAAAAGAGCTCAATAAGATTCCCTTCTTTGTCAGAGGCAAAGCGAGACGAAATACGGAGAAGTATGCAGCAGAGCAGGGTCTTTTAAGCATTACTCTAGAAACTTTGTATGATGCAAAGGCGCACTTTAAAAGTTAAATCATGATATTAGGTCAAAATAGCAAAGGCAATTCAAAATGAAAGCAATCAACATACCCATTTCAGATGCTCGTAGCGCACCACCCGATGGTGAGGGTAGTCTGCAGGTTCAGCTTGATCCGAATTTGAAAATTGGTAAGGCTAAGGTCTTTGCAATTTACGGCAAAGGCGGGATTGGTAAGAGCACCACTTCATCTAACCTTTCAGTTGCTTTTTCTAAATTAGGCAAACGGGTCATTCAAATTGGTTGCGATCCAAAACACGACTCTACCTTTACCCTCACGAAAAAACTCATGCCCACTGTAATTGATGTGCTTGAGAAAGTGGACTTTCATTCTGAAGAATTGCGCGTTGAAGACTTTGTATATGAAGGCTATAACGGAGTGATGTGTGTCGAAGCAGGCGGCCCTCCAGCGGGAACCGGTTGCGGTGGCTATGTCGTTGGACAAACCGTGAAACTTCTAAAAGAGCACCATTTACTGGACGATACCGATGTCGTGATCTTCGACGTTTTGGGCGACGTGGTTTGTGGTGGCTTTGCTGCACCACTCCAGCACGCTGATCGTGCATTGATTGTGACTGCAAATGACTTCGACTCTATTTTTGCGATGAATCGTATTATTCAGGCCATTGGCGCCAAAGCGAAAAACTATAACGTGCGATTAGGTGGTGTGATTGCCAATCGTAGTAAAGATACTGATCAAATTGATAAGTTCAATGAACAAGTCGGATTAAAGACGATGGCTCATTTCCCAGACTTGGATGTGATTCGTCGTAGTCGTCTTAAAAAATCGACCTTATTTGAAATGGAATACTCTCCTGAGCTTGAATTAGTCCAGCAAGAGTACATGCGCTTGGCCGCGGCACTTTGGCTCGGAGCTGATCCATTGCCATCGATCCCGATGAAAGATCGGGATATCTTTGATTTGCTTGGCTTTGATTAAGTAGCTGCCTTAGTTACTTAGCTAGTCACTTGGCATGCCAACGAGCTTGGCAGTCACTTCCCACAGGTCTTTACTGAGTTTCTCGCTCTTGGCTTTCATCGAAAGCTCTTGAGCGAAAGGCTCTCTAATTGCTGAGTTGCGATTGCCCCAGCTCCAATGAACACCCGATTGGGTAAAGCGTGAATCAGCTACGACTTGCGCAACCCGATCACCTGCAAGCTCTTGAGTCACATACCCTTTGGTAATGTTTTTCTGAAACCAAGGGAATATTTTCTGAAAGAGTGGCGGAGTATCTCTAAAGAGTGCTGTCTCTGCTACACATCCGGGATATAGGGTATTAAAAATCACACCCGTGCTCGCGTGATATCTTTTTTGGAGCTCGCGATTCATGACCATATTGCATAACTTGCTATCTTTGTAAGCTTTGCCTGGTTTAAACGGTTTGCCATTGATCATGGCGATCGGGGCTTTAAAGCCAGCCATCAGACCTTCTAGTGCGCCAATATCTGCAGGAGCAGGAATCGGCACCTTGCCACCAAACTCTTCTGAGTTGGCAGTAACAGTACCTAAGGTAATCAGGCGGGCATGCTCATGTGATTTAGCAGTCTGAGCTAAATTTTCTAGCAACATTCTGCTTAGAACATAGTGACCAAAGTAATTGGTGGCAACACTAATCTCAAATCCCTGAGGGGAGCGTGCGGGTTCTTTTAAGAGCGGCAGGTAAGTAGCTGCATTACAGAGTAAGGCATTAAGCTTTTGGCCACTGTCATTAAAGCGCTGCACAAATGCTCGAACACTGTCGAGATTGCCTAGGTCTAATTGCCAGATTTCATACTGGCTAGAATCAAATTGATGTGCCTTAGCAGCTAGCTCCATTTTCTGAGGATCTCGGACTGCCAGAATGAGTCGCCAATTTCTGGTGAGTAGGGCTTTTGCAGCATATAAGCCAACACCAGACGAAGCTCCAGTAATAATGGCAAGTGGCTGATTAGTAGTGGAGATCATTTTTCTATTACAGTCTTAGTGTTGGTAAAGATTCAGGTAAATATTCATTGTTGTCATTTTAAGGCTAGTACTCGATGTTGCTCAAAGCGCTCAAGATCATTGCTTTTACATTCATCAGCTTGATATTGCTGGCTGCTCTCTATTTGTGGACCCCGGATAAGTCTAAAGCTGAGCTAGAAAAAACGTATGGTTCACCTCAAACCGCCTATGTTAGTGCATTGGGTGTTCAGCTTCATTACCAAGATACCGGGCCTTCCAAAAACGCGACCCCTATTTTATTTTTACATGGCTTTGGTGCGAGTTTGCAAACATGGGATACCTGGGCACAAGCCTTAAGCGAAGACCACCGAGTGATTTCTGTCGACCTGCCAGGATTTGGTTTAACTGGGGAGGATCCTAGCGGCATCTACACTGACCAAAGAAGTGTAGAAGTATTAGAGGCTTTCCTCAAAAGGTTGCAAATTCCAAAGGTAGTACTAGTAGGGAATTCCATGGGCGGAAAGCTTGCTTGGCAATTTGCAGCCCGTTATCCCAATCAAGTTTCTAAGTTGGTACTCATTTCCCCGGATGGATATGCTAGCCCTGGAATGGAGTACGGTAAAAAACCAGAAATTCCAGCAATCGCCGAGCTCTATCGCTATTTCTTTTCTAAAGAATTTTTAGCAATGAACTTAGAGCCAGCTTACGCCAATCCAAATACCTTGAATGATGCTTTAGTCAATCGTTACTATGATCTGATGTTAGCTCCTGGGGTCAGGGGAGCAATATTGGCTCGCATGCAGCAAACAGTTTTGCAAGACCCAGTGCCATCTTTAGCGAGCATTCAAGTTCCCACCTTATTAATCTGGGGTGAAAAGGATGCTTTTATTCCGATTAGCAATTCAAATGAATACTTGAAGGTAATGCCCAATGCTAAAAGAGTATCCTTACCCAATATTGGCCACTTACCGCAAGAAGAGCAGCCCTCCATTGGTCTACAGGTACTGAAAGAGTTTTTATAAGCAATGAAACGAATCCCCTTAGATTGGCCTAATCGTGAACACAGTCGCATCATCTCCATTGGAGATTTAGATTGGCATGTTCAGCTTACAGGTAAAGGCCCGGTTGTTTTGCTTCTGCATGGCACGGGTAGCTCAACCCACTCTTGGTCTGATCTAATTCCTTTGTTAACAGGTCATGCGCAAGTCTTAGTACCAGATTTACCAGGCCATGCTTTTACCTTAGGTGCAAAATTAGAAGATCTCAAGCTTGATGAAATATCACGTTCATTACAACTTCTGATTGATCAGTTGGGAATCGAAGCGCCTTCAATCGTAGTGGGGCATTCTGCTGGAGCGCCTTTAGCCATCCGTTTTGCAGTAACAGCCACAAAGCAGCCTAAGCTAGTCATTGCTTTAAATCCATCTTTTATACCGCCACCGCCTGTCTATACCAGCTTCTTTGGACCACTCCTTGGGCCTATTACAAGATCTTCAACGCTCTCTAGTTTGCTTGCTTCACTATCGCCCAGCTTAGGAATGGTAGATAAATTACTAGACTCAACTAATACTATTTTGCCCGAGGTTCGCAGAGTCTATTACCGCACCCTATTTGAACGTCCAGACCATGTGCGGGGTTCCATGAATTTCATGGCGGCGGCAGACATTCAGAAAGTGTTGGCAGAAGCTAATTTGTATCGCGGTAAATTGATTTGCGTATTAGGCAATCAGGATGCGTGGATACCGGCGAAACCTTTAGAGAAGATTATTCAAGAAAATTTCCCTGCTGCAGAAGTTATCAAGTGGGAGGGTGGTCACATCATGCATGAGCTAGAACCTGCTAAGGTAGCGCAACTCATTCTTACAGGACTGAATCAAACCTAATACTAAGACTTAGCAACTAAGCCTTTTTCAGCCCTTGCATGATTGCTTGAGAAACTTCATTGGCGCCTGCATTGGGCAAAGGCAAGTACATCGACCCAAGTAGTGCTGCCATTGCCTTACCTTCGTCTCTAGCTTGAGGTGAGGTATCAATCCACAATGACTTAAAAGAATAATAAGAAGCAGCCCGTGCAGACTGCTGCGCATCTTCCATAGCTTTGGGTCTACCAGGAGAGCCATCTTTAGCAATATTGGCTCGACCATCAGTTAAGAAAACTAAAGCAGGGGTCAGACCTTTTCTCATCGATGCATTAGCTACTTCAAAAGATTCATCAATAGCGCGAGATAAGGGAGTTCCCCCTCCACCAGGCAGTCCAATTAAAGCCCGTTTGGCTTTTACTAAAGAGCGGGTAGGGGCCAAGATGAGTTCAGCCACACTGCCTCTAAATGACATTACCGCTACTTGATCGCGCCTGATATAGCATTCAGCTAATAGCAGTTCTACAGCACCCTTAGCTTCTGCCAGACGATGCATTGCAGCAGAGCCAGAAGCATCGACGATAAACATCGTTAAAGTTTGAGTGCGCTCTTGATAGCGCTTGATCCGAAAATCTTCTTTACGGATCATGATTTTTCCAAGAGGAACGGTTTTGCCAGCCGCTAGCATTTCTGCTCGCCGAACCCTTTGCCAAGGAACGGCAGCGCGTAAGGTATCAATGATGCTGAGCGTTTTACCACCTTCAGGCATGCCTGGCATATTGCCTAGGGGGCGACCACGCCTACGACCTACTTTGACAGCGCCCGTTTTACCACCCATTCCTTTAGGTGTTTTCAGGTCCGCTAAATCTGCCAAGCGGGCTAAGAGATCTGCAGGGATCGCTGCTTTAGCTGCTTCTAGAATTTCATCTTCTAGAGCTTTTGGAGTTTCTGTATTGCTTTCAGGTTCTTGTTCCTCATCCTCTTGCTCCTCTTTATTTTCTTCCTGCTTCTGATCTTCTGGCGTTGGCTCTTGATCTAACGGATCTTGCTCATTCTCAGGTTGCTCATCTGATTCAGGCGGCATCTCTTCCTCTTCTGGAGGAGCGCTTTGCGGCATGCGCGTGGCTCGTGGGGATAGAACTAAGGCAATCGCGCGTTGCAAGTGCATGCTACTCACTTCATCTTCTCTGTCAAAAGCCGCTAAACACTTAGCAGTATTGATGGCTAAATTGAGAGCACGTATCGAAATCACCCCTAGCTGCTCGGCAACACCTACTAAGGCATTCAGACTATCTTCACTGACAGTGACGTTTGAAAAGCTCTCTTGCGCATATTGAAGTGAACCGGCATCAGGGAGGAAGTCATCATCGCTCTCTGGTATATCTCTCCAACCAATGACATCAAGATTTAACAGAAAGGCCACTCTTTGCCGAATTTTTTCATTGGGATGTTCATCATCTTCGATACCTTCATCTAGAGCCACAACTCCAAAGTGGCTTTCAATTCTGCGGCTTTGACCATCACGCTCAATCGAGATAAAGCCATTATCTAAGGCACTCACCACTTTTGCTACAGCACCTACCTCTACTCTCTCAGCCATTGGCATGAGTAATAGCTGCTGATCGCATTGAGCCAACAAACCTTGCCTCAAAACCGCTTTTCCACTACGCAATGTTTGATCGAGATCAATTCCGCCAATCAGATTTTCATCAGAGATTCCCAGCGGCATCTTGCGCAATGGCAGATGCATGCCTCCCAATTGAGCAACAGTGTTGAGATAAGCTAACCAACGATCTCGCACAGGGCCAGAGCGGGCTCGAAGGATGACGCCACCTAAACCATGTGGGTTAAGAACTAGAAGCTTAGCAACCTGAAGTGCGCGCAACCAAGTTTCGAGTTTTGCGCTCTTACTGATCTCTTGCGTTTGTTCTGGATTTTCCAAAAGACAGTTTGTGTTTATTGAACTTAATTATTCAGTTAATTACTTGCTTGTTTCAGGAAACAATTCTTCTATGGCTCTTTTGACTCTGACCGCAGAACTAGAGTCATCTAAAGGATTGCGTCTGAGTCGATGCTGAAGAGCAGGTACTGCAATTTTTTTCAGATGCTCAATCGTCACATGATTTTTTCCACACAAAGCTGCATAAGCACGCATTGCCCTGAGAAGAGTGAGTTCGCCGCGTAAGCCATCGGTTCCTAAGTGACTACAAAGCTGAGTCACTTTTTCTAGCATGGCATCATCGACTTTAACGTTTGGTAATTTCTTTTTGCCAGCTTGGATCTGTGCTCGAATGATGTTGTCTTCTTTTTCCCAGATCTCCATGAACTTGGCTTGATTGCGCTCAAACTCATCACGGCGCTTAATAATTTCTACTCGAGCTTTGGGTTCTTGAGGCGTTTTTACTTCCACGGCGAGGCCAAAACGATCCAACAGTTGGGGGCGTAGTTCGCCTTCCTCAGGATTGCCACTGCCCACTAAAACAAATTTAGCAGGATGACGAATACTTAAGCCCTCTCTTTCAACGACGTTTGCTCCAGAAGCAGCAACGTCAATTAATAAGTCAACCAAGTGATCTTCCAAAAGATTGACCTCATCAATATATAAAAAGCCTCGGTGCGCTTTGGCTAAAAGACCGGGCTCATAGGCTTTTTCACCAGAACTTAAGGCTTTTTCAATATCCAAGGCTCCAATGACTCGATCTTCGGTAGCGCCTAATGGCAAGTCAACTACAGGCACTGGTTTTTTAATGGTTTTTAGTTTTCCGCCAATCTTGAGCTTAGCTCTGAGTTCATCGCAGATGGGACAGGTTCCTGCTGGGGCATTTGGATCACAAGCATAGATACACTCTTGTACTGTGTTCATCTCTGGGAGTAGTGCTGCAAGTGCACGAACAGCAGTAGATTTTCCAGTTCCGCGATCCCCCATTACC